>Ga0214542_1008342_pt1 | contig 17237 bp, 17 predicted proteins | sample CNSS1metaG_FD_160096 | JGI IMG/M metagenome (GOLD analysis project Ga0214542, IMG submission 160096) | Root nodule microbial communities from cowpea collected in UCLA plant growth center, Los Angeles, California, USA - CNSS1 | ecosystem: Host-associated > Plants > Roots > Nodule | place: USA... | reverse complement strand
AAGAAACAAAAAAAAAAAAAAAAAGAAAATTACAAGCAGACATTTCTTAATTTAAAATGTGAAAAATTGTATATTTATTTTATTATTACTAGTAATAGTAGAGATTGGTTCTGCAAAATACGTAGATTTGAAGTTCAAAATTTGCTTTGCAAGGAAAAAGTTTGCTCAAAGTAATGAAAAAGTTCCACACAAAGCTAAAAACTCAATTTAGGTGCAATCAAACAGGACCATAATGAGAATTTCAATTTCCAAAAGTACCTTACATTTCAAGAAAGCATACTAAAAAAAATAAATAATCTAAAGGCACATTGATATGAGATTTTTTAAAGTTTTTTTTTGGGAAATGTGCGGCTTATAGATTTTTTTTTTACAATATCTATGTTTTACTTAAGAAATTTTACTGAAAAAAATGTTTCCATACAAGAGGTGTAAATACAACTTTTTCAAGCTGGGAATTTATTTATTGAACTAAATGAAACAAAATATAGTGATACGAGAATGATGGCATTTTGACATAAAATAAATTCATCAAAGGTTTGTTGAGGATAGAAAGTCTTTCCTATTTTGGGCTAAAGTACTTTTCCCTCCATCATGAAAACATTATTAATTATTTGAAATTAACGCAATTTTTATTTTGTCCGTTTTTAATTCCAAATCAGCACAATCTGTAAAGCTAAAAAAGAAACACAAGTTGTGGCGGAACATCATAAAGGGACAAGCATAGTCTCTTAAGGTTGCGCAATTCAGAAGCAAATACCAAGAAATCACACTAACACTTTAGCACATGATAATATATTATTTTCTCAACCCAAAATTGATCATACGAAAAATTTAATTTTGTGATGACCCTTGGAAATGTGTAAAAGGTGAAGTAGGAGAATAAAGGAGGTGCTAATCTGACTCAAGGCCAACAAAAAATGAATGAAAAGAATCACATTTATCATAATATAAAATGATACAAAACATTGGACCACCACACCAACTTGTTCAAATTAAGCAATTAACCAAACACCACTTTTTTTTTTCTCTCCTTTTGACTAGTAGGTAATAGCATACACACCCGTGATGAATCCCTTCCTTAACCCTATCCTTTCACTTTCACTCATTTGCGTGATCTATGTAACTTCCTATGAAAAAACAATGAATTTCCGAAGATATGTTATGTTTTATATTTATGTTTGACAGGAGAACACGCTCATGCAACGCGTGAGGGTATCTGGGTACTTGTCTCTAGTCAACAACAGTGAAGTTGCAGTATGAATAAGGAATAGAAAATCAAGAGAACAGACCAATGATAAGGTTAAGGTTTCTTAACATGCGCACACTCTCTTCCGTAACGAACCCAAACGGTATTTAAACTGCGCACACAGGCATTCTTCACGTTTTACCATTCTCTCTCCATTTTTTTTTTGATTTGCCTTTTTCTGACTCTTGGCTCCTAAATTGGGACGAAAAGTCGAAGCTTCGAAGAAACCGAACCATCCATAGCTGACTCCGCAATCTTTCGTCGATTTCACACTTTATTTCTCTGAATTCTCCGCTATGCGATTTGGGGAGGAGGTTTTGCGTGTGGTTGAGCGTGGCTTTTTTCGCAGTTTGAGGAACCGGGATTAGGGTTTTTGCGGCGGTGTCATGGCGGATGATGTTGTGGACTTTTCGAAACTGTTCGATGGTGATGATGACGACGGTGACATGTTTTATATAGATATGAACACCGTTCAGAAGGTTCTTGATGAAGACGATAATTGTGATTTTCTGGAGGTAGGGTTTTTTTTCCTCTTGCGGAACAGAGAATGCTGTGCTGTGTGTGCGTGACTGTGTGAGTGAGGTTACTGTGAAAACCGAATTAGTTATTGAATCATGACAAACGAAGTATCCTGTGATAGAAGAGTTGAAGCTTCTGTGCAGTGACAAAGTCATTTCTGTCATTCGATCTCAGAAGATTTATTTATTTTACTTTGTTGAATTGATGATGTAATCTGCTCAGAACTGGAAGGCTTGTTGTTTAAATTTGTTTAACCAGTAATAATTAATTTTCTTTAGGTAACTATTGTTTAATTTGACACTGTATTTGATTATTTATTCTCTAGTTCATCGAAAGTAAGAAGTTTATGGCATGGTTATTAACATGACAAATTTGTGCTCGAAAAACATGGGATTTGTGTGCCTAGGAATGATTTTTGTAAAAGAAAAAAACGGAAGGTCAATTCATGCAAGGAGTGTGGTAAGTAGCTTTGAAGTGATTCTTAGAAAAAAATTTCTAGCACACGTTATTATTTATTTAGTTTTTGAAGTTCATTTCTTCTGTATCTTGAATTCATATTCACTTGACAATGGGAAATGCCAGTGACGTGTCATCTGTGCCTGCGTCACTTAGTTCCACTTAAAGTGTGAAGGTCTGCCCTCCAATCCTCCGAAAAACCCTTTCTTACATTTTAAAAATGATAACTAACCAATGGAATTATCGTTGCTAGTGAAAAATGTGTCATTTTGTCTTGGACTTGGGGGTCATGCATATGTTATGCTGTTAAGTTCGACATTTTGGATACTAAGGCATATTTCTTCTGTATTGTTCTGTTAATAAGATAAAGAGTTGTAAATTATTTTAAGGCTTTCATTTTTTAAATTTCTTACTAAAACAATGAAGGGTATTTAGTTTTGTTACTGTGTTGCTATGCTGTTTTTCTGATAGTGTGATTCATATAACTGACTTCACTTAGTGGGATAAGGCTTTGTTGTTGTTGTTTTCATATTGAGGAGTGGGGTTGTGTTTTAGTTCTAATGAAGATAAAGATAGAAGTTTGGCGTTCTGCTTGGAATTTGATGAAGCTGTGTTGTCTGTCACTATATATATACACAAAAGTAACTGGGCATATTTTGCATTTCAAGCTTTTTACTTGAAAACAAAATTGAAACAGTCATCTAATTTTTTCAGTTGCCTCCTTGCCTTTGCATGTTTGATATTATCCTTATACCTTTTTATGTTAATGTCCTACCAGAATTTTCCCGATGATTCTTCTTCAAAAAATGCTTCACCCAGTGAATCTGGAACTCATGACTCATTTCAGATACAAAATGGTATGTAGATATCTATGTTTTTTCGTGTTATATGACTTATTTATTTTGGTTGCAATTGGCTGTCAATGAGGAGAACTGGACATTATGGTTCTTGAGTTAATTATGAATCATGGATGTAAAATCAAATTCCTGATATTATGTCTTGCTTTGGATTCATTCCTTTTCATTTTCATTAGGGTCTCAAGTGTTGGAAGAACAACAATTTTCTAGGTTGGGCTTTGCAGATTCAGTCACGAGTTGTTCTCCGTTCTGCTCAGATGCCTCAGATTCTGGTGTCAGAGGTTCAGTTGGTGTATCTGATTCTGTAGCAAATTCTTGGCTTGATATTGAACTTGAAAACGAGGGACCTCAATCTCAGGCTTGCTCCTCTCCAAATGCATTTCCTGGTAATCTCAGTAACTCCCTCTCCCCAGGTGAAAGTGATGAAGTTTTCTGCATCGAGAGGAACAGAGTCTCTAAACACGAGGTACCTGCTTGCAGTGTGGAATCAAGTTTCCCTGAGGCACAGTCAAGAAATATATCAATTTATGGAGATAATTTGAATCCAAGTCAGTGGAAAGGTGAAAATGAGATCCAATTCAAGCATTTCCGAGAGGATGTTGAATTTGAAAGTATGTGAAATCTTCACTTGGATACGGTTGTGAAGAATCTCAAAATTTTACTTTAGACCATTGTATATTTGAAAATTGGGCAACAATCTGATTCTATTTTTTACTTGTAGATACTTCAATCAGTTCTATCGTTGACAATGATGATATAAATATCGAAGGTTATGTTGAAGACACCACTGGAGGAGTTTCTGGGCAACAGGAAAATGATTCGTGTACATCTTTTGAAGCATTTATGGATGCTGATAGATTTTTACATGTTGCAACTTCACCTGATTCTACTATTGGTCAAGGTTCCCATGGTTCCAGTGATTTCATTGACTACCATGGATCTTCAACTTATTACGAGGGAATGCATAGTGGACCCTTTGTTGCTGACTCTTCTCTTGGTAGTTTGCCAAATGGTTTTTGCTCTCAATTGCCAAATGACGAAATGATGAATAACATGAAGGCCAAAAGTGTGGAGTTAAATGCTGATATTACATGTATGAACAGTGGCATGCCCTCAAACACTACTGGGTGGACGTCTTTTCAAGATTTGACTGATAATGTTTATCCATCTTTTCATTCTAGGAAAGTTAATTTTGATGACCTGCCATCACTGTCTCTTTCAGCTTGTGATTCATACGTACCATATGGAGACCATTACCAGGATGCTAAGTTCAATGTAGATCAATCCGTGAGACAAACACCTGGTATTTTTTCTTCTGTAGGGTCTCAGGCTTACCAATTTTATGAGAATGAGGATAATTATGCAGTTATATCTGGGATATCCAATCAATATCAAGATAGCAATGGTAGAATTGCTAGTTTTCAAGAAAATGTGGACAATTTGAATTTACAAGCTGCAAATATATCTTGGCCCCATGCCCAGGCACTAATTACCAGTGAGAAACAGTTTGGTTGTGTTAAGAGAGAAGGAGGGGTTCGCCATAAACTTGCTGACTCTCATCTTTCAAAAGGAAAAATTCAGAATTTCATTGTCGAGGAAGACCCTGATGTTTGCATTATTGAAGACATCAGTCATCCTGCTCCGACAAGTCGATCTACAATCATTGGGAATTCCTCTAACATTTCTCAATCTGCTAGATATGCTGATTCTCAGTCTTACATGGTTGGAAGTACTAGGCTGAAGGCATGTGATGAGCGTAATATATTAAGGGTTGCATTGCAGGTTGACTTCTTTATTTTATGGTTTTTATCCTTTGTATCTGTTGGCAGATATGAAAATATTCTTCTGCCACTGCACTTAACTCTTCAGTGGTTTATTGTAGGATCTATCTCAGCCAAAGTCAGAAGTTAGTCTACCAGAAGGGTTGTTGGCAGTTCCTCTTTTAAGGCATCAGGTTACTTTTCTTTTCCAATATTTTAGAAATAGATAACTTCTATGACTTATTCAGTGAATGAATGAATGAATCATATCAGTAGTTATCGTATGTCACGCACTCACACTTGAACACCTTCTCATTGTCTTTAAAGATGTGAAATGTCAAAGGCACCATTATCCTAAAGTTCACTGTCATGTATTTTGGTTCATTTCCTTGACAAATTGTTCTAATAATTATTTCCTCTGACAATAAAAAGAATTCAACTTTCCTCAGGGATAAGATTGTTGAGACTAGAAATCATAGATTCATGTGACAAACAACGTAGTGATGCCTTGTCACTCATTTTTACTAGAAAAAGTGTGTATTCTTTGAAAATTATGTCTTGTTGGATCATACAGGACAAGAACTCCTGTTCACTCTTCATGTGTCTAATTCTGATTGCCAACTCGATCCTTTGTAAACTCAATCCTATTTTTCCTGAGATGTTCTGATAACTTGCTTTGTATATATAATTGGGACATTGAAGATTCCAACTAATTGTGGTTGTCCTGGTTAGAGAATTGCTTTATCATGGATGGTTCAAAAGGAAGCATCAAGTTTATATTGCTCAGGAGGAATTCTTGCAGATGATCAGGTTAGTTGTCTGCATTATTAATATGAGATTATAAGTAATTGATTAGATGTGATTTTCTTAGCCTTAGTGAGTTAAAGTCTTTTTTCTTGTAGGGACTTGGAAAAACAGTATCAACTATAGCATTAATATTAAAGGAAAGACCTCCATTACTTAATGGGGGCACCAATGCCCACAAAAGTGAATTGGATTCTCTGAATCTGGATGTGGATGATGATGTGCTTCCTCAGAACGGTAGAGTAAAGGAAGAATCCAATATTTGTGAGGATAAGTCGAATAGAAATCCAATGAAGAGTATGAATTTGCTAAACCAAGCAAAGGGAAGGCCATCTGCCGGGACCCTTATTGTTTGTCCCACTAGTGTCCTACGTCAATGGGCAGAGGAGTTGCGTAGCAAAGTAACTAGCCAAACAAATCTCTCTGTGCTAGTATACCATGGAAGCAATCGGACAAAAGATCCTTATGAGGTTGCAAAGTATGATGTTGTTCTAACAACTTATTCCATTGTCAGCATGGAGGTTCCTAAGCAGCCTTCAGCTGACAAAGATGATGAGGAAAAAGGAAATGTTGAAGATCATGCTGTACCGAGTAGGAAAAGAAAAAGTCCCTCTAATTCTAGTAAAAATGGCAAGAAGAGATCAGATGGAACAGTTCTTGAAACTAATGCTCGCCCGCTTGCAAAGGTGGCATGGTTTAGGGTTGTCTTGGATGAGGCACAAAGTATAAAGAATCACAAAACTCAAGTTGCAAGGGCCTGTTGGGGTCTTCGTGCAAAGCGAAGATGGTGTTTGTCGGGGACTCCTATCCAGAATGCAATTGATGATCTCTACAGTTACTTCAGATTTCTACGATATGACCCTTATGATGTCTATATATCATTTTGTTCTAAAATTAAGAATCCAATAAGCAGAAATCCAGCAAACGGATATAGAAAGCTACAAGCTGTCTTGAAGACTATAATGTTACGCCGAACCAAAGGTGAGATTTGATTAATTTGAATGCATGAAGTTTGCGTCAACAAAAGAGTAGGCTATAATTATTAGTTATTTCCTAGTTTGCCATCTTATTCAACCATAACAATTAATAAAGTTGATTATCAGATTTTGTGTATACAGTTTTTTTCGAAATTATATATCCATTTCCTTTTTCTCAAGATATAAAATTATCATTTCAATTTTGTATGCTTTATTACATGGATATAATTTTAGGCATTGGATAGAATTAGATAATTTTTCATTTTATAGTTTCCCTTTCCTGTCTTGTTAGTAGCCAGTGCATTGTTCGTGAGCTCATTCCTCTAAGCAATCAGTAGTTGTTCTGATTTCAAATTTGCCAGCGTAACCATGCGGTACTATTTTTCTTCAGGTACACTTCTTGACGGGGAACCTATTATTTCCTTGCCACCTAAATATATAGAGCTGAAAAAGGTTGATTTTTCAACTGAGGAACGTGATTTCTATTACAAACTAGAGGCTGATTCACGTGCACAGTTCCAGGTATGGTCTTTCCTTTAGATGGTAATCTTTATGTGACTTGCAATATTTTGTTTAGTTGAGCCTTTTTTCCAACCCAAATCTTGGTAAGCCATATTTGAAATCCACTATTTACATGTGTGTGATGTGATGTCATGTCAGGAATATGCTGATGCTGGAACTGTCAAGCAAAATTATGTCAACATTTTGCTGATGCTCCTGCGCCTTAGACAAGCTTGTGATCACCCTTTGCTTGTCAAGCGATACAATTCAAACTCTCTATGGAGATATTCGGTTGAGATGGCAAAGACACTTCCTCAGGAAAAACAAATCTCTCTTCTGCAATGTTTAGAGGCTTCTTTGGCCCTCTGTAGCATTTGTAATGTATGTATTGACCATCCTTTGGTATTTAAAAATTTGGATTTGTCTGACTGCACATCTGTGTGTACTGGTTATTTGTTTGCTTGAATCTAAACTGGTTAGCTGTAGTTGTATATTAGTTGTTAGGGTCGTAGACTTATAGATTGTGCTTGGAAGGGGTTAGAGCAGCTTTAAAAGTAAACTCGAGTGAAGTAAAAGTGAATGGAGTGGAAAAGGTTTTGTTTAATCGTATAACTAATTTCCTTGCAGAAAGAGGGGAAGGGTGATTGGGAATTATTTTTATCATCCTTGCTCTTGACTTGAGGTTAAAGGACTTGTATTATTGTTGCATGCGTGTATCATCCACATTAAGTATATTTTTTGCCACAGTATATGTCCTCCCCAACTCCTCGGACGTGTCTTTCCTAATACTTGTTTTCTGGACAGGATCCTCCGGAAGATGCGTTTGTTTCAGTTTGTGGCCATGTTTTCTGTAACCAATGCATATGTGAACATCTTACTGGTGATGACAACCAGTGCCCTGCTGCAAATTGCAAAATTCGACTGAGCACATCTAGGGTATTCTCAAAAGCCACTCTGAACAGTTGTCTTTCTGACCAGGGTTGTGATAATTCACCTGGTTGCCCTGCTTCTGAAGTGGAAGAATTTGAGCCTTGGTCTCAAAGTCAGCCATATGAATCTTCAAAAATAAAGGCTGCACTTGAGGTTTTGAAATCACTGCGTAAGCCACAGTCCTATACATCAAAAAGCACTTCTGGGAATAGCACTTTGAGTGAAGATAATGATTGCCCTGGGAACCCCTCGGATGCTGACAATGGGAAATCCTCATTAAATTCTCATGAGTGTCAAAATTTGTCTGATGAGAATAGATACCATAGTGATTCAGTTACTGTCGTAGGGGAGAAAGCTATAGTGTTTTCTCAGTGGACGAGGATGCTAGATTTGCTTGAAGCGTGTCTCAAGAAATCTTCGATTAATTATAGAAGGCTTGATGGAACAATGTCAGTTGTTTCAAGAGATAAAGCTGTTAAAGATTTTAACACTCTTCCCGAGGTTAGTCAAGTTGCAGATCCGTTAAAGTCATGATTGAATTTCTTGTTCCCACGCCATAATATGGCAGCCAGATATATTGAATGATAAGGTTTGACGTGTTGCGTTGTAGGTATCAGTTATAATTATGTCTTTGAAGGCTGCCAGTCTTGGTCTAAACATGGTGGTAGCTTGCCATGTTCTTATGCTAGATTTATGGTGGAATCCTACAACTGAAGACCAAGCAATAGATAGAGCACATCGAATTGGGCAAACTCGTCCTGTGACTGTCTTGAGATTAACTGTGAAAGATACAGTTGAAGATCGAATTTTAGCTCTGCAGGTAATTTTTTGTGCCATAGTACGTTGCTTTTAGTAATTCTGCGTTGTGTTCTATGATCTGGTTTATACTGTTCTAGTTAGCACCTAAGTGAAATTGTGTTTATAAGGTTAGTTTTTTAAGCTAGAATGATTTGTTGTGGGGGGAAGTTAGTGTTTTAAATGATGTTCCTGGCAGGAGATCAGAATGCTTCTGAACAGTCAGTCAATGACGCCTACCCTTTTTTTTTTTTGGTTTTTTGGGTTGAAATGCTTAAAATATATCATGTGTGTGAATAATAATTATTTGAGCTGAATAATGTGTTGTCTTTTGCCTAACTACGATTCTTAGTTGAAGCCAGTCTATCTTGGCATATCTTTGAGTCATGTGACATGCCGTCTGACAACTGTTTTTGTTTATGTGTCCTGATTTACTAGGCATAAAATGCTTATTCATTGCACAACAATTAGATTACAGTGTTATGAAGAAAGTGTAAAATGTAGTGATTGCTCATACGAAAAATGTCTGACATGTTGTTGCAGCAAAAGAAGAGAACGATGGTTGCATCTGCCTTTGGGGAGGATGGAAGTGGTGATCGTCAGAGTCGACTCACTGTGGATGATTTAAAATATTTGTTCATGATGTGATTAGACGTACATATTTACAGATATAGTCAACATTTTTTGGATTAGTGATTTTTTACCTGGGGTGGGGTGGGTGGATGGTATCATCTTCGGTTTCTTTCTGCTGACTGCTGAAGAAACCAGAAACAACACATTTTCTAACAAAGGATTGGATTGAAGTAGTAACGAGGTCGGTATTAACGCATGACTTGAAGATTATATGAAATGTTTATGTTTAGAATGAGATATTTCATTCTTTGAACTGGAAATTTTAGTTAAATCTCGCATCTTCGTAGGATGTAGAGAGCAGAAGCATATATATATAGCAACATAGAAAGATTTCATGGATTGTTTCTTTTCCTTGTAAATTATATAGAAATTTTCACTCCAGTTTGTGAGTCCAATGTCTAAGGTTATACTCGATACTAAGTGTAATTTTAAATTCAAGAGTAGTATTAAAACACCGTCTTTATTGATTAGAAATTATTATAATCTACACAATTAAAACATAGTGATTAAAATAAGTTGTGGTGTTTATAAATATTTTTGTTTCTATTAATTTTGAGTCGATAACAGAGAATCCATTCAAAACTGTGTTGGAATGTGCATTCGTAACAATAGAAGAAAAAACTCTATGGGCACATGTATTTAAATTTAATCCATAATACATGTCTTGCTCCATGTACACTTTACGATTACCTGGAACTGGAAATTTACTGAATAATCTGAGTGGTTTTTGTAAAGCTATGTTTTGTCAAATGATCATGTTGATCTAATTTTTCTGGTTAGTGGAGTTTCGTATAATTAATTTGACATCATAAATGTTAAAGAATAAACAAAACTAGTGCAGATTTGAAAATCTGTTGATATAAACAAAAACGAAAAAGTAAAACAAAATTAGTTACCATTTTTGGTTTTCTTCACATATAAAACTAGCATCCTTCCGTTTTGGTGAATTTGTAGAGTAGTTTTTGAAGAAGAACGGTTATGTTTTTAAAAGTTCTCCCTTAGTTAGTTCTAAGAACTCTCTAATCCTAAACAAACCAAATTAACCAAACAATACTAAAAGTCTGAGTTTCTTTGGCTGCCATCTTGCAGAGCTGCAACATGCTGCAATCAAAAGGGTCGACTCGAGGATTAAATAAAGGTACATGTATTTATCATAAATAATATGATGTATATGCATAAGCAACATTAATCTATAAAAAGTAATTGAATAAATGGATTATTTTACTACAACTATGCTTCCCATTTTGTGATTTGTTTCTTCGTGAAAAGTTATATTAATAATTGAAAAATCCTTAATTAAAAATTACATTTATATGAACACATAATAAATTATAATTGTAAATTGTATGATATAAATAAGAAAACCCCAATTTAAGTATCTATAAAAGTATTAACCTAAATTGGTTACTTTAATAAATTGTTTTACATCCTAAAATTCTCAAATTATTACCATTTAAATAAAAAATCATAATAAAATACCGAAAGTCAAAGTTTGCTTCATATACATGTGTCACATGGCATTACCTTTAAATGTTTAAATTTTTTTTTTTGTTTTCAGAAAACTACTGGTAAGGTTAGCTATGTATCAGAGCCACTAATAACAAAAACCAGACTTTTGTTTATGATTTGCCCATACAGAAACTTTTAAACATTTGGTGAAGGGAACAAATTTCTTGCATTCACATTCATAAATTAGAATTGATGGATGAAATGGAGAGTACAGTTCACATTCGGAATACATCCTTGTTGTCAGTGCCATGAATTCTGTACATAATTTTGTTTCGTTTGGGAGAAAAAGAAACCAATGCACAATCACAGATAACAAAACGGAACCTTGAAATGAAACCTTCATCATCATTGAAGTCTTGTTTCCCCACCAGACCTAGCGAGCAGCCAGGACAGAACATCGTTTCTGACAATCTCAACATTTTCATCGGTCTCTCCGAAGAGCAAGGAATGCATCATGCCGTCGTAGACCTTGATGGTCTTATCGAGGGTCCTGGCTTCGCGGTAAAGCTCCCTACTGACATCAGGGTCGGTGACAGCGTCGGCGCTGCCGTGCAAGACAATGAAAGGAAGGTTGACATCAGAGAGGCTCCGATTGAGGAAGTCGGTGACTCTTAAAAGTTCGACGACGGTGCCCAACCTGGGCTTGCCGCGATACCTCAAAGGGTTCATGTTGGCGATGAGTTTCTTGCGGGGAACCTTGACGGACTTGAAGAGGAGATCGGGGGTGGGGACGATGGGGAGAGTGGGGAAGAATCTGGCGAGGAAAGTGAGGATCTGGGGAATGGGCCATCTGGGTCTGACGGCGTCGGAGATTTTGCACATGGGGGCGACTAAAACGGCGCCGTTGAAGGGTTCTGGGGAGAGGAAGTGGATGAGGAGGCAGATGGCGGCGCCCATGGACTCGCCGAAGAGGAAAGAGGGGAGGTTTTGGAATTGGGGGTTTTGTTGTTTGATGGAGTTGAAGAAGGAGAGGCAATCGTGTGCGACGAGGTTTACGGAGGGGACGAAGGCTTTGAGGCCTTCGGAGTGGCCGTGGCCTTGGAGGTCGACGGCGAAGCAGGCGAATCCCGATTGGGCCAGGAAGATGGGGGTCGCTTGGAAGGTCCAGGAGATGTCGTTGCCGTAGCCGTGGACCATGAAGACGACGGCGCGTGGGGTGATGGTGGGGTTTGGGAGCCATGACCTTGTGAAGAGCTTGAGGCCACGCGCCGTCCTGAACTCCGATTTGGTGCCTCTGATTCCTTGGTGGTTGTAGTAGTCTTGTTCTGGGGTGAAGCCCCAATAGTGAGGGTAGGATTGCACAAGCTTTTCCTCTTCTTCTCCCATTCTTCTCTTCTCACACAATTATGAGTGAAGTCTCCAAACTGCTTTGGATTACTTATTTGTTGTCAAAGACTTGTGCTTTAGTGCTTAACCCTTTTTAACTTCTTGCACCTCACAATTCTTAAGTCTACTTCATAAAGAGTAATGATACTTGGACATTTATTATAGGTTTGATGAGTAACGATATTTGACATTTATTATAGGATTGATTTATTTTATTTTATTTTGTTCAATAATATTGTTCCTTTTTTTTTTTAATTTTAATTTGATTTTAAATTTTGAAAAAAAGATAATGTCATTTGATATTCTTTTAATTTTTTAAAATAAATCAAAGATTTTTTATTAAAATTAAAATTATTAATAAAAATAATTTGTTTTGTTAGTGTAATTTACATAATTTTAATGTCAATTTTAATAAAAAAGCACTTGATCCACCTAAAAAGATATAACAAAAAAAATTAAATTATTTTAATTTCTTAAAAATTGAGACCTGAGATTAGAAAGAATGAGAGGACTAACTTCGTATTTTTAAATAAATAAAAGAAAAATAATTAAACCTATATTATATTTATAGAACATCACATTACAAGATAAAATAGTTATAAAAAAGTGATTTTTTTTTATTTCTTATAAGAAAAAGGTGAAAAGCAATACAAATAGTATCAAATAAACTTAAAACGTGTCAAAATATCGTTACTCTTCTATAATAAGAGAAAAAGATTAAAACATCTTTCGTCACAATACCACCCTAACATAGCTGTTATTGCCACCATCGTCACTGTGCTGTAGACGAAAAACAAGAGTGGGAGAACGCTGCAAAAGAAGAAAAGTAAAGAATGCGAAGAAAAACTCATTGCAAAATGGTCTTTTCAAAACATGTGTTCTGAAAAGCTATTTTCTTATCACATTTCATGTAGGATGTTCCAAAAACATTCATTTTGAAAGGCATTATATAAGTTTTGATTTTTTTTTTTAAATTCTATTTGAGAAAATTTATTCAAATACACCTTTTGGAAATTGTAAAAAAACAAATCATATTCCAGAATTTTTGTTTCTGAAATTTAGTTTTGAAAATGTTATTCTGAAAATTTTGAAAAGCTTGTTCTTGAAAGTTTCCAAAATATATAATCAGGAAGTCACTTTCTTGAAGGACAAAATAGTCATTTTGAAAATTTGAGGTGATGTGCAAAGAAAATGTGGGCTGTAGGAAGTAAAAGTCTATCAATTATTAGTTATGTTCGAAGGTCCAATTCCCATATATTTGACGGTAGAAATATAGCTGTGTAAGATATGAGTATATGGAATATTGGAATAAAATTCTAATAAGCTGAACCACTTAGATTATAATCTTCTAATGACTAGAAAAAGAAATATATAATTAGAATTTATCTTTTAATTTTTAAAATTAATAAGAGAAACCTATACAACATTTTAAGAGTTGAAGTACTATATTATAACAATTTTCAATAAATAAATCTTGAATTATCACGATACGAATAAGTGGGTTTCAATGCTTTAGTTTAGATTTTTCTAAAACTTTTACCGGAATATTTTAGGATTTCATGAAATATATTCTAACATTCTTATTTTTAGGGTTTTAGGTATAATGGAAGTAGAAAAATAGGTTCAACCACTATAGATCTTTGATTCATACAAAGGTTAATTTTGAACTCTCATCATATCAAAACATCTTCAAAATCGTTCTCAATATAGTTTCAATTATCATCATTATTATTGTAATTGCATCTCTTGTCCCACATTCCATACATCACCATCACCTTTAACTTAGTACTCACAACCCTTTCTTAATCTTGAGATATATCAAACATCGGTTAATGTTCAAACCATATCATCATGTATGGGCATCTCAACAATGTCCATACCAATCATTTTACACGAGACATTATTATCCATAAGTACATTAAAAAATATGTGTGGCATTATTGTAATTACCGTGTGTGTCATTTTGCACAAGCATGTGTGTAATTTTTGCATGAGGCATTATTGTCCATAAGTACATTACCAAATATGTGTGACATATTATTGTAATTTTCGTGTATGTAATTTTTGTACGAGGTATTATTCTCCATAAGTACATTACCATATATGTGTGACATTACCTTAATTATCGTGTGTGTGGGTGTGTGTGCGCGTGTGGGGTGGATTTTAATGTGTGGGGGGTGGGTGGGTGGGTGGGTGTGTGTGTGTGGGTGTGGGTGTGGGTGTGGGTGCATGGGTGTTGGTGTGTGGGGGTGGATCAATGAGGTGGGGAGGGTTAGGAGGACACATAATTTTTTTAATGTAATTGGATTAAACAGGACTATATCAATTTAGTTTTAAAGCTTGAGAATCAAAATGTATCGAAGTTTTAGAGATGAATTTCAATTTCATGAACTAAAAAAATATTTAACCCTTTAGTTTTTAGTGGGCATTGTTTTTATTTGTGTATTTTTGTCGTGGTACATAGTTGTTTGTGCCAACTATGCATGATGACCACCGGTTGTGTTATGTGATTAATTGTCAAAGTAGGAAATTGTAGGCGTGGTAAAAAATCCAATTTTATTGATCCAATCTATTTTTACTTCGATCCAATCCATTTAAGATCCATTTTATAAAAAATCATATAACTTTAAAATCCATTTTATTGGATCTGAATTTCAATTTGATTTATATTTTATATATTTTGTGGATTGGATATTCATTCTCTAAATCAAGATTTTTAAATTTTCAATCTAAATTTTTAATTTGGTTAGGCTGAAGGTCGAGATAGACTAACCTAAATTTGGTCGTATTTCGTCAAGTCGGAGCAACCCAATTTTGGCCTATTCGACGAACTCGATCCTGTATGAAATTTGGCAGAATTTAGTCACGTCAGCTCTAGTCAAAATTTGGCCCAGTCGGCTATAGACCAAATTTGGTTGTATTCGGCCTAATCGATCCTGACCCAAATTTTACCACATTAGGCTGAGTTGGTCCTAGACCAAATTTTGGTCGTATTCAACCTTGTCGGCTCCAACCAAAATTTGGTTGAATTCAGTCGAGTCGGCCCTGACAAAAATTTGGCTGAGTCGATTGTGGCCCAAATTGGCAGTATTCGTCCCAGTCAGCCCCACATGAAACTTGGCGGTTTTGGTTGAGCCAATCGCGAACAAAATTGACAGTATTCATCCAAGTCAGCCCCAGTCGAAATTCAATCGAATTAAGTCGAGTCGTTCTCAGTCAAAATTTGGTGGAGTCGGCTCTAACCCAAATTTGGCTGTATTCGGCCAAGTTGTCCCTAAACGAAATTTGGATGTATTTGACCGAGACCAAAATTTTGCAATATTCAGTTGGCTTGACTGAATTCAGTCGAGTCGACCCCAAAAAAAATTTGGCGGAGTCGGCCTAAGCCCAAATTTGGCCAAACGGTCCTGGCCCAAATTTGGCCGAATTTGGCCTAGTCAGCCCTAGACGAAATTTTGTTGTTCCAACCGAGTTGGTCGTGATAGAATTTGGTTGTATTTAGTTGATTCGGTCTCGAATGAATTCAGTCAAGTTGGCCCTTGTTGAAATTTGTCGTATTCGGTCAAGTTAGTCATGGACAAATTTTGGTCGTATTAGGCTAAGTCGACCCTGATTGAAATTCAGCTGAATTTAGTCAAGTCGATCTCAATCGAAATTTTGTCGAGTTAGCCCTAGCCCAAAGTTTGTCGTATTTGGCCACGTCGTGCCCAATTGAAATTCGGTCGTATGCGGCCAAATTTTACTGAGTCGGACCTGGCCGAAATTTGGACATATTTGGCCAAGTCGACCTCGACCGAAATTTGTTCGAATTTCGCCAAGTTGACCCCATCCAAAAAATTCGGCTGAATTTGAGCAAGTTTGCCCCAACCAAAATTCGGCCGTGTCGGACACGACTGAAAGTCAGCAGAGTCGGTCCCATGTTGAAATTCAACCGAGTTAGCTCCGACCAAAATTCTGTCAAATTTGATCGTGTCGGTCCTAAGGACACAAGTTTTAGAAAATTCAATTTAAATTTTTTTTATAAAAAATGGATTCTGGATTTTTAACTTGGTCCAAATTTTTGGATCTGAATTTAAATCTTGATCTAAACATTTGAATCTGAATTTTAAAATCATCCAAACTACTTCTACCGAAAAAATGAATTTGAATTAAAAATCGGATCCAATTTTTTGGATCTAAAATAGATATAAATTGGATCATTAAAAATTCAGTCCATGATCGCACTTATACATAGACTCACACGTTCATGTATCGAAGTTAGTTATTTTCTTAATGTTTGAAAAATATGATTCTTTTCCATGATACTACGAGTCTATGATCAACATAAAACCTATAATGAATGAAAGCACATGTGACAATCTCCTATCATGACCTTTAAAAATTGCAAACTAAAGCAATTACACGATTCAAACAAGTATCACGATCATGAAATTTTAAAAGAATCAGGTGATAGTCAACAACTTGAAATTTTAGAGGTCAATAGTTAAAATAGACTTACAGAACAAATGGACCCAATGTCCTAAGTAAAATTATTTTTCAAAATTATGAAATAAAATGATGAAACTTTTCTAAAAATATGCTAGGAAAATTAGTTTCTAAAAATATAGTTTCACAAGAAAATGTATAAAATATCGGTGAAGTGGAGGATTAAAGAGAAAACACGAAGTGCAAGTAAAATCCTCCCATGTATTAGTGATCGTGGCCCATATTACCAAACACAAAAAGCCCAACAAAAATTGTCACTCTTTTCTTTCACAGTCTTGCTATCATAATCAACAATTTACGTTACTTTTTTTTTTCCTTTTTTTTTTTCAGATGAATAAATTATTAAACTTTCCTTGGCAAGCACTATAGAATTAATTGAATAAAAAAAGTTATATATATATATATATATATATATATATATATTTTTTAATATTTTTTT
>Ga0214542_1008336_pt1 | contig 17242 bp, 14 predicted proteins | sample CNSS1metaG_FD_160096 | JGI IMG/M metagenome (GOLD analysis project Ga0214542, IMG submission 160096) | Root nodule microbial communities from cowpea collected in UCLA plant growth center, Los Angeles, California, USA - CNSS1 | ecosystem: Host-associated > Plants > Roots > Nodule | place: USA... | reverse complement strand
TTATAAGAACTAATTTGTTAAAAATCAATTCCGTGTTCGTTGGGAGACGACTTTGGGTTACTTTACCCTTTCTATTTTGTTGACTACTTTCTTAACAATACTGAAGTTGTTATAGATAAGTAGTATTGATTTGAACGCGTCAACGACAGCGTTATCACCTAACAATGCAAATTTTAATGTGGATTATTCAGTAAAATTGAATAAGTCCCTTTATGGATTGAAACAATCAAGACGTATGTGGTATAATCGTCTTAGTAAGTACTTGTTAAAGGAAGGGTATAAAAATGACCCTATTTCTCCTTGTATTTATATGAAAAAATTCGAGAATGAATTTTCCATAATTATTGTTTATGTAAATGACATAAACATCGTTGAAACTCCTGATGAGCTTATATAATTAAGGTGTGTAAAATGTTCTAAATGGACAAGTCATATTCATTATGCATTGTAATAGTTGTGAGGTCGTTAGATGTTGATACATGCTCTTCTTAGACCTTAAGAAAATGAAAAAGATCTTTTTGGTCCAGAAGCACCATATCTTAGTGTCATTTGAAACACTAATGTATCTTCCTAATTATACTCGATCTAATATTGCATTTGCTGTAAATTTGTTAAGCAAGATATAGTTCTTCAACTATAAGAAGAACATGGTTTGGAGTAAAACATATACTTTGTTACTTGGTACTATGAATATGAGCTTATTCCATCCAAGTGATTCAGATTCAGACCAATGAGTTATGCATATGCATGTTATTTTACATATTCTCATAATGTCACAATGGTTGATCACAAACAAGATGTTTGTTCATATGTGGTAGCACAATGGTTTCATGAAGGTATATGAAACAAACCATAGTAGCAACATCGTCTAATTATACAAAATTACGAGGAAAGTTGTGATTATGTTTGGTTAAGGTCTACAATTCAATATGTGCAAGAAACTTATGACTATCCCCGACAAAGATGGAATCAACAACCATGTATGAAAACAATAGTGTATTGTTCAATTGGTTCAATAGAAAGGATGATATAGATATCCAAAAATTCATTCATCTGAAAATATGACAGGTCTATTTGTGAAGTTTTTGCCAAGAAGAACTTTTGAGCAAATGACTCACAAGTTCGGACCTCGTCACCTTAATGATGTAAGTTTATATGAGGGGGAGAAATAGAATATGTGATGAACAATATTGTATTAAAGAATACAAAATGTTGTACTCTTTTTCCTTCACTAGGTTTTTTATCCCAAAGGGTTTTTCCTAGTACGGTTTTAACGAGGCACATTCTTTTATCAATGGACACTCAAGAGGGAGTGTTATGAATTAATGATTGTCCATTGATTTGATACATTTACTCATATGATTCATACGATGGATACTCATATGATTCATTACTCTTTATGTAAATATTTGTATTAACTAAGTTGATTTGTTTCCTTTATGGATTACATGTTGTATCTATAAATATGACTCTTCCTATCAATAATAATATACAGATGAGTTACTTCCTATTCTCTCATTCTTCATTCTCTATTCTTCCTCTCCTTTTTCTCTATCTTATTACCTTTATTTCATAACATAATTTACATAGTAGTCACTTTAACTATTTACATAGTTTGCTTTCATTTCTATTTTTTTTAATTTTAAAATATAAGCACAGATAAAATATAAATATAAATTAGATAAATCAAAATGAAAATTTTTATTAATATATATATATATATATATATATATATTTATTATTGTTATGGATGAAAAAGCATTTTGTCCTCTCATGTAATTTATAAATATTATTTGCTCATTTGAAAACCTTAAAATAATATATATATATATAATATTTTAAAATAAAAATAAAAAAAAAATATATATATATATATATATATATATATATATATATATATATATATATATATATATATCAGTTTGTCTAGTAATCTATAACTATATATAAAGATAATTATTTCATAATTTTAATTTAACCTTTTACAATATAATTATTTGTTAAATTATTAAAAAGGAAAATGATTGGATGACTACTATTTTTTACCACTTTCTTTACTACCTAACGTGGCAGTATGTTTTTTATTTTAAATTTGTTTCTCAATGTACCTTTTAGTGGTACAGTCTGGTAGAGGAAAAGTAAAATTGTCAGACGTGCGTGGTGGGAAAAATTCACATCCATTTACCTCCATTCTTCCAAACAAAACCATTGTTCCTTTTCATGTGAAAATGTCTCATTGTTGTTTCCTTGAACCTTCTAGTTTTGGACTCAAAATTACCCAATCTCTATCCTGTTTGTGGAAGCTCCCATTTTCGATCTCAATCCTTTGCTGCCATTTTGGAACCCTAATCCCATTCCATTGCACCCACGAAGACACCCACTAAATGTGTGTGTTTAGGGAGGTTTTATTTTGCTTTCTCCCTAACTTTTCGTTGACAACCCATAAAGTTCCCTTCTCGTTTAAACTCTACAACCCATAACCTCAGTTTCAAAACACAACCCCCATAACCCGAAAGTCTTCAATTAGGGATTGCAAACTTGACACTAATATGAAGGGGTTGTGTTTTGAAACTGAGGTTATGGATTGTAGAGTTTAAACGAGAAGGGAACTTTATGGGTTGTCGACGAAAAGTTAGGGGGAAAGTAAAATGAAACTTCCCTAAACACACACATTTAGTGGGTGTCTTCGTGGGTGCAATGGAATGAGATTAGGGTTCCAAAATGGCAGCAAAGGATTGAGATCGAAAATGGGAGCTTCCACAAACAGGATAGAGATTGGGTAATTTTGAGTCCAAAACTGGAAGGTTCAAGGAAATAACAATGAGAAATTTTCACATGAAAAGGAACAATGATTTTGTTTGGAAGAATGGAGGTAAATGAATGTGAATTTTTCCCACCACGCGCGTCTGACAATTTTACTTTTCCTCTACCAGACTGTACCACTAAAAGGTACAATGAGAAAAAAAATAAAAAAAAAAGACATACTACCACCTTAGGTAGTAAAGAAAGTGGTAAAAAATAGTAGTCATTTATTTTCCTATTAAAAATTGAGCGTTAATTTCACATGTTTTTTATATAACTATTTATCTTATCTCCTTCTTTTTCCCTCATTCATCGATATTTATTTTCTCAACTTTTCTCTATTTATTTTATTTTATTTTTAATAAATATAAATTTATTTTCTATATTAACTTAATAATATTATAATATCATCATCACCTACTAATATAATACATATTTAAAAAATGCGTACATGTAGATGTAATAGTATCAATTTGTATCTACGCTAATATATATATATATATATATATATATATATATATATATATATTTTAAAAAAAAAAATATATATTTATTATATATATATATATATATATATTTTAAAAAAAAAAAAATATATATGTAATATATATATATATATATATATATATATAATTTTATAAAAAATATAATTAAAATTTAAAATAAATATTTTGTTTTATAAATTTTGTATAATTATACATTTATTATAAAAGTATTATTAATTTTTTTAATAAAATACACTTTATAATACAATTATTTCAACCAATATATAATAATTGAGTTAATTCAAATAAATATTTTAAATTTAAATAAATTAATAGTTAACAATTTAATATATTATCAAATATTTTATTTCAACAAAAATAAATAAATAATTTCTATAAATTTAAAAAGAATTTAGTAATAAAAAAGACTTTTTATAATTATAATAATTGAATGACTCGTTATATTTTAACTCGTTTTCAATAAAAATAAATAAACTTAAATTACAATACATACATTTTCAAGTAGTTATTAAAATTTATAATTTATAATCTTTTTATTTTTGTAAGAATTTGATCTTGTTATATCAATTAGAGTTGTACCATAATGGTTAGATTGGCCGATATCCTTAATGGCCAGATTGGCCACTACGTCACAATAGCCGAAGTTCGCTATTGTATCATAGTACTCATAATATTCTCCGTCTTAGGAAAGATTGCTAACTCGCAAATACCAACTAAGCCTGAAGAAATACCACACGGACCACAACTAAACATATAACGGTGGAACAACGAATAAAATAATCTACATGACGCCCAAGTTCACTAACTACACGACCTCCTCAAACACTTATCACAACCAGTAACGTCGCATATTCTAACTTAGAATAAATCAGTTAGACCACTGCGAAAAAAGGTTTTGAGCCTAAATCCTAGGCCCACATAAGCCCAATACATGATTGGACCACTATAGATAATCAAGGCCCAACCCATGGTCTAAACCAAGGAAAATAAGATTAGTCTTCTATAAATAAGAGTTGACCCCAACAATTAAAGATACGCATTTCATTACGTGCATAATCTGATATTTGACTTTTGAGAGCTTTTGTTGACTTGATCGTCAGAATCATTCTGTAGGTAACCCCTCATGTTTTGTCAAAAGCCTAGCGCTAAAGACATGATGAATAATACCGAGCAATGTGTATCCGAGAAGCTTGAAGATTGTGGTAAGATATAGTTTAGGTCCTATAATAATCTAACATTGTCTCTACAAGAATAATTGGCGCCCACCATGGGGCCCGCACTAATTTCTTTACCCAAGCAATCCAAGAGTTGTCGAAGATGGTTTCTACTCATAGCAAACTTGGTGGAGTGAGAGAAGTTGGACTAGGATCCAAGGATGCCGGTTAAAACCAGATCGGCATCGCCACTATCCTAGAAGGACAAGCCAAGATGCAACAAGAATTGGCTGAATTCAAAAAGTGTAGCGCTAATGAAATGGAAGCCTTGAGATAAGAAAACTCTCGTTTGAGGAGAAAGGTGGAGATGGAAGTTGTGTATAGCAAAGGCAAAGAGAAAGAAGCCCATATGGAGTTCAAAACTCCCTTATATCAAATGACTGAAGAAGAAAGCAAATATATCACAACCACCTAGCACACCGACACCATTCATACCGCTACCGTTAACAAAAATAAGCGTTACCACCCCTTCGTCGATGACATCACTAAGACCCCTCCCTTCCCAAGCAGTGGGAAACTTTCACCTTAGAGCAATACGATGGAGAGATAGATCCTGATGAGCATGTAAAGATCTATGTCACCCAGGTCAGACTTTATTAGACCGAAGACGCCGTCATGTGCAAAGCCTTCCTTACCACCTTCAAGGGACCGACCCTAAAGTGAATCACATCCTTGCCCCCTTACTTCATCAATTGCTTCGACACCCTATCCACCCAATTTGTGGGCAGCTGATGAGTTCATATTTATGCCCTTATTTAATGTTTATTTTTGAGTATTTAATTGAATTTGTGTGGTTAAAGAGTGATTTAAATGACAATTGTGATAATTAGGCTATTTCAGCTTGTGTGATAAAAATGTATTAAAAAGTGATTTTTGGTTGCATAAATTATTTTTTGATATTTTAACATTTGTTGATGCAGCTGAAGTTAAGATTAAGTTCATTTAAGGCAGGAAAATAAATTGATTGAAGTTATAAAACACCTTTAAATAAGGCTAAAATCAGCAAGTTTTGAAAAAATCACGTTTGCACCCCGTAAATTACATATACACTCCCCTCTTTCCAAATGGGCCATACCAAACCTCTTATACACCCTTGACTCATAAACTAGATGCACTCAGATGCTGCCATGCGACAATACCCAACTTTTAAATTTGTCCAATTAAAACATTCCATGTGGCATTAATCCTTGCACATGCATCTGCACCAATCAAGGCACAACACATCGTCATCACCTTTTCTTCTCCACACAAATAGAAACCCTAGGCACATAATGCTGCCACCGCGCCATCAGCCTTCCATCTTCTCGCCTGCAACCACGTCGGAGAAGGGGAAAAGATCTTCACGCATCATAGATCTGCAACCGTTCGCACACCTGCAACAGTAGTGCCTTGCAGCAGACCACCATCGCAACCACTATCAATGCGCAACAACCATGGTTTCAGCCTCCTACACTTCGCCACTCATCCTTCAATGCAGCAACATCGTAGATATGCATCTTTTTCGCATCCCAAATCAGCGTATCATCATCAACCATTGCAAAAGAGAAACGACGCCTTACTACCATTGACGCTGAAGTAGCCCAACCAGGAAACACACTATTGTCATCCACGAAGTTGCGCCTAACACGAACCTACGACAAAAACCATGGACATAGAAACCCTAATTTTGGGAGAGAGAAAAGGATGCCACGTGGAAGCTCCTCATTAGACAGTCGAGTCAAATCTGGTCAAACATTCAAAGGTTGGTCAAACATTGCAAATTCTAGTTAAAATTGGTCAAATAGTCAAACAAAAGGGACAAAATTGGAAATTGGATAGAAATTAAGTTGCTAAATAATTAATTAAAGATTTTTAAGTAATTATGTTTTTGTATATCTCAAATTATCAACAAAGAAAATCGTCCAAATATTTTAGAAATTTATAAAATCTGTTAATTATTTGAGAGATATTATATCAAAAGATAAAAGATTTCAGCAACAGAAAAGATAAATTCCAAGTCCAATCAAGGCCTATATAAGAGACGAAGGGGAAGTAGAAAGGAAAAGCTCGACACTTTGGAGTTTAGGAACCCTTAGGGGGACTAGTTTCTTCCTCTTCTCCACTCTCTATTCTTCTATTTTTATTTTGCTTTTGCATTCCATGGAGTGCTAAACTTTTTGAATTGGTTCCATTGTAATTTTATTATGGATTATGAGGTTAGAATGAAATAATTTCTTTGTTTTTTTTATTATTGTTGTGGTTTTCATTAATCTATGTCTTTTGTCTTTGAATCACGTAAAAAGTTATGATTTTTACATGCTAGCTGATGAGTCATTATTTTCCTTCATTCCACTAGTCTTTGTGTACCCATTTGACAGTTGTTCAATGCTTAATTATTTATTTTTAGTGTGTTTTCATCTGTTGGGTTTTATTGGGCCATTATTCCAAATTTGGGTTAATTTCACATTATTTGGCCCAATTTTCATTTTTTTTAATTATTTTTAGCTATTTTGGTGAAACAATTTTGGAGCTTGGACATTAATCTTCAAATGAAGAGAGTTGCCACGTCATTTCCATGTCATCTAAGTGAATGAGCCAACATTTGAGGCCTAGTAGTGGCCTTTTTGTAAATATGAGTGGCAGAATTGATTTGACCACGAGATTTTAGGTCTTTTAGCATGGCCAGCCACACTTCATCTTCTCCAACCTCCATTTTTGCGTTTTGAGCTTTGGTGGGTGACCATGGAGGTGCCTTCTTTCATTTTTCACGTTTTAACACTCGTTTTTACCATTTTTATGTGCATTTGACAACACCCAATGTGGGTTTTAAATTTTGAATTCATTTGCTAGCTTGGGCATCTCATTTTCTGGATTATGTTGACTTGGAACAACACTCATGTATGGGGTTTTCGATTTTTATATGATAATAATGATTTTCGTTCATTTAAAGCTTTAAAATTCTCTTTTGCTCTTGAATTTGCGTTTGAATAATTTGTAAGTTAGGGTTTGATGCCCTGTTTTTTTGAATCCCATTTTGAAGGGCTTGTATGCTCCATTTGCATGTCTAGCTAAGCTTTTTGCATTGATTACTAGACAAATATGCATGATGAGAAATTGAACTAACATGAGTTTTAGGTGTATGATGGACTGTAATGGAATTTGGGGGTTTAGGATTTATCATGGGTGTAGGAAGAATTTGGGTTATGCCTAGAAACTAATGCACCGCCTGGCAGTGCGTACCTACTGCCAGGCGATAACCAGTGTAGTGGAAGTTCTTTGTGGTTTTGGCTGTTTAGGCGAGAATTGGGTCCTATGAAAGTTAAGTTAAAATTATGCATCTAATAATTATGTTAAAATGAACTAGTTGCTAAAAAGAAAAGGGGTTTAAGCATTGGTGGATGGTAAATTTTAAGTTAAATAAATATATATATATATATATATATATATATATATATATATATAATAAGAAATAAGAAGGAGGTTGTGAAACTCTGTTTTTGTAAATAAGTTAACTAATTATGATTGAGCTAGTATAGAGGTGTAGTTATTGGTTATAATTATGGATGGTTACGATGGTTGAATTAATATGTGAATTGTGCATTATGGAACCATTTCAAGAGTTGGCATGAGTTACTTGGAGGACTACTATGGGTGTTGAGTTGATTTAATTGGTATGTTGATTGAAATGATCATTGTGAAAGCAGAGCTAAGCCATATACACTTTAAGTTGTAACCTGTATGTACACTTGAACTGTTGGGGTGCTAAACCAGTAATTGGTATGTTACTAGTATAGCACCTGGTGGGACGCTAGGCGCCAGCCCACTGGAATCTGCTCCAAGTCTAAAACTCGCGTAACCACCTAGCAAAACTTCCTACACCACCAGGCGCCAACCCTTTGGAATTTGGTTTAACCCAATTTCATAACTTCTGTCTTGCGGGTCATCCTACACCGTCAGGCACCAACTCTCAGATTTTGCTCCAGAGTTCACTTTGTGGCCTATCGCCTTGCAGTTTACACTGTTCTGCCAAGCGTCACACCAGTAATTGGTAATTTACTGGTTTTTAGCACTCCAAAATAGGTTCCGATTAACCTATTTTTACACAAGACACTCAATTCACGCAAACATGCATCCATGACACGTAAATACACTTTCATATCATCAAGTTGAACTCAAGTACACAATATCACATGGTCATACATAAAAATCAACCACTTAAATATCCACATTCCTGATTAATATCCACCAGACACATCAGTGCCTCTCTTATATGTGTATGTCAACACATGAACACCATATCCTTGCTTTCATACTTCCCGAAGAATCACAATAAATTCATATAAAACCATCAAAACAAAGTGTTATACTCAACACACAATCTTGGAGAACCAAACAATATACAAACCAGGAAAAACACATAACTATTGCACCAAAATATGGCACGACAAATAAAATATTAATAATTATTATAATAAAAACACCAACAATAATAATGATAAAATGAAACAATAAAATAATAATAATAATGAAAATAATAATAAAATAAAATGAACAGTAATAATAAATTAAGATAAAATAAAATAATAATAATAATAATAATAATAATAATAAAATAAAGGAATAACAATAAAACAATAATAATGATAATAAAATAATAAATAAAATAAAAACAATGATAATAATAACAATAATAATAAAATAATAATAAGTATAATAGTAATAATAATAATACTAAAATAATAATAAAATAATAATAATATTAAACATAGTAATAGTAAAATAATATAATAATAACAACTAATAACAGTAAAAATAAAAATAAGTATAATATAAATAATAATAATAATATAAATAATAATAATAATTATGATAATAATAATAAAATAAAAATAAAAATAAAAATAAAATAATAATAGTAATAATAATAGTAAAATAAAATAAAATAAATAATAATAATAAGAATAATCATAATAATAGTAGTAATAATGTTCTCGTAGAGAACAAATAAGATATGTTAGACACAATTATTACCTTACTCTGGTCCGCAATCTCCTCAGTAGGCTTCCTCCCGGCTGATACATGCTACCTATGGATATCTCGATGTAATCGATTTAGACCCGAGGGGGTTACCTGTAGAAGAGACTTTAAAGCTCAAGTCAGCAAAATCTCTTAGAAAGTCAAATCTAGTGATTAGGGAAGTAATGAATGCGTACCTTTAATTACTGGGGTCCATGCTTATTTATAGGTTTATTAATTATGTCCTACCACGTCATGGGCTGGGCCATTGTTTGGGCTGTAGGTGGGCCTGGGCCCTAGCCCAGGTCCCTCAGTTAGATTATTGTGGGTTTGATGAATCTTACAAGAATGTTCTGGTTTTTGCCAAGTCCTTGCTTAGTTTCCTAGAGTTAACGGTTGATGAGTTCAAATTTTTGCCCTCATTTAATATTTAAATTTGGGGATTTAGTTGAATTTTCTGTGCTTAAAGATTGATTTAAATAGGATTTGTGATTATTGGATTTATTGAGTACGTTTGGTAAAAATGACATAAAAATTGATTTTAGTTGCATAAAATATTATTGGATATTCTAACGTTTGTTAATGCAGCTGAAATTTATTTTTGGTCATTAATAGTGTGGATTTGAAATATTCAAAGTTACAAAACAAGTCCAAAATCAGGAAATTATGGAAAAAAATAAATCAGGAGCTAAATGCACCCCCAGATTTTATTTGCACACTCCTCCTGCAAGTGGACCACAAAAACCTATTTTGCACCCCCAGTTTTTACTAAGTTGCACCCCTCCTACCACTTAAACCTATCTCAACCAGATTATGCCATGTGGCAATCCCCACCTTTCAAATTAGGCCAACCATATGATGACACGCGTCACAATCCTCCACTCACCAACTTGATCAATCAGAGCTTGCCACGTCACCATCCTCCAAAATGAAACCCTAATCCTAATTTTCTCTTCTCCTTCTATCACCCTCCACGGCAGCTGCCGCCGCCTCCGGCCACCACAGTTCTACCATCTTCCTTCTCGTCGGTGAAACTTCGCATCTGCACCGTTCACGAACCTGCACCATCTTCATCATCTTCATCTTGCTGCCAACACTACCACATAACTGCTTCCATTGACGAACCAGATTCGCAACCACCATTGCAGCCTCTACGAACACCAGAACAACACCACCTCCATTGCAGATCTGCATCTGCGAACATCATCTTTGCACGTCGCGCACACCATTGGACACCATCATAGACCGCTTTTCCGTCAACCACTGCAGCAGTGCCCAACGCCATGAATCTTCTCCGCAAGGAAACCACCACGTCGCAGCATCGCAGCCACCATTTTCGCACTGCAACAACGCCTGCACCAACGAGCAACACTCTCCATCTTCCCTGCAACACGACCCAGAAATCGCGTCCATGGTAGCGAACACTCTGTTTGAACCATTGCAGTAACTCCACGCATCAGATCGGAGAAGAAGAACGAAGCAGCGTCGCACACCACCATAACCATCGTGTTCGGAACAACATCGCGTCGGAGTCCACCGTGGCAACAACCGTTAAAGCTCATTCCTCCATTGCAACCAGCAGAAACCTTAATTCTGGAGAGAGAGTCTGCACTGCCACGTGTCAGCATCTGATAGGGCAGTCAAACAGGTCAACAAGTCAACTGGTCAAAGCCAGCAGTCAACTTTGGTCAAAACTGCAAAAATGGTTAAATAAGAAGGGTAGAATTGGAAATTGGACATAAATTAAGTTGCTAATTAATTAAATAAAAATAAAAGAATTAAGCAACCGATAGATAAAGCCCAAAGTCTAGTTGAAGCCTATATAAAGAGACTTAAGGGAGCAAAAGCGACACAACTGACAACTTAGAACTCTTTGGTTTTGGCAGATACCGTCTCCACCACATCTCTCATTCTTTCTATTATTTTTTTTCCTTCATATCATCATGTATTCCATCAAAGCCATGGAGGGCTAAGCTTTTAGGGTTGATTCCACTGTAATTTCTTAACTGGATTCTGAGGTTAGATGAATTTATTATGTATTTGTTATTTTGATTATTGTTGTGGTTTTGGTTTATCTATGTCCTTTGCTTCTTAATTGGATAGAAAATAATGATTTTAAATCTACACGCATGCTAATCATATGAGTTAAAAGGTTTTTAAATTCAATTGAGACTTACTTTGATTTTATTTAGAAACTTTCATTTGATTAAATAAGTTTTTGCCAATAATTGAGACTGTACTTTGATTATAGGTAATTACTTTAACTAAAATTAGTCAAGACTTTACTTTGATTAATTAAGTTTTCTATTTGATGAGGAAACAAAGGAATAGACATGATTAGGTATAGTAAAATTTAATTGAGACTGTACTTTAATTGAATTTACTATGGATAATCTAAAAATTATCACTTTTAATTGAGACTGTACTTTGATTAAAAGTGAGAATGCCAACAAATGAATTGAGTCTTTACATTGATTGTTTTGTAAATCAGCAACAATAATTAATTTAACAATAATCTCTAGATAACCAATGAAGAATCCTATTTAGAAAAAGCAGTGGAATTGACCTATTTACTATTACTGTGCTTACAATCTTTTACTTCCGTGTCATTTTCTTTGCATATCAAAACCCCTTATTTTTATAGTTGCTAGTTTTAATTCCACTTTTATAAGAATCAAATATTTGAGATCAATTCCGTATTCGTTGTGAGACGACTCAGGCTTATCTTAACCTTAACTAGTTTGTTCACTACTAACTTGGGAATACTGAAGTTCCTAAAGTTAAGTAGTGGTAATTTGATCGCCTAACGAAAACGATATCAACGAGTAACCCTTCTCGGTATAAGGATATGAGTACCAATGAGTTGTCGGTGGTGGATAGGGAGGAGGTGGAGGTGCTGATGAAGTTTACTGATAAACTGCCCACTAAGGGCTTAGTTAAGGTTTATAATTCGGTTCATGCTATTATTGATATTGAAGGTATCTGTTTGTGACTTAAATTGTCTCGATGTTTCTAAGTTAAACTAACCGAACTTTGGTGTATTCGTGCAGGACATATGACTCAAGCTGGAAAGAAGAATTTGACCCTTTTTCAAGCACCGAGGAAGGAGAAGGCAGTGAAGGCGAAGGCAACTGGGAATACTGAGGTCCCAACTTTGCAAGAATCGTTGGTGGAGGTGCATGTTCATGGCGGCACCAAAAGGAAAGCCAAGTTGCTGACTAGGCTTGGTAAGGGCAAGGACGTGAAGAAGGTAAGGGCCGCCTTGTTGGGGCAAGGGTCGTCTAGCGGTGCTAAGGGGCCGGAGGCTGGCCTGATTGAGTTGCCAGAGACGTTTGTCCGAAAGGATATCGAGATTAACATGCCTGAGATATTGATTAACTCCATCGATAGTGTGGAGCCGGACCACTTGGTAAGGACAATGGTGGAGTTTGGGAGTAAGGCGCTGATATTGAGTCACCGGGTTGGGTCATTGTATCATAGGGAGGTGAATGAAGGGAACCGGGAAAAGCTGGAAGATCTCCAAGAGAAGGTTGACAAGTTTGCAGAGGAAAGAGCTGCGTGGAAAAAGGAGAGAGAAGGGTGGGAAGAAGAAAAAAAGAGGTTGGGGACCTAGAAGGTTCGTTGTCTGGATTCAGAGACTAAGCTCAATGGGAAGATAGCGGACCTTGAGGCGGACTATTACGAGTTGAAGGAAAAATATGAAGCTGTGGAGGTAGAACTTGAAGATTTGAAGAGTTGCATTATTCAAGAGCATATTAATGGGTTTCAGAAAGGGGTGAGGTAGGCGACTTTCTTCTGCCAGGATATTAATGCGGTTGATCCAAGATTTGACGTGAACAAGGATGTGGTGGACGACCAGCTTATCAATGAAGCCGAGAGTAGCCCCGAGGAGGAGGCAGAGAAGACAACAGGGGATGAGGACATGAACGCGGGAGAGGCCGTTGAGGGTGATAACAACAAAGCAGCTTAGGGTGTAGTTTTTATGATGTTCTATTCGCAATGAATCCTAAGTCTGTAATAACTCGTACAATATTTTAACTTGCTTTTAATGTGATGCATATTGTGGATATATTTGTTCTGTGGCTGTTGACGATAGCATATGTGATAGGAACGCGTTTGTTGGATAATGTTGTTATGTATGCGATATGTTATGTTAAATGCGTATTTACCTAGAGGAGTATTATTGACACTTGTATGTTAATGAGAGTACTCGACCCGGGCCGCTTACGTGTGGTGAGGGTGATGAACTAAAACATTTTCAAATTAAGTTAAGGGTGTTCGACCTAAGCCGTTTACTTATGGTAAGGGTGGGGAACTTAAAGGCTTTAACATTAAGTTAAGGGTGTTCGACCCAGGCCGCCTACTTGTGGTAAGGGTGGGGAACTTAAACGAATTAACATTAAGTTAAGGGTGTTCAACCCAGGCTGCCTACTTGTGGTAAGGGTGGGGAACTTAAATGAATTAACATTAAGTTAAGGGTGTTCGACCCAGACCGCTTACTTGTGGTAAGGGTGGGAAACTTAAACGAATTAGCATCAAGTTAAGGGTGTTCGACCCAGGCCGCTTACTTGTGGTAAGGGTGGGGAACTTAAACGAATTAACATTAAGTTAAGGGTCTTCGACCCAGGCCGCTTACTTATGGTAAGGGTGGGGAACTTAAACGAATTAGCATCAAGTTAAGGGTGTTCGACCCAGGTCGCTTACTTGTGGTATGGGTGGGGAACTAAAAGCGTGTTAAAAGTAAGGTGAGGAGTAGTCGTGAGGTGAAAACCCCTTTGTTTTATTCATGTAATTTGGGGTGCCTCGTTAAAACCTCCCTGGCCAAAACCCTCCTTAGGGAAAAAAGACTAGGTGAGGGAAAAGAGTACACCTAGGGTTACAGGTATTCGGTACAATACATTTGTTTAATTGAAATAAAACTTGAAATGGGATACGTTCCACGTATTGGGTATCTCGTCCCCGGATAACTGTTCAATAATAATAATAAGAAGAATAATAAGAATAATAAGATTAGTAATAATAATAATAATAGTAAAATAAAATAATAATAATAATAATTGTGCCATATTTAGAAGAAAAACTCTAAACATCATGCCAAGCCAAAAAGAAGAATCATAATAATTATGGTAGTGATGAGATCACAAAGAGAACTCAATACAACAGAAACCACAAGCACACACATGCTCTTTCTAAAACCTCATACAACAAACATCAAGAGGTTAAAGGATAAAAGAATTTGGCTCAGGAGAAGGCTTTCATGCATCAATATATAACACAATTGCATATAATATCATTAAAATAGAAAATGGCAACTCCCCTAACCAGGATTCCTTGCTCACATTGAAATTCCAAGTCCTTTCATGATCACAACCGCATCCTACCTCTTTGGCTCAAATATTTCACACTCCAAATGGCCTCCCAATTCACTATCAACTCAGTTTTCCAGTGCATATTGGTGTATAACAAAAGGACTTTACGTCTCCCTAATTGCACTCTTATTCTCACTTTCCAACTCCAATTTTAATTCCATTAATGGATAAAACGAAATTACATTAAAATTGCCTTAATGGATAAAACAAAATTACATTAAAATGAGATTAAAGGTCATTCAATTGGTATTCCATGATGGTTTCCCAGCCCCTCCATCTTTGTTCCTCAAGGTGGCTAGGGTTTTTGACCCTTCTCATTCATGAACAAAATGAAGTTGGCAAAAAATGAACCTATTTCACATAAGTCGTCAAGGTTTGAACATACAACAATACAATTGTCAAGCCAATGCACAACCAATCAATGTTTCATGATAATTTCTTTGCATCTAGGATTATATTATCACGTCCCATGGTCCAACATATTATTATAATAATAAAATAATTAAATTAACACCCTAATGTCACACACAAGACTCGAACCCAAGTCCTTTCATAGTAACTAAGTACTTTCAACAACTTGAGCTAATATTATTCCTTGTCTTCTCTCTCCACATTAATTAACTTTGGGATTCCCGCCCTCGCATTTATTACCTAAATATTTATGGCTCAGAATGGCATCCCTTGAGTTGTGGCTCGGGATAAAGGGTAAACACATGGCATTCCTTGAGTTGTGGCTCGAAATGACATTCCTTGAGTTGTGGGTCAGAATGGTGTGTATTATCGATGCGAGTTGTGGCTCGTCTCCATTCGATTGAGCAATCACAGGTTGTGGCCAGTGATGTGCTAATATTGTGTTAAGAGTATGAACTGTAGTTCATTTTGGGAACTCCACCTAGTGTTGCAGAGTATGGTCCATAACATGATTTCCCTCACGTGTACTACAAGTTGTTGCTTGTAGGTGGTGGCAGCAAAGGATATCTTAAGGTTATCATTTCAAAGACGTAGAACATGGATAAACATGGTGGTGGCCATGGTTTATGGAATCAAAGGATAAGGTTCTCTAATGATTGTGTGTGCACATTGATTTGTGATTATATATATATATATATATATATATGTGTGTGTGTGTGTGTGTGTGTGTGTATATATATATATATATATATGTTTATATGTTAGCTCACCCTATTTGCATGTGTTCGACGATGATCGTGTAATTCGTTACAGGGAGCAAATGATGTTCTAGGTGGTGCTGGTGAGGCATAGAGCCGGAGATGGACTAATTTTGGGAAAGCTTTTATGGAGTTTTACTTGAGGATGTTCTTTTATGTTTTTGTAAACAATATTTCAATTGGTTTATGAACTTGTAATGATTAATGGAAACTATGGATTTTAAATATACGAGTTTAGTAAATGTTTAAATTTTCCTGTGTTTTGGGAAAGGCACTTTAAATTAATGCGATCTTATTAATTATTCTATATTATTTTATTAAAATTAGTAATACCCGACTAAGATGTTACACAATTGACTACATACAAGTCGAGGAGATGAGGATGCCAAGGACCAAGTTCCGCACTGATTTGCAACCATTGAAAAGAGACTATAAACACCATCTTTAGAGGTTTAGCAAGAGATAGGGCCACCCTATCGACATGAAAGTAGCACCTTAGGAGTATTCAATTCGTCAATGCCATAACTCGCGCACATAGATGCCGAAGAATGCCACCCATAACTTTCACAAACGCTGACTTTCAAGACGTGGAGCAAGACCAAGATGCCCTAATGGTCATCATTGTGGAGGTTGAAAACTTTGCAGTAAAAAAAGTGTTAGTTGATCAAGGAAGTTCAGTGGATATCCTCTATTATAAGATGTAGCAGAAGTTATAGCTACTAGAAGAAGCGATGACACCTCACGATGAGCCTATATGTAACTTTTTCGAAGAAAGAGTGTGCACCCGGGGATATATCAACCTGCACACAGTGTTCCGCGAAGGGAACCAAAGACCATACCCATGCGGTTCCTAGTAGTTGAAGCACACACATCGTACAACATTTTATTAGGGAGACCATCCCTAAACACACTGAGAGCGGTTGTATCAACCCTAATCTTGCAATGAAGTTCCCATCAGCGCCCGACGACATCATCACCATCCATGGAGACCAAAAACTTGCACGCGAATGATACATACAAGTCTATGGCATAAAGAACATGTCCTAGCCGCTAACAACATCGAGAGAGCACCAAGGGCAAGAGAAACTTTGGTTGGAGAAGATTGAGACCCAGGGTAGGAAGTGACAGAAGGATAGATCATGTGGGAGAAACGAAGGTCTTAATAGTAACGCTAGATAAAAGCCTGA
>Ga0214542_1008335_pt1 | contig 17244 bp, 6 predicted proteins | sample CNSS1metaG_FD_160096 | JGI IMG/M metagenome (GOLD analysis project Ga0214542, IMG submission 160096) | Root nodule microbial communities from cowpea collected in UCLA plant growth center, Los Angeles, California, USA - CNSS1 | ecosystem: Host-associated > Plants > Roots > Nodule | place: USA... | reverse complement strand
AAAAAAAAAAGTTAAAAAAGACAAAAAAAATTGGTTATGCAAAAAAAAAAAGAGAAACAAGAGTTGGAAAGTGAAAAAAAGTGGTGAACAAAGGTAGTCAAATGAATTTTAGGTGCAACCTTAGATAAATACCTTTGTTTGAAATAACCTTTATACCATTTACTTTGAGCCTTCACTATCCATTTTTCATATCCCTTAGCCTTGGCTACAATACAAGCCTAATAAAGTCCACACAAATTAATGATTGGTTATTGTTTTTCGAAAACTTTAATTTAGAGGAAAATATTTTGTCAGATATCTTGAATTTGAACAATTATTGACTTTGATTGTCAAGATTACATTGGGGCAACTAGTATGAAGTCTCTCATTATTTTCAACATTCTCATGTTATCAACAACTGGGGCAAGCTCAAACACATTTTGCACCCTGAGACCAATCTACATCCTCAAATTGGGGCAAATTTTGAAGTCTCCATCTATTTTATCAATAATTGGGACAAGCCCAAACACACCTCATGTCCTGAAGTCAATTGATAACTATAAAATTGGGGAAACTCCTTAGTCAATTATCTCATCTAATCCCTTCCAAGAGATTTGGCAATTTCATGTATGTCACTCAAATAGTGTTCAAAAAGCAATGATACAGAAAAGAGCTTCTCAATAAACTGATTAGACCGAAGAATATTTTTCAAAAAAAAATCAAAATAGAAGGTTTCCATAAATATAAAAATAACAACAAATTGGGGATCAATTAAAGTAAGTTTGATACAATGTAAAAGGTGAAAAATACACAAGGGTATGTTTCATGCATAGATTCATTCACTTGTGTCAAAAAATAAAATTAACAAACAAAGGAACTTTCATCATGCATTCATACATTAATTCATACATCAAAGTTTCAACTGTGTTCATGTAAACAAAAAAAAAATCATCACATGTACATCATACACTAATATTGTTAGTTTTCAAAAAGAAAATTCATAAGTCGTGCCAACATTATCATTCACCATGCATGCTCGAAATAAACATAACAACATTATGACACATCATAATCAAAATTAAAAAAATAATAATAATACATAGCATGTGTCAGCATTTTTATGCACATATAATGTAAATGTTAAAGTCATAATAAGCATCAACATACTCATGCATTCATAAAAAGAAAATTCATACAAGGTGTTAGCATTTGCATGTATTCATACACATATCACATCAATCATCAAATAGAAAATATCCAAACACATGTTAGCAAAATTAGGCTCTATGTAGTATTTGGTTCAAAAAAAAAACAAAGCATATACATGCCAACATATTCATGCACATTTCATATTAGCATATTCATGCACATATCATAGCATATTCATGCATGCACAATCATATAAATGCTCAAAAAGAAAAATTCATAACATGTCTTAATCATCAGGCATCATAGTTCTTTTTATGAAATTAATATTTTTTTGTCACTTTTGGGATCAAAATCCTCTACATTCACATGAACGGTTGTCGAATCCTTCTGTTTCAAAATGAAGAAAATAAGAAAGATACAAAATTTTACTTCTTTAGTATTTCTCGGATTGATGGTCCTCTTCATTCATATATCCTCAAGCATAGCTTTGTCTAGCCCCCAAGCCCAGTTTCGCACTGGCCCTTAAGCCTAGCTTTGTCTAGCCCACAAGCCTAGTTTTTGCATTGGCCACTCAAGCCTAGTTTAGTCTGGCCCAAGCCCAGTTTTGCACTGGCCCCTAAAGCCCAGGTTAGTCTGGTCCAAGCCTAGTTTCGTCTAGCCCTTAATCCCAGTTTTGCACTAGCCCCAAGCCTAGTTTCGTCTAGCCCCTAAGCCCAATTTCACATTGGCCCCTAACCCTAGCTTTGTCTAGCCCCCTAAAGCCCAAATTTATCTGGCCCCTAAGCTTAGCTTTGTCTATTCCACAAGCCCAATTTTCGCACTGAACACTTAAGCCCAGTTTAGTTTGGCCCAAACCCGGTTTCGCACTGGCCCCTAAAGCCCAGGTTAGTCTGGCCCAAGCCTAGTTTCGTCTAGCCCATAAGCCCAGTTTCGCACTAGCCCCCAAGCCTAGTTTCATCTAGCCCCTAAGCCCAGTTTCGCATTGGCCCCTAAGCCTAGCTTTGTCTAGCCCCCTAAAGCCCAGATTTATCTGGCCCCTCAAGCCCAGCTTAGTCTAGCCTAAGCCTAATTTCGCGTTGGCCCCTTAAGCCCAGTTTCATCTGGCCACCTCAAGCCCAGATTAGTTTGGCCCAAACCCAGTTTCGAACTGACCCCTAAGCCTAGCTTTGTCTAGCCAACAAGCCCAGTTTCATCTGGCCACCCCAAGCCTAGCTTTGTCTAGCCCCTAAGCCTAGTTTTGTCTAGCCCACAAGCCCAATTTTATCTGGCCACCCCAAGCCTAGCTTTGTCTAGCCCTCAGGCCTAGCTTTTTCTAGCCCCCAAGCCTAATGTCGCACTGGCCCCCTCAAGCCCAATTTAGTCTGGCCCAAGCCCAGTTCCGCACTAGCCCTTTTAGCCTAGTCTCACCTGGCCACCCCAAGCCTACCTTTGTCTAACCCGCAAGCCCAGCTTTGTCTAGCCCAAGCCCAGTTTATTTGGCCACCAAGCTTAGTTTTGTATAACTCTCAAGCCTAGTTTTGTCTAGCCCTCAAGCCCAGCATTATCTTGTTTTTGGTATTAGTCATCGTTTCTACGCCTTTCTATGTTGCCAAGCTTTCCACACATTGTTTTTGTGATAGTCAAGGTTTCTACACCTTGTCAAGGTTTCCACACCTTGTCAAGGTTTCCACGTCCTGTTTCTGTATAGGTAAGGTTTTTTCACTTTGTTGATGTGTTAATCATGGTTCCCACACAAATCCATTTGTCATATCTTGTTCTTCATGTTTCTAACCTGGGGCAACTTTTTGGGTTTCATTTTTTTCCCATCTAGAGTTTTAGCATACAGTGTTCACATAATCTATCAATAACAAAAATGAGTCTCTTTCATTCATGAGTTTTGTTTCTCACAAAATTCAATTCGACTTCCACATGTTGATTAGAACCCTCTTCACAAAAAGGTTACAAACTTTCATTTCAATATCAGCCCTCTACGAGGTAATGGTCGAGTTTAGGTTTTCTTTTGGCATATCGGCCCTCTGCGAGGCAATGGTCGAGCCTAGGTTTTCTTTTGGTATCTCGGCCCTCTGCGAGGCAATGTTTGAGCCCATATTTTCTTTTGGTATCTCGGCCCTCTACGAGGCAATGGTCGAGCCCAGGTTTTCCTTTGGTTATATCGGCCATCTGCGAGGCAATGGTCGAGTTCTCTTTTTTTTTTCATTTTTTAAACCCGAACGAAATTAGTGTTTTTATCTTTACTTATCTTTTACTATGATAATATGAAATTTTCACTTTCATATTATCTAGTCAAATATAAGTAAAGAGGGGCAGCTGTCAACACCTAATTTCGTCCGGGTAAATGTATTTGTTTGGTTAAAGAAATAATAATAATAAAAATAATATATAATATAATAATAATAATAAAAAATAAAAAAATATGTTTTGATTGATGGTAGGTTTTTAAATTTTAATTCTACCATGGGAAAATAAGAAAAAAAAAAGAAAAAAACCAAGAGAAGGAGAATCTAATTTATTTTTAATTATCACACTCTTTTCATGAGCCCAAATGTTTTACATATTTTTACCCCACTGTTTGTTGTTTACATTTTTCACATGTCAGAAAATGACGTTTCATAATATTAGGAGCGATATTTTTTATAATAATTTAAATAAATATCTTGCATTTACACTGGGAAGGTATTATTTTAATTAGAAGCAAATATTCCCGATAATAATGCTTTTAGAGAATGATACGATTTTAATATTTAGAAGAAAGTATTCTTGGTAATAATTAGAATCAATTATATGAATAATATGTTATGATTTGATTACGATCTTTATGTGACAGAAAATATGATTCTAGTAATTACAGACAATATTTCATTAATAATTATAATCAATACCGTGGATATTATGCAACGATTTAATAAGACCAATTCCTTCCCCATATATTTTATTATAATTAAAGACTAGGATCTCAATGCCCCAAGGGGCCTATATAAGCATAAAAATTTCTCTAATGCAAGGGACAAAACAAAAAAATCGAAAACCCCCTCTCTTTTTGTTGTTATAGAGCACACATACAAAAAGGGGTCACTTAAGGTAAATTTTCTTTGCTCCTAATGCTTTTCATGATTCTCTTATAACATCACATATATGATCATTTGAATTGTTGTATGATTAAATGTGTTCGGTGTTCTCATGTTAGATGATTTTGGGTTTATCATTGATGTGCTCAACCTTTCTCTTTTCCTTTGTTTTTTATCTGGGTAATTAAAAAGGTGTTTTTTCGTAGACTTTAATTCTCTAAAAAAAATAATAAATAAATAAATAAATAAAATAAAAAATTATATTTTCTTTTATATAAGTTGTGAATGTCATGTCAAGTCTCGCACTTGCTGGATAATCAAACACTCTTTTATAGCCTTTTAATTCTTTTTTTTTGAAAGAAAATTAGAAATAATAAAAAATTATAAAATTATAAAATAATCTTAAATATCATGTCAAATCTCGGATTTGCTTAATAACTAAATATTTATCATGTAGAATCTTGGGTTCTCTTGATATTAATAAAATATACATATACATAAAAATCTAGAAAATTAAAAAAAACAAAATAATAATATTAAACAACAATTTTGTTATAAAGAACTACGTTATCCTGATTTTTCAAATGAAAATATGTAGGAGCGAGGTACAATCCTCGTCGGGCCAAAACAATAAAAAAATAATTTTGTTTGAATCTTTAATATTTTTGTATGTGTTTTTTTATTTTGTTTGATTTTTTTGGGGAATAACAAATATTCTAAACATCAAAATTTTACTTTTCACACTTAATTAAAGAGGGAACCGTCTTAAGACAGGCGTTGTGGGGTGCTAATACCTTCCCCACACGTAACCGACTCCCGAACCCAAAATTAGTTTCGAAGACCATTCTTTTAAGGTTTTTTCTATAGTTTTCCATAATAAACTATGGTGGCGACTCCTCTGTACTATTTAAAATTATTTTTGTCATCCCGCCGCGATTTCGGTTGCGACAATAGGGAAAACAAGGATTTTGATACTTTAACAAAGTTTTTGTTAACAAACTTTGACAAAGTATTCACAAAACCTTTATCTTCTCTCTTTAAACCATAATAAATTATTTTAAAAAAATTGAGCTAATTGAGTGGGGACATGTGGACATTGTTAAAACTTTGTCAAAAAGTATCAAAAAAATTCTTTTTCAGAAAACAATTGGCTTTGAACAAAATGCATTTCCACATTTAGGAGAGATTGAAAGTGAGAGACTAAGAGTGAGAGAAAAAGAGTAAGAAGGGATTGGTTTGGAGGATGACTAGGGTTTAATAAAAAAAAGTGAAGAGTAGGTTTTGGAGGGAAATGAAAAGAGGGTAATAGAAGTTAGACACGTTCACACTTGAAGAAGCCACCTTCCCTTTTTTTATATATATATATATATATATATATATATATATATATATATATATATATATATATATATGGAAAATGATATATTGACAACCGTTATTTGACAATTTCTCTAACTACTTGACGTGACACTGTTTTTTCAATTTTAATTTATTTTTTTTGCACAATTTTCACGTTGGCCATGCTTGAGAGCGATAGAGAAAGGGAGGTTGATTTGTGACAGAAGTGGGTGAAGGGCAAGGAGAGAGAGGAGTGAAAGTCGTGAGAGAAGAGGAGAGCAGTTTGTTATTTCTCCATCCTCAGATTTGTTCTTCCTCCTTCCCCCAAGTTTTTTCTTCCTCCATCTCTGAAGTGTCTTCTTCGTCCATTCCCCTAAGTTTCTTCTTCCTCCATTCCCCAAGTTTTTTGTTCCTCTGTTTTCGAAGTTATTTTTCGACAGGGTTCGTCATTTTCCCGTTGGTGGAGCAAAAAAAGTATTGGGTTTACCCACTAGAACAAATTCGTGGTTTAAGGTTTAGGTTTGTGTCGAGGAGGCATTTTTGTTTCCCTTTTTGGAGAATATTTGATAAAGTGTGAATTTTTTTTGTAACAATATTGTTCAAGAGCGGAAGCGGAAGGTCAATTGTAGAAAATAATCACTCTAAAGCGGAATCTACAGGATTTGTGTTTCCAATTTATGTGCGAAGTAGTGGGTTCGTAAATGCAAACCTGCATTTTTCTGCATTACTTTCTAGTTAAAGGATTGATGTTTAAAAGTATCACTAAACTCTAGACATTCTAATAATTTGCACTTAAAAAATTTATTTGCAAGGCAAAGAAATATATCAAAAACAAAATAAGAACGACTAAAAAGGATATTCACACGTTTGTTGAAAGGATGTTCCATAATTTTATAAAATACAGAAAATATAATTTTTTATAATGTTTTAAGAATAAAAAATATATCTAACATTAGTTTTAATATCTCTAAAGTCAAAATAGCAAGCTAACAATCACATTTCAGCCAAAATGACGCCAACCAAGTCTTTCAGCCCGATCAATAGCAATTATAGCCATCCTACTTTCTGAAACGATAATAATTATTAATATGAATGTTAATCAAAAACCTCAAATAACTTTGTAAGTAATCGTGAAAGATCCCTTCACTGAAAGCATAATAAAAACTTTTTTGGACAACTCTATCAGTGTTACATTCTGTAAAAATTAAATAAAAGTGGATGCCAATTAAACACAACAATTTTGGTGATTGTGTGTGTGTGTGTGTTTGTGTCTCTATGTGTATGTGTCTTTGTGTTTATGTCTCTATGTGTATTTGTCTTTGTGTTTATGTTTGTGTATCTTTGTCTATGGGTGTTTGCGTATCTATGTTTTTGTGTTTTTGTGTCTATTTACGTGTTTGTGTTTTTGTTTGCGTTTGTGTCTATATATGTATGTTTGTCTTGTCATTGTGTGTTTATGTTTGTTTATTTTTGTGTGTTTTTGTGTATAAATGGGGAATACAAGAAAACTCTTACAATGACTCAACACAAAAAGCTCTTACAAATACTCTACAAGATAGTTCTTACAATGGCTCAGAGAAAGATCTTAATCGCTCGACGAGAAAGCTCTTAGAATAACTCAGACAGAGTTCTTAATATGGCTTAAAAAGAGCTCTTATAATGGCTTGACAATAAAGTTCTTACAATGACTCAAAGAGAGCTATTATAATGGTTTAACAAGAGAACTCTTACAATGATAGAGTTTTCACAATGGTTCAAAGAGAACTATTACAATGAAAACAAAATATAGGTAATAGAGGTTATACCTTTATATATACATATAAGGGTATTTTGGACATTATACGTATTAATCAGAATAAAATTTTCAAAATTCACAAAAAAGATGAGTGCATATAGCCAAAAAGGTGGGTTGGCATGAAAGGATTTTTTATAGATGACTCTGTCGGCACTATTCAACTTAGAACTTCTTTTCAATTTTGTTCTATATTCCATTTCATTATGTAATCCTTTTTGTTAGTAGACTTTTCAACACAAGCGTTCCAATTGGTGTGATCAATGTACACTCAGCACATGATCCTATAATTTAGGAGTGGAAATTCCGTGTATGTAAGATGCACATGAATGAAAGAGAGAATATTGAACCTTAAACAATTCTTCTTGGTTTAACTTTCTCACTAACGTTTCTCCTATTTGAAAGGAGTCCCTAACTTTCTTCTTTATCAGAGTCTAGCAGCAACAAGATTATCCAGTAGATAAGAGAGAATAAGATTGAAACAATTTTAGTAAAAGAATCGATACTTGAAAGTTTTCATGGTAATTGTTGACTTCTTAAATTGCTAAAAAAAGGATAAGGTTGTGTTCTTAGGGGACCAGATTGTATTCCACAAATCTGCTGGATGGTTCTAATGCTAAGTAGTCGGGTGAGATCTCCTTGCTCCGATGGGACTCCGATGACGGCGCAGGTGTGCTTGCAAAAGACACTCCGATGCCTAAGTCAGTGTTGATGATGTCAGTGAATTCAGAGAATATTTAATGCGTAATCAATGCATAGAACAATGTGCTATTTATACCTTTTTACCTGTGGGTCCTACCTGAAATGGGCTTTCTGGCCCAACATTCCCTTTCTGGTCACTTTTGGATCCAGTGGTAAGGAGAGAAATTACCAGGAGGTCCTTCGAGGGTTGGTGGTAATCATTTGTGGGCTTCTATTGCCGGTTACCGTATACCTGTGGGGATGGATTCTATGTGGGCGGCATTCGATACTCGGTCATGAGGATCTCCATGAGTGGGCACTTCTCGTCTGCCTTAACCATCTAAGCGGTAGTTGGATTTAGGTTGCTTGCCTCTTGGACTTTAGTGTAAAACAGGTAGTCTAGGGAGGGGTACTTAGTGCAGGGTATGCAGCCCAGGGAACTGTTGGCAGCCGCATACTGCAGAGGAGGACTAATATAGGGTATGCGGCCCAAAGGGTTGCTGGTAACCGCATACTGCAGATGAGGACATCTAGTACAGGGTATGCGGCCCAGAGGGTTGCTGGTGGTCGCATACTCGTAGAGGGAGGTATCTAACGCAGAGTGTGGTTGTTGAGGGCCATATACTGTTAGGGGGTAGTATTCGGCATAAAGTATGCGGCCAGAGGTCTGCTGGGAACCATATACTTAGGTGGGTCATATACTTAGGTGTGGTTGGGACATGTTGCTTTCAAATATTTAAGTTTTCTAGTTCAAGCAAATCCGTCAAAGATTTTAAATCGAGGTTGCTAAGAGAATGTGCTATTAGCTTTTAACAAATCTTCAACTTCCTCACAAGTCTTATTGAGTGTTGTAAACAACTTTGGGATCAACTCTGGGTACCTGGGTTTCTCAGCTATGTTCTTGCTGTTATGTGAGTAGTTGGAGGAAAGGGAACGTGCTACTAGTCATTTAGCACGAAAATCTTCAAGAAATGCATTTGATAACTGTTATACCCTTGTACTCTTGCTATATCTATTAAATCTACACATTTGTTTAGCAAGAGTACTGATAAGTGGGATTAATTGTTTATATGTAATTGTTTAGCAAGAATATTATTGAGTGTTGTAAACAACTTTGGGATCAACTCTGGGTACCTGGGTTTCTCAGCTATGTTCTTGCTGTTATGTGAGTAGTTGGAGGAAAGGGAACGTGCTACTAGTCATTCAGCACGAAAATCTTCAAGAAATGCATTTGATAACTGTTATACCCTTGTATTCTTGCTATATCTATTAAATCTACACATTTGTTTAGCAAGAGTACTGATAAGTGGGATTAATTGTTTATATGTAATTGTTTAGCAAGAATCTGTATTCTCACTTCAATAGTCAAATTGAATAACTTTGACATCCTCCTATTTTCAAAATCGAAGTGATACTACTTTTGATAATAATATTAGTTTTGTATAAGTAAAACCAATAATGAATTATATAACCACAGAGGAACATAGATAAAAGGAAGGTGACAAAAGAGGGTATTTATCCTGATATGTACTTGACAATTGTAGGATATGCAAATGAATTTGCTGCATCATGATATGATTACCTTCTAGTCCGAGTAACCAAAGTGCTGCTGACAATAGTGTCAAGTAGATTATTATGGGATCAGATGTGAAAGATATACTACATGAAAGAGTTTACCATGCTCATGTTTCTGTATTTGTTTTTATGTTTTTGGTGATGTCTGTTGTGTTCTACATCAGTTTTGGTTGTCTTACTAGCATTTTCAGCATCAATAATGCATCTTGGTGGACTGCAAGATGATCTGGTCCAGATGGCATGACACGAGATTATGGTATGGCTGAATCATGAGTGAAGAACAAGTCTTGGTAGAGCCTGGGACCAAACATTTCATTTATTTAAAAGAAAAAAAAAAACATAAAACTTACCCAGCCTGCTATTGTGTACAAATAATACATTTATAAATTGTTGTAATAGGAACGAACAGAGAAAAGTGTATAATTGGTGCAATAGGAACGAACAGAGAAAAGCAGATATAAAACAAACAATAAGACTCTTCAACAAAAATCCTAAGTTTTTTTTCATTAAAGATCAAAGAATTTGTTTGAAGAATAAAATGTTTACAATGCTAATATACCAAATAAAACATTAGTTCTCTATCTAACAAAGTTACTTATTACAAATAACCACAACAGAGTTATTTACTGTCTTACTGATATATGTGATGCTACGTGATAACTTTTAAGGCCCAACATGGATAACTGATCTTCTCTTAGCATTCTCTACATGTGTAATTGCAACACAATGTCTCACGGCATTCCCATGGTCTTTTGATCATGAGTTTTTGTTGCAAATGATATCAATTTTGATCATGTGTTTTTTTGCAGGTGACATCAATTGTCCTTTTGGTCTTAAATATACACTTACCTCTTCTCATAGTCATTTTAACCAAAATTCATGAATTCCCCCACTTCAGTTCAATGGTGATATCTACATGTTGGATTTCCTCTCCCACCTGTTCTTGGTGTCAAGCCTACAAAATATTAATAACACATCAAATGATTATGAACCGCTCACATGGCAAAACAAACAAGAAAAATAACCATATATACACGGATAGAGCAGAATTACAATACTATAAAACACAACCAGTGACATGTGATGTCAACACACAGATTAACCACAACTACTAATGTGATAAGTTAACAACCTAATAGGCGTGATTCAGCTGGCAAGACAAACAGAGTTTGTGGGAAAGGACTTGAGATCAATTATAACAAAAACACAGTTTTGGGAGGGTCGAGGAGTATTCACTATAACAAAACTCCAGATCAAAATTGAAGATTAGTTTCATAATCAATCCAAAGAGCTTGAGAAAAGACCTCAAGCTTCCAACAGGAAGCTAAATGCCCTAGTTACGGTTGTTAACAAAAAAGTGACTAAATCTCGACAACTAGTCTCATAACCGACCAATGAATCAAAACCTATGGGAATATCTTAAAGTCTCACCTGGGTGCCAAAAGCCCTAATTACAATGATTATAGAAACAAACAAGGATTAGCTATTGCAAACTAAGATCTATGAACTAAAGTGTTATTATCGATACATACCCCCAATGCAATTTTCGCTTATTTGGCGCGGAAATCACAGGTATATCATCCTTTTCGTCTTCATTTCTAGAATCAATTTCTTCACAATCATTCCAGTAGCCTGATTCCTTGTGATCAACTTTTGAACCTTGAGCTACACTGTCTTGGCTACATAAATCATCACCATGTGACTTTTTGTTAGCCCCGTCTGCAGAACCATTGACAGAATTAGAATATCATAAACGAATGAACCATTACAATTAAGCGGGGATACAAAGAAAGAAACCTTTGGATTTTATTTTGAACTTTGATTTTGACTTCACTTGCAAGCGCTTCTTGTGTAGTTCCTATCACAATCCAATGTTCAGACAACGTTAACACCGGAGAACAGCAACAATCAAACGCAGTAGTAAAACTACACATACCCATGTTGAAAAATGTTTAAAAAATCTAAAATTATCAATAATTTTGAACGTGGGAAGTGTAAAGAATGACGAAAAGTGAATTGGATTGAAGAGGGTACTAACACGAAATTTTTCGAGCTGGTGCTGCGTGACGCCTTTAGGTTTGAAATTCGGTCGGAGGCAGGGTGTGGATGCGATTGCAGCTTCTCTTCTACGATCCTCTTCTTCTTTTTCCATTCTCTTTTCCTTTACATCACCTTTCGAATTGCTCTCTGAAATGCATATAAATGTATTAAATGTATTTGAATAAGAATACTCGTTCAGGATATTGGATTCAGATTTTAAAAAGATTATTTTGAAATAAAACTTTCATACGAATTTCTAAAGATAACACATCAATAAGAATAAGAATGTAAGGAATTATTTTCGTTGATAAAAATAAGATTGTAACTATTTACAAGGTTTACAAAAAATCCAATTTTAATAAATTTATGTTGATATTATAAAACTTTTAAAAATTTGAAAAGATTTTTGTTAAATAATTATTATATTGATTTGTTTATTACATCTCTATATTTTATATTTAAGAGTTTTAAGAAAAAAAAAGTGAACTTGAACCATAACACCTTATTCTAAAATTTAGAAGATGACTCTTATCACAATATTAATACTCTAAGCTACTAGATGTGTCTAAATACCAAACGGTCATGTCCAAAAAAGAAGTTCAATACAAAACCTTATGAGTGTCTACACAACAATAAACTCTTTGACGAAATTCATCATAAGGTTATTCATAACAAATACTTTATGCATAGTTGTAACTTTATTGTACATATAAAAATTTCCAATATGTTTTATTTCCAATTTTTATATCATTTGCTTTAACTTTTTGTTTTATTAGCTGATCTGAACTCTGTTTACTTTTTGGCCATAATTTTTTTCCGCGGAGTTTTTTTTTTTTATTCTAGTAGCATTGGATTGTATTTTTTTAGTTTTCAAATGAACATATGGTTTGCTGTATTTTGAGTTTTTTATTGATTTTTTTGAAATTGATAGATTTGTTCTATTTTTGTAGTTCTTGATGATTGTTTGTTAGAAAGGGTTGATGTTTTTAATTTTTAAAATTTTATATTTTTTTTATTTTTGAATTACTTAAAAAATGGATGTCACACGTATGAATAGTCAGAGAAATACCAAAAATTAGAAAAGAAAATTGTTTTCAATATTTTTGAAAATGAGTGTCAATGGACAAACACAATAAAATAAAATAAAAACATTATTCATTTTTTTAAATTGTTTTATTTTTGTAATTTTTTTAATTTTCAAATATTTTGTTTTTTAAAATAAAACTAAAAAGAAAGAATTTAATTAAAAAGGAAAAAAGTGAAAAATAGAAATATGAAAGATTGAGTAATGAATGAGGTGCGTGAAATAAATGAAGTGTGTACAGTAAAATATGGGTTACAATCCAAATCAAACACACGAGAGTACAGGACTAATAAATATCAGGATACAACATGCCCAGAGATAACATATTAAACAGAGAGGTGGTTGGTTATCAAATATTAGGGTGCATGAAGAAAATAAAACAAGTCCAAAATAAATACATGACATAGTGGTGAAGAGTTAACAGAATATGGAGGTACGGGAAGAAAATAAAGAGGTCCAGCATAAAAATTGAAACAAATGGTGGTGCATGCGGTGTAGGACAGAGAGGTGCGACGAGCAAATCAGGTTCAGAAAGCAAACACAACAATCCAACCAAATAAAGGGGTGCATAGATTTAAAAAAGGGGGTGTGCGAGTAAAAGTGGGCTGAGCCCAACTCTTCAAACATTAAAAAATTAGGTTCCTCTTCAAACCCGAAGATCCTTTCTTCTCCAACGCAGAACCAGCCGCTACTGCACAACCAACGTCGCCGTCATCACCTCCGATCCATACCGGAGCCATCGCCACCCCCATGGCCGGCCAAGAGCATCGCCGGCGATGTCACCAACATTAGAGGTGCCGTCACCTCTTCGTTCTCCTTCTCGCGCGAGCCACACCAGGTTCTGGAGCTCGCCGCCGATCATCTCCGGACGGCCGGTATCGTCGCCGCTGCGGTGCTCGTGATCGAGACCGTCGCCGGCGCGGATGAGGACCTCGCGATTTCTATTATTTTTCGCTTTTTTTTTTCAACGTGCACGAGAGAGAGAAATGGAGTTGGTGGTTTGGAATGTGAAAAATGAAGCTTGGGCAGTGAATGTGATGAAAGGAAATGGAGATGGAATGCGAAGGAATTGGGATCTCACGTATGATGAAAACGTGAATGGGTTTTCTGTTTTTATTTGTTGCAGGAGAGGATGAATTTGGGGTTAGATGATGGTAGTGATTCTAGAGGGACGGTGGGTTCGGTGTTGGTGTGAATTAATTGTTTGTTTTCGATGCACACAAAAACTTCATGTGTTTATGAACGTGTATGATAACGAGCGTGAGTGAGTATAAACAAAATAATAGTGGGATGAACATCGCTCAACTCATGCATTCTTAAGCATCCGTATCAGACCATGGGCGAAGCTAACGAAGTTAAGAAGTTAGGGACACTTACCTTCTTGATGATGAAACCCAATACATCAATCACCTTCTTCCTTTTTGCAAAATCTCCCTCCTCTTGTTTCTCAGCCACCGCTACTGTGACTGCCATACGCTGCCATGCTACAATATCTAATATTTCCTTTTTTATGCCAAAACTTACAAACAGGGCAAAGCTTAAAAAAATAAACTCTTTTCATTGCCTGAATGAGGAAAAGGGGACAGTTGGAGCAGGAACTTTCACTTCTTTTTTCATTTTTTTTATATATTTTCTTATTATTAAAAAAAAGACAAAATAAATAGCAAATAAAAATAAAAAATAAAAAAATTATGATTAAAATAAAAGTAAAATAGGATGAAATAAAAATAAAATAAATAAAATATAAAAAACAAATTAAAGATAAGATAAGATAAAAAATAAAAATAGAAATATATATCTACCCTAAATTAAAGTTTACATTTTTTTTTATTTTTCTTTTATTTTCTTTAATTGTTTTCTAAGTAAAAAATAATAATTTTCATCCAAATAAAATTAGGTGTTGACACTTAGGAACCTGCACAAAGTCCACATTTAGAACCATTTTATTTTAAATTATAGAACATATATGTACATAGTCTACGTGTACTCTAAACATGGAAACTAAAATAGTTTGTTTAGTTTTTCGATTTGAGAAAGGACAATGATATTTTAATTTATTTTTTTTTGATCCATTTTTAATTCATTATTTTAATCATCATTAGATTATCACATCAAATTACTATAAAAAATCAAAATAGATGATCTAGTGATGATTGAAGTATTGAATTAAAAATGGGTCAAAAAAATGAGTTAAAATATATTTTTCTTTAAGAAATTATCTTTTCATCTCATTTTATCTCTTTTTCTCTCATTTTCGGAATTGCTTCTTTATTTCCTTCCCGTGTTCATGTTCTGTATCCATGGAAAACTAACTTTTGAAATCAATTCATAAAATCATGATCAAACCATTTGAATTGAGTACACATAGTAATTCATATATGTTCTGTATTGAATAATTAATATTCTTATTATATAATATCCAATTCAAAGTCATCTTTTAAATTAAGATTATATATTTTAATCTGTAAATAATGACAATAAAAAATTACTATAACGTAAAAATAGTTTTTTTTTTATATATTTTATGGTTTTATTGATAAATTATATATTTTTTATAAGTTAAAAAAACATAAAAAATATCATTAAATTAACGTTAAAAAGATATAATGACATTATTAGAAGAGGTATATGTGTGATAAAATCTTCAAAGATAGTCTTGTCTTTGTTGCTATTTAATTGTTAGTTTTTTCGAAAAAAAAAATTGTTTTTATCTTTTATTGTTTTAAAATTTAAGATAATATATTTTTCACTTATACCCTCAGTTTAACTAAAAAGGAGAAACAAAAATTCAAATGAATAAACAAAATAGAATAACATGCAAATATATTCAAATGAAAATCTTAAAAAGATAAATAAATCAGTTTTATTGAAATAAAAAGGGAGTAATAAATTACTATGATGAATTTATGTAAAAGTAAGTCCTTGTTGTGTTGCTCCCTAGAAAGGCTAAGTGATATGTGGCTTCAATTTATTCATTCGACTTTTCAATATAGAAACTTTACTTAATTAATGTTTTGTCAGACATAATTAGTTAATGTCCTGATTAATGGTGTTTTGTAAATGAATGTCTTTTTTGAGACAATTATTTAAAGTTATGTTTAATCATTTTATTTGTAATTTAAGTTAATTTAAAATTAATAATTATAGTGATTAATTTCAACTTAATTAATGTGGCCAACAATAAAAAATTAAATTTTTATTAATTATTTTTTGTTAGCGGATATTATTGTTAGCGTATACGGATTAAGGTAATTAATATATATTAAATTTTATAAAAAATATATGTAAGTATATTATTAAATTAAATTTGACCTAATTATTATTAATGTAATTTTATTTTATTTAAAAGATAAAAATATTCATAATTGTTATATATGTGTTTTTATATATTTTTTTAACATTCATTAATAAAAATTAAAATATAATTAAATAATAAAATAAATATGTTTTAATGTTGTTAAAAATTAAATATAATTAAATATAAAGAAATTTAAATTAATAATACAACCATAAAAAAATAATGATAAATATTTACAAAATTTATAAAAAAGACAAAAATAAAATATTTTAGTAAAGACCTTCAAATTTCTAAAATTATTTTTTTATATCAGGATGTTATTGTTTAAAATTTTAAAAGAATGTTTTTATCTTTAAAAATTTATTATATACATTTATATTATATTAATTAATATATTTAATTATCTTAATTTTTAAATTGAAGAAATCGATACAAATTATTGATGTATTAGGATTCTCCTTGTTCTAATTCTGAAATTTATATTTCTCGTTTGACTTTTATGCATACAATTGTTCCTGGATATAGACCCGTCATCCCATACGGCTTCAAGGAAAAATATTTTTTAATAATATTCGTTAATTATATAGTTATTTATGAGTTAAAATTTATTCAAAAGTTTGTATTTATTCATCTTTTACTTTTTAATACATAAAAATAATTTGGGCTGAATAATGTGTTTCACAAAAATAAATTTTATATTTAATATAAATTTATTGATAAATATCGATTCATTGCAAAATAAGTATTATTATATTTTGTTTGTAGTACAGTAAAAAAAATCATTACTTTAGTATAAAGATTTTATTTATGTTACTTTTGTTCGAACTTATTGATAATCAAAGTGCTTAAATATGTATTTAATTTTTAATAATTATTACATATTTTTATTAAAATAAAATTAATGTTAAAACGCAATGATCTTGAAGGAATATTGTAAATTTAGAATTCTGAGTAGTTTTATAATTGAGTATTTTTCATGTTTGTTTGCCTTATTTTAAATGAAATTTTAAAAATTATAGCTGAATAATATTCACTATCCTAAATTAATTTGTCAAAATAATATTATATTCTTTTAATCAAATTATTAGTAAAAAATATATATATATATAAATAAACAAACAACTAAAAAAATAAAGTCGAGGTTCTCACAACTAATATATATATATATATATATATATATATATATATATATATATATATATATATATATATATATATATATATATATATTTTATTTTTTTTA
>Ga0214542_1008334_pt1 | contig 17246 bp, 8 predicted proteins | sample CNSS1metaG_FD_160096 | JGI IMG/M metagenome (GOLD analysis project Ga0214542, IMG submission 160096) | Root nodule microbial communities from cowpea collected in UCLA plant growth center, Los Angeles, California, USA - CNSS1 | ecosystem: Host-associated > Plants > Roots > Nodule | place: USA... | reverse complement strand
ACTCATTTATATTTTTTTATTTATATATATATATATATATATATATATATATATATATATATATATATATATATATATATATATATATATATATATATATATATCTCATTTTTTAGAATATTTATTTGATGAATATGGGTGCAATTGTTAGATTTGATTGCAACAATGAGATTGAAAGTTTGACATTTTATAACTAATACATATTTTCTTCGCATTTGAATTATCTTCACTCCACTACGAAATTGAACTTGATCATTGGGAGGCAATGAGTGTAAGAAACATACCATACATTCTTTTAGAAATTTAAATTATTGAGGGAAGACTACGAAACAACGTTAATAATTGGAATACAATTTATTTGTTTGTGTCCTAATCGAGCCCAAAGATTGGAGTTTGAGAAAATATATTTTGATGTTTCATGAAGGGGCTAAACATGTTAATGAAGTGAATGGTTAGAACATATTTTGTTATGAATAACCAATATTCTGAGAGTGAGCAATAATAATTTTGTAATGACCTAGATTTTATACAAACATATATATAATCCCTTGAATATAACCACAAGTGGTATATTTGATAAGAGTTAATTGATTAATTTATTTTATTTTGCAACTTTTTGTTAGGATGTCATTATTAGGTAGTGTTGAAGGAGGGCCCATTTCACATTTGGGATGGTCCTACATGTTGGTGCCTATACTCGACAAAAAAGAGTGTTTGATTTGAGTGTTTTGAGAGAGTACACGTACAAATTTGATATTATAATTGAATACTAGATTTTGATAATATTTTTTATAATATATAATGTGATTTATTATTTTTTAAATGATTTTAGAATATTGAGAATGAATAAATAAAAAAATGAAAAATTATTTAAAAGATGTAGTTGGAAGATAAAGTTGTACAAATTTAATAATAAAAAAATAATTTTTTCATATAATAATTAAATATTTATACGGTATTGTTCGACAAACCATGACTTCCGACACTCACACAAATTAAAGTCTGGAAAGGCCAAACAAATCACATCCTCTCGGCCCTCCCTTTGTCTTCATCAGCTTCTATGTATGCTCAACTTCTGTCACAACCCTTTTGTTTCATTCATTTTTAGAATCTCATTTTTTTTTCCTAATCCCATTTTTACATTTTGATGATATTCTCATAACCAAAATCCACCATATAATTTTGAGCATTATTCTTTTTACATGTTTAGTACCAACTTGTCTCCGGATTAATCAACTTTGACGGTGTGTGCGAGGAAAATTATTTGTTTAAACTCTAAGGGAATATATATAATCATAGGTTCTAGTTAATCCCAATTCATTTTCTTCTTTATGTTAAATTTGTAAATGTTAGTACCGTGGTAACTTGTGCCGCCCTTACAAATTATTGAACTTCACTGTGTGTGTGTTGAGGTCAACATTTACAAAATGAATTTAATAAATTTATTTTAAAGTTCAGTGATATTAGATGATGGTGATTTATACCGATGAGTACTACTATTTTGACATCCAAAATTTTATCCTTTAATTTTTCTCTTATTTTAGAAATACCAAAATTAATTTTTTAATAACTAAAATATCTTTAAGTGATGTCAAAAAAAAAAAAAAAAAACATTTTCCTATCCTGATTCCGATTTCATTCTTATCCCTGAACTAAAAATATTGATTCTTCTTCGGTTTTTAAAATATAAGACAATGTAGTCTTATTTTTTATTTATTTATAATATGAGGAATTCAAGTGTCAAGTTATTTATCAGATTGTATTATCCAATAATCCAACTCGACCTAATTTAATTCAATAGAATGAGTTTTATTTATAATTGGATATAACCTCACTTAACTTAAACTAACTTTTATATATGTTGGTTTATAAGTTTAGTATGCAACTCAATATTTAACTTTGATATTCACACACTAGTTAAAGAAGATGTAATAGTTCTTTGATCGCTAAAGATTCCTGTAATTAATCACTAATTTGTTTAAATACTTCTGGATGGGAGTGCATGTGAAGAATCTAAGGAGTCTAAGTCTCATATTGATTAATTAGAAATAAGAAAGTAAAATATTATATAAGGATGAAAACTCATAACTCCATTATCTTAAAGTTTTGGATTGAGAGTGATATCAATACCTTATGTGATTGAACTCAGGTTTCATTGATATTCTCTGCAAGTCAAGTGGTATTAGAGTCGATAGTTAAAATCGGGTCAAACGAGTGCCAGTATGGTTCTTGTATCAAAAGTATTTCTGACAAAGATTCTAGATAAGCATGTCAATGTCTTATATTATTAGACTTAAATCTCATTGGTATTGTATCTCATAATGAACTTCTTCCTTTGTAAACCTAACCGTTCAAATACGTGTGTAGTAAAAAAGGATCAGAGGCACACACAGGCTCGTATCACAATGTAGATATAGCAGTCTTCACAGTGCCATCCTTTTGTAAAATTACTCCAATCATGCATATATGTAACATATAAACAATTGATTAAGAAACGTGGCAAAGAAACGATCCATGTGTGGGTAACAGTTGGGCATTCTTTTCTTTTGTCGCAGACGGAGGATGATTCTAGCTTCCAAGTTTAAATCAAATGCATTTGGTCAAGAGAAATCATACCACACCCTCTACATGAATTGACTAATAATTTAGTACCACCCATTTCCAAGGTTGTAAAAATTGCGTTCTTGGTGAGTAAACAACTATTAAATAACTCGTGGATCGGTCCATTTTCGTATATATATATTACCACTGTCAAGTGAGTGTATACAAATAAGTAGTCCAATAAATAGTGTACTTGCGGCTATTATTATCGCATACACAAGGTACCATACATTTGATTCAGAAAAGAAGGGACAAGAGCACACACAGATCAAATCATCAAACAAAATGGGTTTGGTTAATGCTACCTCTTTTGTCGTATAAGGATGTTGAAATGGAATCTCATTTTCTGACAAATAAAAATTTCGGTAGAGGGGGATGAAAGTGTTTTATATGGGAAAAAAATATTGAACACTGTAGGCCATTAAGGGGACCTAGTGTAATTAAATATTCCTTCCCCTAATCCACCATTTCCTCTTCATGTGGTGCATATAAAGATGATGATAAATGATTATGATTTGCACAAGGTTGAAGAGACCCAGAAAACAACCAAAAATCCTAAAAGACCACAAACCCCTCAACCAGAAAATTCCAACATGACTGGTTCTCCTTGTGGAGCCTGCAAATTCTTGAGAAGAAAGTGTGTGAGAGGTTGTGTTTTTGCTCCTTACTTTTGCCATGAACAGGGTGCCACTCATTTTGCAGCCATTCATAAGGTTTTTGGAGCAAGTAATGTTTCAAAGCTCCTTGCTCACCTTCCTGTGAGTGACCGTTGTGAAGCTGCTGTCACCATCTCTTATGAAGCTCAAGCTAGACTTCAAGATCCAATTTATGGCTGTGTTGCTCATATTTTTGCACTCCAACAACAGGTTTCTTTCCCTTTCATAAGGCTTACTATGTTTAAAACCCTAGCTGATTTCTGCTTATATTATACCAGTTAACTATAACTTATCCACTTTTTGGTTTGATCTTTGCAGGTGGTGAATTTACAAGCACAAGTGGCTCATCTCAGGGAACAGGCTGGTCAGATCTATCTGAATGCCTCTGCAACTGAAAACCCTAATGAGAAATACTATGGAAAATCCACAAATTTTCCCCAATATCTTCAGAGTTGGTTCCAGACGGAGAATTCCAACTCGGCTTCACAGTTTCTTCCTAAATTGTCCACTGATACTTCAACACAGTACTATGGAAATACTAATACCTTCATGGACCTAAACCCTATCGGAAATGATGACAATTCCGTAACAGTAGAGGAAAGCATCTCCTTTTCCAGCTTTGAAGAGAGTTGTAACTCTTCCATGGCCTGTGACATGCAAAGGGAGTGGAGCTTTTATCAGTTGGATAACCTTCAGTAAGAGTGAGTTTTGGTGATTATGAAATTTACTTCATGAAAGATCAGAGTCTGCATGAAAGAATTGGTGAAGACAACTTTATCAATTTGAATTTGATGCACATGTGTGGCGAAGCATGCACTAGGAAGCCTAGAAATGTGATATATAATTGTAATGGGAATCCACATTATAGTATTGTTTTGCTTAGCTTAGTGAAATATTGGTATTTATTAGAATAATAATAACATCTTAATGATAAACTTTGGTTTTTGTATATGAACTAAATTATGTTTGTTTATGTGGTGAAGATCCTAAATTTGACCTAAAGGATAGATGTTTGCACATTGAAAATATTTGGAACATATACGGAATAGGCTAGGGAATGGTAATCCCAAAGTAACTGATATATTAAACAAGTAACCTCTATGTTTGAGGGAAAAAGGAACATATATGTAGTAGATAGAGCATATTACCCAGAGTAATTAATGTCATTAAAGTACATGCTTCACCCACTGACACAATATATTCCTCAGAATGACTTTTTTTATGGAAAAGCACTTTTGGTTGATAAAGGATGAAACTTGTGGAATTTCTTCAATTCCGCAGTTACCTTTGTTTCAGCAAATTAAACCAGATCAATAAGCTTATGTAATATTGAAGTGCATTATGAAACTACAAAATTTTATTGTTACCTTGGTTTTTGGAGATAAGATGTTGAAGAAATACAGACAAATGGTTAGCAAGAGCCAGAAATGTGTCATTTGTTTGATGAACATGTTTGTCTGTCCATACCTTTTAATTTCCGAAACACTCTAAATGACAATTATTTGAACCTTGTATCGTTATATCCTATAAAAACAGAGAAATAATATGAAATGTCGGATAATAAATGAGATATATAAATAACATACTAAAGATTACAAAAAATTTTAATCACATCTCTTAATCTGTGTTCTGTGCAACTTAAAACCTAAGATAAAATAGAAGCAAATCAAAGTAGCATTTGTGACAGTAGTTACCCTTCAATGCATCAGATCAAGCATTCTAATATTAGGGTAAACAAGGGATGTGTGAAGAAACTATAGTTGACAGATATATATATATAAGTAGAAACAGCATAGGTAAATCTTAAGCCTCAATGTTCCTCAATTTGAAAGATGAACATGAGGACTGCAAATTCAGAAGCCCCCATCATCTAGTGGCTGTAGTGGCTGTTAAATCTGAAATTTCATGTCTCCCACGCCACATTAATTTATTTGCAAACAAAGATAGATATAGAAGAAGGAAAAAAGAAAAACAAAGGATCCTATAACTACATTTGGAATGTTAAAATGCTTACATTAGTGATGATATGATGAAATTTATGTGCAGTAAAGTGTTTGTGTGTTGCCAAAGGATCTTGTTTTGGGATATAGTGTGTGGTAATGAGTTAAGTTCATGCACTTGCTCCTATATATTTGGCTATACCATGCAATCTATCAGGCTTGTACTGATTGAATTTCACTTTTTGCTGTCATAATGGTTGGTGCAATGCATGTTTAACAGATAATACTGTTTTTTTTTTTGTTATCATTGTGTTCCATGTTCAGTCATGTCTTTTTTTTTTCAGTTGGATTTGTAGCTTACTTAATCATAATGGTGGTCCATGCTCTCTTAACACATGTTTTTGAAGTTGCTCTCTTACTGAACCTATCTACAAGCTTTAATTTTTATTTCAACTTGATTTTCAGGAAGAGTGATATAGAAAAACTCGTAAAAGTTTTTTTTTTACAATATATCCGAGGATATAATTTTCTTTTTTTGAAAAAAAAAATGAGCAGATTTATATAGCATTTTTTCAAGAGATAAAAAAAAGTTCTAATTTTATTTTGGGATTTTGTTAATAACTTAGCTAACCATTATAACTACTAACTGTATTTTTAATTAGATTTGTGTTATTCGGTGTAGATTTGATATGGATATATTTTATTTGTTATTTAAAATTAATAAAATTTAAAAAAAAAAAAAAAAGAACTAAGCGTGGGTTTTTTTTCTTTTCAGAATTTGGAAAAGAGAGGGATTATTAAGTCATTCACCTGAAACAGAAGGGGCTCTTTAGCATAAAAAGTAAGTGAAAAAAATTATTTTTATTTACTTTAAGAAAATATTGTTAGGAAATTTGGAAATTATCAAGTCTTCACGTGTGAGGCGCTTGAATTAATACAAGCGTAATGTAATTACCAAAGAAAGATTTTCCAATATTAAAATAAATTTAGAAAAAAAAAATTGAGATATATAAAATTGTCACGTGACATGCACTCTTTATTTTAAACACACGTGGTTTAAAAAAAGAAGTGAATATAAACAATTTATTACTTACAACTCATTGCTATAAAATATTTTTGTTTTATAAAATGATAAATTGATGGAAAGGATAATATTAGAAACTGTAGTCACTTAAGAAAAAAAAATCTTAATCAAGTCAAGAGGGGCATATTGTTGATATAGTTGACTTAAGTTCTAATTTAATTAGTTTAATTAGTGGTTTTAAATGAACATGTTGTTCTAGAGAAGGAAAAGCCAGCCTTATAATATCAATGATGAATAAATAAAGTGCCTACAACATGTAATAAACTAATAACCTATTTTACCAAATCATTATTTTCTTAGGCACTTGATATTTTGAATCAAGCCTAATGCACACAATTATTGCAACTAATACGTTTTATTTATAATCTAAACATATCAAAAGAAAACAAAAAGGAAAAAATGGACCAAGTTTTGTACAACAACCTAATACTTGGGCAGCCACTTCCTACACCCATAACAATCTGAATCCCCTTTGACCCAATTTCAATATTAAAGAATTGATACATAAATGGACTCAAAATCAAATCACGATCCATATCAGGAGGCTGAAGCAATAAAAGAAATTGGCATTACAACGTGTTGAAATAAATGTTGAAAGTTAAAGGTTATTAATTAGTTGAAAGTTTTAAAGATGATAAACTAACTTTTTAAATTATAATTTTTAACACAATTTAACTAGTGGATAATGATATTTTGATCCACTTTCAACCCACCACTTAAATCTTTCTCTGATTATCTATTTTAGTTTTTTTAGTAGTGTGATATGATAATTTAAAGATGATTGAAATAATGGATTAAAAGTAGTAAAAAAAAAATCAAAATATCATTATCTTTAACTAATTGATAACAAGAAAACAACAATAAGTATGCAATTATGGCCTATTATAGGAAAAATTAAAGAGAGAACTCATACACTTGTAATTAATATATGTGACTAAACTAAATAAAGAGAAAAGAAGAAAATAATTTTATGGAGTGCTTTCATTATTAAGGTTGTGTTTAGAATATAGTTTGAAAGTATATGTGAATTTTTCAATACATCAAATAAAAAATTTAAAAGTAGAAGCATATGTGAATTTTTCAAACTTCAATTCAAATATACACCAAGGTTTTCACAACGAAAATAATTCATAAACGTATCTATGTAGTATACTCAATAAAAAAAAAAATTTTTTTAAAAAAAAAAAAAAACATATATAATAAAAAAAAAAAAAAAAAAAAAAACTTGACTCTATCAAAAATACCACCATATTAATATATATATATATATATATATATTTATATATATTTATAATTTAAATTTGGTTTTAGTTAAATATAATTCCGCCTGTTTTTAATCTATAAAAAATATTAATTAATTTTAAATTTATGATTTCTTCTAACAATTTTTTTAAAATTAAATTAAGATACTTATATTATTATTTAATATAAATATTATAATTATAATTATATTCTAGTTCAAAATACTTTACTTTTCGACCTTGTATCTTTATTAAAAATAACTATAATTAAATTATCCATTTATAATTGATTTTTTATTTGTTTGATTTGGTATGATAATTTTGAATGATTGCATAATCATTTATTTATTTTCTTAATGATAAGTAGAGATTTTTTCTTTAAAGACAAAAATCATAAAATATGTTTTATATTTTAAAATTATTAAATATAAAATATAAAAAAATTAATATTATTATTATTAAAAAATTTACTAACAGAAAGTATCCAATCATAATATATATATTAATATGTTTTTTCGTTGATTCATTCTTTAATATAAAATTATAAATATATAATTATGATAAAAAAGAGCAGTGATTATAAGATATAGTTTTAATATATTATAATTAGTAATTCTGAAAATATAAATATATTTTCTAAAACCTTTTATCTTTAGATAAATTCTAGTTTATGATATATTGAAAATTTGTTTTGTAATAACTAAAAAGTATAATATCAAAATTAATACATGGGAATAAATTATAAGTTATAAACTATTCACAAGTTAATAATTTAAAGACTATATGAAAAATTTAATTATTGAATAAAAAATAAAAATACTATATAATATGTAGTTATCCTATCGATATTAAATAGTAAATATATTACTTAATAAATCATCCATAAAAATTCAGTTACTCAAATTTAAGTATTATATGTTGCCTTAGCTATATTAATATATAACTTTTCGGTTAAATATGTTTTTTTTCAATGAACTTTAAAATTGAAATTTTGATATATTTTAGTCTCTAAAATTAAAAAATGAATGAATATAATTCTTTTACCCCAATTACATATTAATTTTGGTGTGTGTGTCAAACGCGTTTCATACTAGCATAACACGTTTCATGCTATCATTTAATTTGTTTACACCATTAGGTACATTTTCGCTTCAATGTCAGCTCAAAAATACATTTGACAAGTAGAAACTAATTCACGTAATTGGGTTAAAAATACTATATTCATTCATTTTTAAAGTCTGAGGACTATAATGTTTCAAAGTTTCAGACTGAGACGAATTTTAATTGTGTCAAAATTCAATGACTAAAAAGATATTTAATCCATATTTTTTTAATGTTAAATAGGAGTGTCAAAATGAGTCAACTGAATTCATATGAGTTGAGCTAAAAACTAGTCGATTTAGTTAATTTTTGTTAAGTCGTTATAATTTAACTTGACCCACCACAAATTTGTGGATTAATTTTAAAATTATTTTGTTCTTTTAATTTATTGTATATATTGATGGAAGTACAATCAAAGTAAATTGACTTAACTCATCTTCTTATTGTAACAATAAAATCTAAGTCACCAAACATCATTATAAAGATAGCAAAATTATGGTTTCAACCTACATAATTTGACCAGTATATAAATTAAATATTCAAACTATTAAAAAATTATTTAACAACATTATAGTTTTTGAAAAGATTCAAATGTCAATCATATAAGAAGTAATAAATAATTAATTAAAAACTTCTAAAAAATAATAAAGGATTGTTGATAGGTTACTGGTCAATCTACTTTTAACTTAGTATGAACCTATTTAACTCGCAAATTAAGTGAATCAGAATTATATCTAAAAATGTTGATTTTTTTTTCAACCTAATATATCTCAAACCTTGGTTAGACTCAAATATTTTAATGTTTTAAAAAATTATAACTTTAAAATAGATGTATTTTTAAAATTTAAATTGAAAAATAAAATTAATCTAAATAATTAGGTGGAAATATTTCATGTATAGATTTTAGAAAAAAATTAACATGTATTTATAAGTTGTAATTAGACTTAGTTACTAATTTGCTCCCTTTTTGGAAAGGACAATATTGCTTTATTTTGTTTTTAAATTAGGACTAAATTGAGTTAAAGTTTTAAATATATAAATTAAATTGAATACAGATATTGACACATGACACTATCATTGTTAAGTGACACGTGACATTGTTATTACCACGTGATACCACAATGACCTGACACGCGACATAAAAATTAAAAAAGAAATCTAAAAAGTTTAAAAAAAATATTACGAACTGACACGAAACATGTACAAATATTTACAATGTTTAAGTTACTCTAACGAAAAATACCTTATTAAATATTTTTAAAAAATAAAAAGTTTAATTATACTTAAATAAAAACTATGGATTTAATTAAAATTTTTAAACAAATCAGAGGACCAAAGAAATTTTAGCCTAAAATATACTATAAAAGTGAAATCCGGGTTATTGTTTTTTCGTGTAGCAAACTTAATGAAATTCAATAGATTCTTTTTCTTGTATTTGATAAAAAGAAGTAGGTCCGTGTTAGGATCAAACATTTTATTAACATAGAAATAAAATAAATACAAGAAAATATATAGATAACTCTCCCATGTTCTTTGACCTTAAGTACACTCACATTCTCCATAGCATGAATTTAGTTACACTTCACAACATTCTACTACTACAAGAGAATAAAAAAAGTTTAACACTAGCTCAAAGTGTCTTTGGGGTAAGGAACATCATGGACTCAGAACCCATTATATAGTTACTAACATTCACCCCTAAGTTATCCTAGACAATGTGAGACTTTTCAAGACGTATTATTTTCATCAGTCCAACATTCTCCACTCTAATTAAAATAAACACATCTTCATTGCCTATACCAGCAATTATACTCCATCATAAAGAGTATCACTTGAAATCAAATCGTCCTGAAAATTTTCACTTGAAATCAAATTATCTCAAAAATTTTCACTTGGAATTAAATCATTCAAAGAATTTTCACTTAGAATCAAACCAATTCAAACGTCATGATTTGATTGTGATCCGACCTACTTGATCTCCAACACGAGATAATTAATGCCACTTGTCCGATCGACTAAATTTTATCATATAGATTATAGAGCTTGATAATCAACTTTGAAGTTTTTATCATTGATCAATCTTATGGTTTATGTACTTATAAAGTTAATCTTGATTTTACCCAGCAGCAGTTGAAAGAAGCTTTTTAATAGTAAATTTTGTGAAAATGAAGTGCACACTAATATGAAAAACAAAAATTTAGATGACTGTTTAGTCATTTACATAATGAGGGATGTTTTTTATGGTTTTAATAATAAAAAACAATAGTAATATAATTTACAGAAACTTAATATTTTGAATCTTTATCTCTGAGATTATACATTGTTATAAAAGTTTATAATATTTTTCAGTTATGGAATATTATATACTATTTCTTTGTGTCCACTAAAGAAAACTTTTGAATGACATATAAACAAACGTGTCAAATCAATAACAAATAGAAAAAAAAAAATATATATATATATATATATATATATATATATATATATATATATGTGTGAAAGTAAGGCTTCTTTTTTGGTAGATTCCAGAATTATGGGACCCCATGAGGCCACCGTAAATATTCCAAATGCTGATCATGCATTCTGCAAATTGTGAATAATTAAGATCTACCTTCTTCACTTTCTGCGTTGGGTTTGAATATCAAAGAACAAATCAGTTCCTTAGTTTAGTTTCCATTAAGTTGATGACAGGTAAATGTTAATTCTAACAATGAACAACTTCAATTAACAAACGCGTGTAATAAAGATTAAGAAAATAATGTTTACAATAATACAAATTACTAATCACGATTTTGAATCTTGAAAATAAACAAGTACAAGTGCAACCTATTTGAATCCTTAAAAATCTGCCATTCTCGTTCAGTTAAAAACAAATAGTATTTAAACGCAAACGTGGCTTGCGAAAGTTTCATTTCTTTTATTCTAGTGTGTTGAAAATTTGTAATCTCATAATAAGAAACAAGAAAGGCAGTTACTTGTGTTGTTGTGAAGACAAAGTTCTCTGTCTAATACATGTCAGTGACATCCATGTTAAATCAAACATTTAAGTTGCACGTGTGTCCCACTTTTGACCTAATATCATATATTAATACAAACCGAGTCCTTTCGCCAATCCCGGAGATCAAATATATGCATACATAATAATTCATCATTCATTGTATACATGTTTAAAATATTTGATGTTTCAGAAAACACTAAATTTAATTCCATTAATCTAATTCATAAAATTATATATATCTATAATAAACTATAATATACACCACCCTTCACTCTGCTCTGATCTTCTGCAATTTATTATTTCTTTATTTTATTACACAGCAACTCATCAAATTAAGTAAAGACCAATACCAATCTTCTCTTCTCTGAGCTCAGGTTCCATTCTACTTTATTTTTGGAGAAACTTTTGCTCTCATGTTCAGCTAATCATAATCACTCAGCTTCAACTAAACTAATGGCTCTTCCCAATTAATAATTACTTTTCCAGGTGCAAATAATGGTCCGGCATAAAGTTTTTGCTTTTTTTTTAGTTGTTCTTATCCCTGCTTTAGACAAATTGTGGAATTAATGGCCGTTTAATTGGACTGATTATGTATAAACATATTTTTTTTTTCATGAAATCAATCCTGACAAAGACTGAGGATGTTTATTTTATTGTTCATATGTACAAGTTTGTGTTCATCCAAGGTTCTAAAGGTGGTCCATTAATACTTAAACAACAATTTTCCATGGCCTGCACACTTCATTCATTTTCTTTCAGTCCTATAAGCCTATAACCCTAGCAGATCTTTCAGCTACTTCTAGTTCTGTTTCCAGGATCTACACATATCATAATTTTCGACGTACGTGCTTGATAGAAGCGTTTATTTTAAGGAATAGCAAATTGACGTGACTCCAATTGAAAATTAATACTTAAATTAATTACTATAAAACTCGTTTGCAAAGGCACGTCAATGATTTGAAATTTCAGACTTAATTTATATCTGTTTAGTTAGAGAAACACACACATGCAGATTAAGTTTCGTTATATATAGGAGTGATTATTATTAGGTCATACTTTAATTTTTCCTTGTGTAATGAAAGTGTTGAACAAGATCCCTGTCTACTACTCTTGTCTCCCCTACTCAAGGTTTCACCTATTATTGTGTGTGCACAAGTCTCAGACCAAATTATAATTTCCTTGTATTTATAAATAATTTATGAGGCACACATTGCATGCTTGCTTTTTATTTCACCCATCAAATTACTACGAACTCACCAATAGTGATCGAGTCGCATGCAAGGAAATCATAAAATAGTTTCACGATTAGCAACTTAAAAGTACACTAATGAACTCAGTTATAATCACAAGAACAGCACTTTGATGGGATCAAAAAACAAAAAGAAAGAACAGCACTTTACAAGACCAAGTCGATTCGATACACGGTACGGTTCTCTATTTCTGTCGGTTTATTACTACAACTCTTTCATTGTTTGATCATCACCGTACGTAAAAGTGTCAACACCCCACTAAATTTTATTCATCCTAATGGCTCTTACCAAGTCAAAGCAGTGCGAGGCTCTTTGTTTGATGTTATTTTGTATGAAAAATTAGGTTAATTGGTTAAATAAAAATAGTGTTATGCAGGCATGTATTGAATCGGGGAGACACTTTGTCTACTTGTACGAATACAAAATCATTGGTATATATTGCAATAAGATTAGCATAGTAATGTTAGGTAAAACTACCTGTTAGCGAAGTAGGGTCCATTGGATATACTAACCCTAGGGTTGTTCTTGCCTTTAACTATGATGGTAGCATCTTGCAAAAAGAAATCTTAGAAAAATGTCTCATCAATGCACCCAAGGGGAACATTGCATTTGGATCAAAACGTGTTCAACAAGATGGGGCATCACACTGGTTTTTATGCAACACATAAAAAAAAAATATGGGGTGAAAAAGCTTTATGTTATTAATACGCAATGATTAAGACTCATGTATGATCTCTTTTTGGTCCCTCTGTTGCTTCCTCCTCGAAAAATCGGAAAAATAAGAAATAAAAAGATTTATTTTTGAGTAAACTGAGAGAGGTTAGTGTGTAAAGTATTTGTTCATGTTACTTTCTGTCGCCAAAGAGCTCAGAAACGTGAAAGAGATTATTCACTAAAGTAGACAGGTGAGGCCAGTATGTGTTTGTCTTTTAACAAATCGAGATTAACCCAGATGGGGATTCCCACCATAAATAAAACAAAAGGGTTGAACGTGTCAAGCATTGTGATCTAGAAAGTTGAATTAAGCGTGTGGTTTTGTTGGAAAAAAAGATCCCCATTAAGCGAGGAGGGAGAGGGAGAAACCAAGGACAACTCATAATTCAAAGGTACGCACCATCATTATTGAAGTTTGACAGGCAAAGAATGCATAATAATTTATGACAACCCCTATTTTATAGACTTCCCTTTTGCCATTTTTGCTTAAGACTGTCTATGCATCACTGTAGTTCATTCACATATATAACAAAGCCAACTTAGTTTTCTACACTCAATGTTAATTAACACTGCAAATTTTAGCAAAAGCATAAATATATATATGTATATATCGAGACTGAGCTAGCTAGGCTGTAAAAAATTAATTTCTTTTGGATTGAATCCACAAACAGAAAAAGCCTAATGCATAGTTTAAACTTTAGGCTTATCAGTTATGGCCAGTTTTGTTGATGAGACTCTGATTATATATACAAGACTTGCAAAAGACCATGTCCCCTCAACATCAAGGAACATCCTTCTATGAAAATGAAAAGGCTAAACCTAGTCATAATCAGTTCCTCATCATTCTGAGAGCCAGTTCTTGCAGCTCACCCAACTCATTGTTCTTGTCTCTGCTTTGTATATCTTGCATGCTCATTCCATCATTCATGCTGCTGTGATCGATTGACTCAAGAGAGCTTTGAGGAGAAATAGGGTTCATGTAAGTGGGACAAAATGGATGATGGTTCATTGCTTCTCCTGCAACACTTTGATTCCCTCCCCACTGCTGATTATTATTCTCCATCAGGTTCTGAGCCAGCTGAGCCTTCACCTGCATCAGCTGTGCTTGCAAGCATGCCACCTGCATTTCAACAAAAACACCAAAATGTAACAACATTACAAAAGACTCGGAAATTTTTATTACAGAAACTGTTTGTTTCTGAATAAATTGACTGGTGTGTATTTTATATACAAGCCAATGGTAATAAATATTATTCTTGGAGCACTGGCCCTTGAGGCGTCATAGAAGCCAGAGTTAGGTACCTAGACTTCAAGCAAGAGAAAACGACAGGAGTAGCTAGTTTTCTTGAATGACCCCCATTTTATTCCAAATTTCCAACATAATCTAAATAAACAAGAGGGGTTTCAGAAAGAAAATTAACACGATAAAAAACTGAATTTGATTGACGAGAGACTAGTTGGGTTGATTTTTATGTCTATGTCTACTTCTTGATAAAAAGCCATTACAGAATAAAACTTAAACATACTTTTTAAAGTGTTTTTGCTATTGACATAAACATTTGATTTTGATTAGACAAAAACATCTCTAAAACTGTATTCAAGTTAATGTGTTACTTATTCTCGATGTTTACGAGGAGATATATATAAACACAAAAACTCATGAGCATGATTAATGTTTGAGAGAAGATATAATGGTACCTGTTGTTGTAAGGCAAAAATGTGAGAGACACAGCCATAGACGGGGTCTCTGATACGAGCCTGAGCTTCATAAGCAATTGTGACAACAGCTTCACAACGATCATGAGCTGGTATATGCAAAAGCAGCTTGGAAACATTGCTGGCACCAAACACTTTATGTATGGCAGCAAATCTAGCAGGGCCTTGTTCTGAGCAAAAGTAAGGTGCAAAGATGCAATCAGCTGCACACTTTCGCCTGAGGAACTTGCATGCCCCGCAAGGAGAGCCAGAGCCATTAGAGCCACCATTTCCACTTGCAGAAGCCATAGAATGAGTATAATAGTGATCACAGAAGAGAAAGAGAAAGAGAAAGAGGTGTTGGTGTATTTTATGTTAGAAAAGAAAGAAAGAAAGAAAGGAGCCGAGTGGGAGGAAGTGAATAAAATTTGTAGGCACACGAACACACTAGGAAATGGTGCAAACTAAAATGTGAGTGAAGAGTGTGGTATGGGAGAGGGAAGGGGTCAGGGGAAGTGGGACAGTGGGAATAAGGAGCATAAAGAGTCTTATAAGAAATGTGAATGGGGACATGTGACCCTCATATGTAGGGTTCAGAGGGAACATTTCTTAATGGTGGAGGCATTACATCACTGGTTTTTCTATTGCTTCCACACTCTTATTTATCATTCATCTTTCTTCAATATTACCATACTTATCATTAAATATTAAGAAATTCAAATTCTCGATTATGTATTATTTTATCCGAAACTCAAAATGTTAATTAAGAAGTTATTTATGTAATAATAGCTATTTGTGTGGGGTTGGTGTGGTTGTGGTTTAGTTTAATAAATAAATTGGTTGATTAGTTTTTGTTTTATAATTTTGCGCCGAACGCCGCACCTTGGAAACTGCTGCTGTTTGTCGCTTCCTAACTCAAGTTAGTTGACCGGCACCTGCCGGTTAACTCTACCGACAACTTCCTACTTCTTACCACCCCATTCCACTACTGCTACTTCTTTAATTAACACAAACCTATCATAATATTAGTTTTAAATCAAGCTTAAGATTATTACTTACCACCTCGTTTTAGGAATACTTAACACTTATCAAATATGTTTGTGGTGAAAGCTACAGTGAAAGAACAATTATGTAGATAAAACAAAGATTAAGGGGTAAACCTTATTAGAAAATGTATAAACAAATAAAAGTCCACCCAAGAGATAAGTATGAGTTGATTAATAACATTTAATATTTCCGCTTATCATCTCAAATTTCTGATTTTAACGTTGAATTTTTTTTTCTTTTGCATGTATCCACACCCCTCAGTTTTTAGCGTTCTTGGAAAAGGAGACCGTAACACGTGGATGGATTACAATTAGAAAGGATCTAGAATTTAAGTGGATACTTTTTTACATAAAAAAATAATAAAATCATTTAGTTTTTCTGCATGTGGGGTTTAAAGTTTTTTTATTTGCTATTTTAAATTTTAAATAATGTGGCTTCTTTTAATTATATCTTTAATTTAATTAATATGGAGAGAAAAAAATTAGGTATCATAAAAGAGAAAAAAGTATATAATAGATAACTTATTCAAAATTATATTATAAATATGAAAAATTAAATGACTTTCTTGATTTTAGTAGAAAAACCTTAAAAGAATATCGTAAAAGAACAAAGGAAACAATTAATTAAACTTATTTCTTTATCGGCATTTTGTAAATACTTATTAGCACATTCCTCCATAAAAAATATGTTTAGATATCAATTCAGAGTAGGGATGGCAACGGGGCGGGGCGGGGACGGGTTTCACTATCCCATACTCATCCCCGCATAAAAAATTCATCCCCATCCCCATATCCAAACCCAACGGGTATCAAACTTTTTTCTCATCCCCATCCCCACCGGGTAACGGGTATAATCTCGTACCCATACCCGTACCCATGTTCTAACTACTTCAATATTAATTTTTATAAAAGAAAAAAAA
>Ga0214542_1008333_pt1 | contig 17248 bp, 10 predicted proteins | sample CNSS1metaG_FD_160096 | JGI IMG/M metagenome (GOLD analysis project Ga0214542, IMG submission 160096) | Root nodule microbial communities from cowpea collected in UCLA plant growth center, Los Angeles, California, USA - CNSS1 | ecosystem: Host-associated > Plants > Roots > Nodule | place: USA... | reverse complement strand
CTCTTTTTTTTTTTTTTTACCTTTCTATTATATATACGTTGCAGTAGCAAGAAATCGCTAATCTAAACGTGTTGTTGCTGTTATTATTGTAAACAGGTGGAAGGAGCTGTTAACACAGAGGGAAGAAGTAGTAGCATATGGGATACATTTACGCACGCTGGTTCCTTTCTTTCTCCTTTCACTCTTCTTTTTCCAATCTTCTTACCGATTTTATATAAATATAGATTTATTATATTTTTTCAAAATTCCGAACAATAAATCAAAATTAAACTAATATTTATACATATTTAACATGGCGGAGCATATGGGAGCCAGATGCCCTGGACACCCTAAAACTCTTAAAATTATGTGTATGTAATTTTTTTCTATAAAACATATCATTAATATTAATAGATAGTAAAATATAAAATTAAGTATAATAAAAAATGAATTTTTTTTAAGATATTTTTTTCTCTTTTGTGTTGGTCAGCTTATTTTTCATTCTCATATAATGAAGAAGAAAAAAAATTAATACTTATTCATTATTTTTTCACTCAATTGTCACCTATTTTGCTTATTCTTGAAAAAAAAAACTCTTATCTAATGTTAGTTTTAATAGTATAGTATTTTGTTTTTATTCTTATTCTTGTGTTTTCTTATTATTTTTGGATCCAACATATATATTTTTTTTTTCAATGAAATCTATTAAAAACATAAGGTGGGGTAACTAATCAAATTCATTGTAGTTTTTGAGAACTGTGCTTCCTAAAGTAAAAATTTGTAAAACTTAAAATTTGATAGAAAATAAACTGCGGGGTGATGTATTTTAGAATGTTGAAATTTTGTTTAGCTTGTATTTCTTTTTAATCTTTAAGGATGCATATTCGGCAAAGTTGAAAATATAATTAACTTGAGGGAATTAAAATCCAACATAATATGACAATTTAAAAGAATAAATTCATAGATATATGTTTATTTTAATTTAATTTAAAATACATCGAGATACCTTTAATAGGGTATGTATATCATCATTATTATTTTAATAAAATATTATTTATATATATATATATATATATATATAAATTATGTGTTTTAATCGGGGTTTATTACAAGAAATTATAATAACTTACTCAAATAAATACTCATACGCAAATTTATTGAAACGTCAACGAGAGTGATGAAAAACCAGGGAACAGAAATTTACTAATCTAGTTTTGCATTCTCAATTACATACCAATCATTATTCACTTAAAATTTCAGTCTCATGAAATAATTTTTAATGAACAGGATATATGCAGGGAGAAAATGGAGATGTAGCATGTGATGGGTACCACAAGTATAAAGTGAATACGCTTATCCTTAATATTTTTTTATTTACCCGTCATAGCATTATTCATTGTGTTGTGGTTCTCCCATTTCTGGGATATTAGAGAATGTTGAGGCATAAACTGCTCAAATAATAGAAGTTTAGTCATTGTTTTGTTCAACTGTTAAAGCGTCACTGTAGCACCGTTTGATTTTAATTGTTTTATGAAATGCAGGAAGATGTGAGGCTAATGGTGGAAACAGGACTTGAAGCCTATAGATTCTCCATCTCTTGGTCCAGACTGTTACCAAGTACGATACTCAACACAAACCCTTGAATTTTATTTTATATATCTATATATGTTTGTAGGGTAAAACCTTTCTCGACACTTTGAAAAAGCTTATGTTTCTCCACAGATGGTAGAGGACCCGTCAATCCCAAAGGATTACAGTACTACAACAATCTCATCAATCACCTCGTCAGCAATGGTTACACTTAAATTCGGGTTTCTTAAATATCTGGCAAAGTTAACAAATTTGAAATCTATTCTATAATTCTACAACTGATATAGCTGGTTGCCCTATTTCCCCGGAGCAGGAATCCAACCACATGTGACGTTACACAACTATGACCTTCCACAGGTTCTTGAAGATCAATATGGAGGATGGCTTAGTCGCGACATCATGTATGCTTCTCATCTCTTGCTCCTTATAGGGAAATTCTAACTACTCCTTTACAAATTAGTACTTTTACTAATTTTTTATTTAATAATTTTTATTTTATTTCTATGTCGAATTGTTAAATTTTTGTATCGATAAAAGCTAATACATAAGTTACTTGGATGTAAATGCAGAAGAGATTTCACATACTATGCTGATGTATGTTTTAGAGAGTTTGGCGACAGAGTCTTGTACTGGACGACTGTGAACGAACCCAACGTTTTTGGCATAGGTGGTTATGATCAGGGAGTTAGTCCACCTCAACGATGTTCTCCCCCATTTTGTGCTATAAAGAGTAATAAGGGCAACTCCACATATGAACCCTACTTGGCAGTTCATCATATTTTGTTAGCTCACTCTTCAGTTGTCAAATTGTACCGGAGAAAATACAGGGTATGTCACCTAATCTTACATATTGATGTTTAAATGGAAAAGTTTTCAGCAAATACACTTTGCACTGAACTTAAAAAGATTAGTCTACAACTTAATACATCACAAATTTTGTATTCGTTATTAGGGTGAAAAGTTTTTGAATTATTATCTCTTCAGAAATTGTTATTACCTAAAAGTTATACGTTCTATGTTAATTGACCATTTCAATGTTGTTTACTAATAATGCATAAAACTTAAATTCTTAAACTTAACATCCTTATCTGATTTTCAATCTCTATATATTGACTTCTTTTCTTCTCACACCCAAACTTTGTTGGCAAAGAATGCTCTCCTTTTATGAGAAACTCACGTAACATTGCAGAACAAACAACATGGATTTGTTGGTACCACTGTCTTCTTGTATGCGGTTTCACCTCAAACAAATACAGAGAAAGACAGGGCAGCAACTGAACGAGCTCGTGACTTTTTAGTTGGTTGGTAAGCAACACAACCTAAAATTTGTTTGTTTTACTTCTTTTTTCCACTTATTCTTAAGTTGTTTCCTTAAGATAGGTGCTTATTTATGACTGAAGTTCCGTCGTTACCCTTCTCATGCTATTCTAACTTCTTAAAGATTGGTTTCTTTAATTGGACATACCAATATGTCAAATAACAATAAACATGGCAGCTTTACAAGAATGCTTTACTATTGCAGGGTTATGGAACCCTTGCTATATGGAGACTATCCAATTTCCATGAAGACAAATGCAGGTGTAAGAATTCCGGCCTTCACACCTCGTGAATCTGAACAACTCAAGGGTTCATTTGACTTTATAGGAGTCAATTACTACACCCACGTCAATATCACAGACAATTCTGACAGCCTAAAGAATCAACTGAGAGATTACTCCGCAGACAGGGCTGCAATGATTTGTAAGTACCTTGTTAGGCTTACTTAGTAAGAGATTAAAGAGTTAAAAATTCAAATGAGTTAGTTTAGTAGAAGTGATAAATTTTTACAGTATATTATGAAAAAAAGAAAGCACTTAATCTTAATCTTTTAGATCATAGGTGGTAATACCCCTTACATAACCTAATGATCTATTTGATATTATAGAAAGAATAACATAAAGTTGGGCACAGTTGTAGAATGATTTAACATTATAAATGTTGGGTAAACTTAAATGTAGGTTGTTATATTTAATAGTGTTGGTAGAATTAAGTGTCTTAGAAGATTGCAAAGGTTAGCAATGTTTATAGTAATGATTGTGACATGCAATAGAATTTATTAAGTATGGTTTAGGTAGTGGCTGTATTTAATGCATGTAGTTGGAGGGCCATATCTAAGGGCCTATAAATAATCCTACTTCTCATTGTGTGGTACAACATGTCATAATATTAGAGAGTATTCTAGAAAGACTTGTTGTCAACAAATTGGCATCTGAGGGCTTAAGTAAGAGTGTTTGAGAGCTACAAAGTTTGAGCGAGATGAACAACCTTGCAAACTGCTTGCCCTTGCCTAAGTTATCAAAAGGCGTCAGTTGTGACAATTGGGGTTTGCAAATGATGACCCTTCTTGGTTCTCAAGAAGTATGGGAAGTAGTTGAAAATGGGCACCAAGAACCAAAAGATATTGAAGAACAGACGATTATTAACTTACTGTGTTAAGAGTTACGCGAGTGAAGGACAAAGGAACCATGTACATGTTGTACCGAGCTGTGATGAGTCCAACTTTGAGATGATAGCAAATGATAAATCTTCAAAAGAAGCATTAGATATATTGGAGAAGGCATATAAAGGAGATAATTGTGTGAAGCAAGTCAAAATTCAAAATCTCAAAGAGGAGCTTGAATGTATGAGGATGAAAAAGGCCGAAGGAGTTGCTAGGTTTCGTGTTAAGACCGTGGTGAACCAACTTGGAAGGAATGGAGTAATGTTGCCCACTTGCCGAGTGGTGGAGAAAATCTTAAGGTTGTTAGCCGACGACTTTGAGAATATAGTATGCGCTTGAGGAGTCCAAGGACTTGTCAATGGTCTCGATTGAAGAGCTTCTTGTCGGGTTGCTTGAGGCACATGAGCAATGGAAAAGGAAGAAGAAAGAGGAGTCTCTCGATCAAGCACTTCAAGCTAAGGCAAGACAACCATTAAGGGAGAAACTCAAAACACTCAAGGGAGAGGACGATACCAAGAAGGTGTTAGGAACAAGGCAACAAAAGAAAGGATAAAGGAGAGAAAAATAAATGACACAAAAATTTAACGTGACTCAGCGTACAATGTGTATGCCTACCTTCACGACTACACTAGAAAGTATTTTTATTTTGGTGTGTATCAAGCTTTACAAAGGGTCTCTTATATATCAAAATAGAGAACCACATCCCACAATCTTAAGCAATGTGAGACTAAATCAAGCACCATAATAATAATAGAAGGTATGAGAAGCAGTCTTGGTGACAGAAGTCGTGGGTAGGAAGAAGAGAATGAACAATGCGGTCAACAAATTTTGCGTGGCCAAGGATGAGATCTGTGGAGAGGAGGTTGGTCGAGCAACTCAGGCGTTGAGTGCTTCAAGTGTCGCAAGTATGGCCATTATGCAAAGGAGTGCAAATCGATTAAGTGCTTCAAATGTGATAAGGTCGGGCATTTCGCAAAAGATTGTCGATCTACAAATGAAAGAGAAGAGATGGGATGTAGTTCGGGGGTCGAGCACAAGCAAGTGGAAAATTCGGCAAGAAGGTTGATTATCATAAGTCAGTCGAGTAGCATGGATAGAGGTCAATAAAACATGCAGATAACCCGAAAAGGGATATAGAGAACTCGGTGGAGCATGTGGAGAGCTCGATGGTGCATGAGGTAAGCTCAATTAGCTTAGTGAGGCGTCTACATAGCTTGATTAAGTCAATGGAGCAAGTGAACGTCTCAAAAAGCTTAGTGGGGAGCCTAGGTAGCTCGATAAAGCATGTAGATAGATCGATAAGTTGGTGGAGGAAGTGGGAAGCTCGGATAGCTCAGTGTTGTATTTGTACAGCTCGGATAGCTCAGGGTTGTATTTGACGTAGATGAGCTCGTTATCCAAAGGTTAAAGCTTGCAAGATGCATAAGTGAGCTTAGAGAGAAGAAATCAAGTTTTGCATAAGTGATGCCTGAAACTTAAACAATAAGTGTTAAGTTTACAAGTTGTGTGCCGAGAAAGATCTTAGAGCTGCATTGGAGGAGTAAGATGAGAAGTGGCAACTTAAAATAGATGATAAATTTGGTGTGAAGAAGGCGTGGGAATTTAGAGGTATCTTACCATTGCTCTAATTCATGTAATAAATATATAACAATTTGTTTAAGGAGAATGCTAACCAATGTCTTGGTTAAGAAATAATTAATGTGTATTGGTTGTGACATCCCATTTCTAATAGAGTAACCTACTAAAATTTCGCATCACATAATTATAATATAAAAGAGCACACGACATGAAGCATACATGTACTAACTATTACAGTTATCCATAGTATACTTAGATTAAAAGTTTAGACACGCCACGATGCCATAGTATCCATTTTTAATATTCATCTTCTACCGATTACGGGTTTTATCCACGGATACTTGTGGGTACGGATTTTTTTGACATCCCTAGCAGAGTTGCTGCTTAAGAGTTGAAGGGAGAAGAGGGAACTGTTTTTCTATAAAGGTGACAGAATGAAGAGTAAGTGGCTGTGAGAGGGGTTTTAGGGGTCCAAAGTGGGCTGATTCTTGGGCCCTCAAAAAGGCTTAGCCCAACCCCCTTACAGAACAAAGTGTAAAAAGAAAAATGGGTCTCACATTGGTTCCATCATTTTTAAATTGAAAGCTAGAATAATTAATTCTATTAATTAAAATAATATAAATGCATATAACAAATCTTATAAAGACAAAAATATCCTTTCAAATCTCTAAGCAATAAAAATAAGTATATTGGAAACTCAATAAAATCTCACGCTTTAATTGTTTTTTTGTTTTTTTAAAGTTTTTAGATGTTTAACACTGTTTTTTGTTTGGGAATCTAAATTATGGGTAACTAGTCTATTGAATTATAATGTTTATGACTATTAATGAAAGGAACAAAGACGGTGTGGGTTGCATTTGGCAAAGTCGGGATGAAGGGAAGAAGATGAAAGATAGAAGAAACATTTAAGTTTACGGGAGATTTTGATAGGTAGACTTAAATGTGAGTTGTTGCATTTAATAGTGTTGGTAGAATTAAGTAGGAAAATTATGTTTTGACAAAGTTTTATTAACAAACTTTTCACAAAGTACAGTGGCAATACTTTAATGGATGAAATAAAGATTTGATATGACTTAGAAAGAGAAGAAAAATGTTTAGTGTGTGTTAGTCAAACTTTGTAAAAAAAAGTTTGTCAAAGAATCATAGTCCAATTAAATATCTTATTTGATTGCAAAAGTTAGGAGTGCTTCTAGTAATGATTATGCCATTCAATAAAATTCATTAATTATGGTTTAGACGGTGGATATCCATGTACTTCTCATTGTTTGATTAAGCAAGTCATATATTAGAGACATATTAGAGAGTATTCTAGAAAGAGTTTTTGTCAACTGTAATGACTTGCCGTTTTTTTGGTTTTGCAGTAGGAATGGATCTGTTTTCAAATAAAGAGGTAACAATAAAATAAAAAATCACTTAAATTGGTTCTGGTTTTAGATTATCTATTGTGCAAATAACTGTCTTTTCACTTTCATGATTCAGTTCCCTATCACACCGTGGATTATGCTGGAAGAATTGAATAAATTCAAGCTCCTTTATGGAAATCCTCCTATATTCATTCATGAAAATGGTCTCTCCTCCCTCTCTCTCTCTCTAAGATTACGTATAATTGCAATGAATATTTTGTAGCAAAATCAACAATTGATGTTATACTGATTGAATATCAAGCTTGGTTTCATAGTTCTGTTGTTGTAGAGAAATAAACTCGATTACATTAGGCAGTTTTGTTTCAATCTGCTCATTCCTGCTTACACTCTTTACGCACTTTATTAATAACAATGTCATTGGTTAATGGCATACTGCGCTTCACTTGTATTTTTCTATATAAACCACCTTTAGACTTAGTTGTGTGGAACTTTACTCAACATATTTTAGTACATTTGTTTCAATGTTAAACTAGAAAATCCCGCTGATGATATGCAGGTTACTCATGCGAAACATGATAAGTTTAAATGAGTTACTGATTAAATCTTGGGTTGTTAGGTCAACGGACACCAAGTAATTCGTCACTACAAGACGTGTCAAGAGTGAAATACTTGCATGGACATATTGGTGGAGTGCTTGATGCCTTGAGGTATGTTACCACTGCTCTAATTCATGTAATAAATATATAACAATTTTTTACTGTAAGTGTTCGCATAAACACCTCTGATGCGTTCTCTGGTATTCTCCATCTCCCCAAAATTTCTCAGGGACGGAATAAACATAAAGGGATATTTTGTCTGGTCTTTTTTGGATTTGTTCGAGTTGTTGGATGGATACAAATCTAGCTATGGCTTATACTATGTTGATAGGGAAGATCCAGAGTTGAAAAGATATCCAAAGCTCTCTGCAAAATGGTACAGCCGATTTTTGAAGAATAGAAGCAGTTCTATAGTTGGAAGTGTTGAACTTGAGAAGGATCCCTCACTCGTTTCAATTGGCCACTTATTTGAGTAAGAGGTTCTTTGTTTGTTATCATGAAAATACATAACATAAGAATAAACTTGGAGAAAGCATAGAGAGAGCTGGCAAGTAAAGTCCCATAGGTAATGGGGTATGATATGCCATGTTAGAGACAACGAGATTTCAAATAACAGTGTAGTTTTTGGCATGTGTTTTTATGAAACAATGGTCTAACCTATTCCTAGACAAGTAACAGTTTTGTTTTTTTTTTTTTGAGATTTGTATTTACCTATTATAAAAATATAATTATACTTTAATTATTGCATATTGAAGATTCTCCTTATTTTTTCAAATACATAATCATCCAAAATAATTTAATAGAGCTCTACTTTACATAATATAAAAGGTCTCTAATATTTATATATATTAAGTCTCTATTCATTTAAGTTCGTATCTCTCTAGTTCTGAATTTGGAAAGAAAAAAAAAAATGCTCGGATCAATAATTCCGTGACTTTATTTTCAGAAAAAAAAAATTATGTAAAGTTATTTAAAAAGAATTTTCAATTCGTTCACATGTGGTTGTCCATTGAACATTGGATAAAATGCGAAGAAGGGTAAAGAACACACCTTTGACTTGATTTAACTGATTCGATAATAACTAAGGAGAATATATGAATGCAATCAAAAAACAAGTTCCTCTTGGAACATATCTTTTTTTTTTCTCATATTTTCACAATCTCTACAAATTTCCAACACACATAATATTTGATAATGTAATTATATAATCTCTAATATCTCATATTGTAATATGATTTATAAAGTTTCATAAAGTCTGCATCCTAATAAAATTCGCATCAAACTCTCAATATCAAAATACGGAGCGAAAATATATATAATAAATTACTAATCTAATATTACTTTATTAAATCTTTGGTGCATATTTTTTTTTATACTTTGAATTTCAAATATTATGCAAATACATATTACTCGTGAACATATATATATATATATATATATATATTAGTATATGAGTACTAAATGTGATATTAAAAACTCCAAACAAATAATTGATATAATTCGTCTAATATAACATTATTTTTGTTTACAAGTTTTTAACCATAATTTACAAAAACAACTTATTAAAATATGTTTTATGGCAAACTTAATCGGTAGATGTTAATATAAACAGTTAATTATCAATATAAACACGTACATGACTAAAAGAGAAGTATTCAGAATTACTATATTATTAATTTAATTTTTTTTATAAAAATATAAGTAATTTATTTAAATCTATAACAATATATAAAGAAAATTTTCTCTTTTGTGTCCACTTCTTTTAATTCCTATTTCATCCTTTCTAATATAATAAGTTATTTATAATTTTTAAAATAATTTAATATGTAACCGTTATTTTATCGTTTATTTTTTTCTGCAACAACATCATTTTATTACTGTTCTTTTCGTGATGTTATTTATCTTCATTGGACAAAACAAAAAGGTATTTTCCATTGTTCCTTTTCATTTATGATTATCTCTATTGAATATCCAATTGTCCAATTTTATGATTACTGGCTTTTCATGTTTTTTTACTGTTTCTTATGTTTCAATTTTTTTTTCCTATTCTTTTTGAATTTATTATGGTGAATAAGTAATCAACCAAGATGTTGTCCACAAGTTCGGAAAAATTCCTCTAGTGGGAACGATGAGAAATGAAATTTAAATCTTTTAACAAAAATACTTATAATCTCACTATTAATTTTCTGTGGGAATCTTCATGGTTGTTTTATGATAGATTGCGTGAAGGAGGCGGAGACATGTGCAACGGTGAGGGATATTTTTTATTGTTAGGGTTTGTTTATAATTTTTTATGAATTTAATAAATTTTATAGGAAACCATGAGCGACAGAAGAAAGTGTAAGGCTAGATTTGATGTGCAATTTGCATACTGTTCGCATGGTGTTTGTTTAATGACTTCAAGCCTTTCCACCGGTTCAAGCATTTAATCGGGAAGAGAAATCCATCAGGCACACCAAATCTCATTATAAATTTATTTTTATTTTAAATTATTTTATAACTTTACAACAGAAATACTTTTCCTTATCAATATTTCTAACTGTTTTGCATATTATAACTGTTTTTAACTTTTTATTATTTAATAACTTTACAACCAGCATATTTTTCATTATAAGGTTAAGAGTTTACGAGATAAATATTTTTTATTTAAAATAATTTTTACTTATGAATTTTACGTCATAAATTTTATAACTTTACGTTATCAATATTTTTCATTATATGTTTTTAAAATTTTTCATTCTTTTTTAAGTTTACAAGATAAATATTTTTCATTATAAATATTTTTAATTTTAATCACTTTATAGATTTACAAGATTAATATTTATAATTTTTAATTATACATCAATAATTTTAATTTTTAATCATTTTATAGGTTTACCTTATAAGTGTAACATCTCACTTAATAGTCCTTTCAGCTATTAAACAAAACATCATATTATGATAGAGCAAAGCAGATCGACAGAAAGGCATACAAAAGTTTAATACAGTCATCCCAAAAATAATCTGTTTTCAATCCTTGTACTACTATCAGAAGCAGACTTAAGGAAAAAATACGACTTATACATTCCAAAATGCTCTATTCTAAAAGCACAAGTCCACAAACAAAGGAACACTAGGAGTCACTGATCAGGTCCGGTCCGAGGGAGACGTACCATCACCTGTATTCTTCTCTGCTCACACCAAGTAGTAGGTGGTCATCGCAAAAGAAGATATTCAAGGAAAAACATGCCAAGCAAGAAGGGTAAGCTAACAACTCACATAAAGAGCGGTGAAGTCACATAAAAAAATAATATATATATATATATATATATATATATATAAAATAAACAAACAAATTTTACACACATTGTAAATTAAACTAAGTCGCTACTACAATACACACAAGTACCCGACTCTAACTCAATATCCGGATTATGTAAGCAAATTGGATCTCTTGGTAGCTTGCACCTGTGAAGGTTCCTAAACTCTGCAGAGTTTAGGCTCAAGGGGTTATCACCCAACCACTCCCAAGGTAAGTCCCCTTTGCGTCTATGACTGATCGGGTCCATAGACTAGGACCTCCTGCTACTCCTCACGACATAACCCACTACGCTCTACATGAGTCTTAATGGATTATTGGAGCGTCAGGATGCTAACCAAAAACGAGTCCTTAAATGCTTACACACACTAAGTACCTTTCCTAGGAATTCCCATGAAATCCTAGTTCATCTCATCCCTTCACAATTCTCATTTCACCAACTTTCATCATACAGTTATATGCATACACTACAAATCATCAACATCCAACATACTATAAGCAAACATTATCTATTTTCCATCCATTCAACCATCATTCATTTAAAACAGGGAAGAAAACATAACTCTGCAGCACAATTCCCTAAGCTAGCGAATCTCGCCTAGGCCAAGAAGTAGTCTCGCTTAGGCGGGCTACCCTCGCCTGGGCGAGACCCTTTACAGTGGGCAACTCGAACACCTGAGTGAGTTCTCGCTCAGGCCAGGTTGGTTCGCTTAGACGAGGAGATATCTCGCTCAGGCGACCCCAGCTCGCCTAGGCGAGACCTCGCGCAACAATCAGAGGCAATTCCCTTACATTCTCGCTTAGGCGAGAGTCACTCGCCTAGGCAAAATTATCAGGTTTTCCACACTGTTCTACACATGCAAAGTTACGAAATTCATACCACAATCCAATTACGCATCATAAGCAGTTCAAACATGAAATTAAGCTAAGAATCATCCCCTCCAAACATACCAAGCCCCTAATTACTTGAAAGTTTAGATAATAGTTAGCTTCCCTTACCTCTTTTGTTAAGATTTGAGCTTGGTGGGGTTGAAATGGGCACCAAGGAAGCAGAGGTCTCAAATTAACCTAGAGATTCAATACCATGACATAGAAAAGATGGAATCTTATAATTAACTCCGAATTCAGGGATGAGCAGATGAACTCTAGCAAAAATTGAACCAAAATGGAAAATTGGAACCTACCGAGGAGGGTGGGAGCTGAGGGATGAAGCACTAGAGGGTCCAGCTGAGTCTGATCCTCCAGAATCTGGTCACAAAGAATACAGGGAACTGGTGAGGGAATTGAGTAACTAGTAAAAACAGGAGGGGAGAACTTGGCAGCAGGGAGGGAAAGTGGAAGTTGTGTTCTCTGATGGTTTTTGAGAGTGAGAAAAGGTAGTTTTTAATTCTAAGGGGTTTCACAATAAGTATTTCAAAATTTTAATAATTTTACAAGTTTACAACATAAATATTCTTTAGTATAAGTTTTTTAAATTTTACATTATTTTTAAATTTTACAAAATAAATAATTTTCATTATAAGTAGTTTTATTTTTTAATCACTTTATAATTTTACAATATTAATGTTAATAATTTTTGGCTTAATTCATCTTTTGATCTTTTAATTATGATATTTGGTTTATTTTGGTCCCTTAATTTTTTTAAGGTTCATTTGTAATCATTTTATAAGTTTACTTGATAAATATTTCTATTTTTTAATAAGTTTTTAAGTTTATTACAGAAATATTTTTTATTATAAGTTTTTAATTTTTGAAGTTTACAGTGTAAATATTTTTCATTATTATTTGTAATTTTTAATCACTTTATAAGTTTACAACATTAATATTTTTAATTTTTAATTACACATCAATATTTTTAATTTTTAATCATTTTATAAGTTTACCCGATAAGTATTTCTAATTTTTTATTAAGTTATAAGTTTACAACATAAATATTTTTCACTAGAACTGTTTTTAACTTTAAATTATTTAATAACTTTACGATAAAGATATTTTTTATTATAACTTTCATAGTTTATAAGATGAATATTTTTCATTCGAAATATTTTTAAATTTTTATTAATATATAAGTTTACATGAATTTTTTTTATAAATATTTTTCATTATAACTATTTTTAATTTTTATTGACTTTATAAGTTTCCAAGATTAATATTTTTTATTTTTAATTACACAACAATGTTTTTAATTTTTAATCATTTTATAAGTTTACACAACATCACTACAACATCACTTTATTTTATCATATTATAATTCAATTTTTTTTATAACTTAGCAATTTTGTATTTAGTGTTTTTTTAGAACTTAACAATTTTTAAACATGTTGTATTATTTGAAAATTGACAAATTACTTTTTTTAATTACAAATATTTTTTTTTTCTTCAGTAACTTGCTAACCAGCCTGTCATCATATGTATTTGCTACTCTTCATTGTTACATCAAATCAAATTTTATAGTCTTTCTACTCACATATTTAAGTACTTCTTTCTATATCATTATCTTCCTTTAATTTTATTTGTTGTACATATTATGTACTACTTTCATTGTCCTTCTTTTCATTCATTACTTTCTTCCAAGTAAAAGATTTTTAAATTTATATTAATTTTGGATTTATTATTTATTATTTTTGGTTTAAATAAACAACATTCCTAAATGGAAAATATTCCTTCTAACAAATCAAAATCAGAACAACAAAGACAAAGATGGAGAATAAATGTTGCAAATAGAAGATGTAGAATGACTTCCGAACAAAAACTTATTGAACAATATAAAATAAAGAAAAATAATCCTGAAAGCACAACCAACATCGTCCAAATAAAAATAATAAAAATAATTATAAATAAGAGTCACAATAATAGAATGCAATATCTGTGTTGTCGGTCAATAACTAATGCAGGTAACATCACATTTTTCCTCATCACTACTGTATGTCATTGGCCGAGAATGTCCTTCCGAATATCCTCACATTCTTTTTAGTTATTTCCTTTAAACTATATATTTGATTTAAATAAAATTTAACTTATTTTTAAAATATTAGTTATTCTTTTTAGTTATTTAATCCATGTTATTTACTTACCATTTTATGAAATATTTTCATATTTTCATTTATTATGCTCCATGCTTTCACATAACAGGTATTACTCATGCACCGCAAAGATTTGAAGAATATAATGTATATGAAGCATTGTCAAGTACTTCACATGTCAGTAACATAGATTGTGGTCAGTACACTATATCCTTTGTATTATGTATAACAATAAAAAAACGTATATAAACAATAATGTATTATAACAATCTTAAAAATATTTCATAAATAATTACATTTACTTACGCTTAAACGAAAAAATTATATCTAACTCTATACACAAAAGTAGAATACAACTTATTTGTTTAGGTTTAAACCCACCTCATCACTATTGTATGTCATTAGCCGAGAAAATCCTTCTGAGTATGCTTACATTCTTTTTAGTTCTTTCCTGTAAAATATATACTTGATTTAAATACAATTTATCTTATTTTTTAAATATTAGGTTATGATTTTACCCCGCAAAGGTTTCCATGACGTAATGATAACGAAGCAGGACCAAGTAATACGCACATTATTGACACTAAACATGGTTAGTCAACTTTATTCATCAATATTTAATCCATGTTATTTACTTTCCATGTCACAAAATATTTTCATTTTTTTTATTTATTATTCTAGGATGCGTAATTATGATTTTGATATAATTTATTACAATGTTGAATAATAAAACACTTTTAAGTTGTCGTTCATTTTCGCAGTTAGTTCCTTTTTTTATTTTTTGTCTGTGTATCAAGATATAATTATTCTTTTTTACGATCTATCATGGTTTTTAATTGGCTCTTTATTTAATACAGTGATATTGGTTATTTATTATGCACTTTTTTTCATTGATTTAACACTACTCAGGTTATGGTTTTCCTGCATAAAGATTGGAAGGATGATGTAATGATAATGAAGTAGGACAAAGTAATACACACGTCAGTACCATTCAACATGGTTAGTAAACTATTTCCATTAATAGTTAATATTCATTTTGGTACCATTGAACCTGATTAGTATCCTTTTTCTACCATAATTAATACATGTTGTGCTATAATAATGCACTTTTAATACTTTTGCAATTTATAATACTATATTATTTATTATTCTTCCAATTTATCATAATAATGTAGATATGCTACATAGATTCCCCGAACACATAATAGTATTAGAAATTTTTCAAATACGGTTTCGTTGCTCAAATTTGAACTGCCTACACCAACTACATGTCCACATTGTCATGCACGATTATTTTATCATGAATCACGCGATATGTGTTGCTTTGGTGGCAAAGTGTTACTTCCACGTGTCCCTCCTCCACATGAGCTGCTTCAAATATTTTCAGATAAAACATCTGAAAGTAGACATTTTAGACAACATATAAGAAGTTACAATCATGTCTTTTCATTCACTTCTCTTGGTGTTCATATGGATGAAACTATAGTAGCAAATGGTCGTGGTATATATACTTTTCGTGCTGAAGGTGAAATCTATGATAGGATAAGAGGATTTTATCCAAATGATGGGTCCAGACCCCGGTTTTTGCAATTGTACATTTATGACACTGAACATGAATTACAAAATAGAATGTTGAAAAGCCCTCAACTTCATCAAATTATTGTTCATAAATTGCAACAAATATTACACCGGTGCAATCCTTTTGTGCATGTATTTCGACAACTTGCTCAAGAACCAAATATTCAGATATGTTCTTAACTCATTAAAGAGCGCCCTGCGAATCAACCACAATATAATATTTCAATTGCATCTCAAGTAGCAATTGTATACAGGTCCTAGACATCAATATTTATTTGGCCTCTGAATTAAGAAATGGTTAAGGATGTAAATGTATGATACTTTCATTTACTAATTTTTTTCTACATCATGTATGTAGTAAATATATATTTCAGTTTTTTAACGAATGTATATTTATAGATACCTACTAAAATAGTTTGTATATTTATAGAAAACTACCATTGACTCCATCACATATAGCTCATTAACCCAAAATCTTGATCAAATGTATTAAATATTAGTTGATACACAATCTTACAAATTAGTAATTTACTGCTTTCTTTTTCAACCAATCTACGTAGTATATCCATCATAAATTGTCATTGATTATTCTTAATATTATACATATAGCTACGTAAAAAAAGCCAACACACAGGCACGACAGCGCATGTGTTTTCGCTAGTGAAATTAATAATATTATTAGAATCGGTTTCAGAATAATTAAAAAAATTAATAAAAAAGATTATTTTTAATATAAATATTAATATAATATTAATGTAAATAATAAATTTAGTTTTAATTTTAAAAAATGATAATATTTGTTTTATTTGTAATTTTAATTAAAACTGAATTGAATGAAAAAGATAAAATACAAAAACCAAATTAAATATAAGACATCATATAATACTAATATTGACATGTAACTAGTCATGAATCTGACACGTTGGACAATAAAATTTTTTTAAAAGAAAATTAATTAAGAAAAAAAAGAAACTAATTGAAAATTATTTCAACATTTTAAAGTTGATTGAAATAAAAATTCAGAGATCGACTTAAAACTTTCAACTAAAGTAGTCCGGGGGCACGCTGAAATCACTTGTTTTCTTCCCTTGATGGCTACGTCTCGGTGGTTGTGGCCTCAAAGGCATGAAAGGGGTATGCAATATCCACAATATTCCAGAAAGTATTTCTTCCATTTAGACTGATAGGGATTGGTGATTGCACTAATTAAATTTGCATAAATCCAATATTCTTGGCCTTTTTCAATCAATTATTAGGACAAAAATTTAATTTAGTGGGCAAATAATATTAAACGTACTGAATTAAGTTTTTATTAATTAACAGTATATATTAAAATGGGATTTTTAATTGTGCTAAAAGAAATTTAAAGAAAAAGGACATTGTTCAAAAAATAATCTTTTATTATATAAGAAAAGTCTTGCTACGAGTTTTATAAGAATATTAGTTAAAAACTAATAAAAGTTACTTGTTTGTTTACGTATTATCTCTTTTTCAACCATTTTATCTATGGTATTTTTAATACGCAATAATCAGTTTATTTGAGAAAATTATCGGGAAAAAATAAAATCAGTTGTTTTACTAAATAAAATTAATTAACTAAAAATTATTGACTTTTTAAAATATTTTTTTATAAACATATTTTAACACTATTGAAAGGCTTCGCAATAAATGATAAATTTTTATTTTAGTTTAGGAAGAAAAATATTGTTTTAGGATATATATATATATATATCCTAAAACAATATTTTTCTTCCTAAACTAAA
>Ga0214542_1008328_pt1 | contig 17257 bp, 20 predicted proteins | sample CNSS1metaG_FD_160096 | JGI IMG/M metagenome (GOLD analysis project Ga0214542, IMG submission 160096) | Root nodule microbial communities from cowpea collected in UCLA plant growth center, Los Angeles, California, USA - CNSS1 | ecosystem: Host-associated > Plants > Roots > Nodule | place: USA... | reverse complement strand
TATATATATATAGATTGTCTTCATTTAATAATGGTGGTCAGATTCTTATCCCACAAATGAGTAAATTACTTCCATATACTGTGGAGGCATTGATGTGTCTCTAAGACTGGTTATGGACCAACATGGAAGGTAAAGAAATTAACACTTTTACTTACATATTTTAATTAAGTGATTGTTAGAAATTTTTACTGAACTTCTTATGTTTTAAGGCTCTTCTAGATTAAAATTGGACAACCATGAAAAATGTTGCAAGAGGTAGACATTGATGAAGTTAGTAATTTTTTTAATATTTTATTCAAAAATAAACTACAATATAAATTGATAGTGATTTTTTATTTGTTTGTTTTTCAATAATCAATCGGAGAAAGGGGACTTGTTGATTTAAGCACTAATTATGGTTAAATATTTATTTTTTAAAATATTTTTGTAAATACCCGCGGGTACCTATGTATACTCGCGGATATGAAAAAAATAGACAGGTACCCGCATAACGGATACCCAAAAGATATAGGTACAAGTACGAGATGAATATTTATCCATCGGGTAGAATACGGGGGAGCTACTACCCGTACCTACCCGCCCCGTTAACATCCTAGTTAGGTGTGTGCTTATGGTATCAGTTTTTATAATTTTAGGTACTATTTTCTGGAATGTCACATTAAAGATGATATAATATTAAAGTAATCTTATTTTTATTATAATAAATTTTAGGTTAAGGTGAATAATTAATGCAGTACAAGTGTTACGTTCTACCTTTTTCTTTAGTAATGCAGAGGTGAGTTGTCATTGGTGGAGTTTAGTGTGGAAGTTGCAGTTTCGTACTTTTTTTCAAACATAATTACGGAAAATTTTCGGGTTTGGGTTTTGGTTATTAGGCATTGCTGTTATTCTATATATAAAAGTATATATGATATGTATCAACGTTAAAAGGGAATTGGTTATTTTCCTATGGGACTTTATATATTTATAAATAGTTTTAACATTGTTCTTTTAGTAAAATTATGGTTTGGAGGTGCAGATGTTTTTACTGTTTTATTTTGTTTTGTATCAGTATTATTTTATTATTATTATAGTATGAAAAGTTAGTAAATGTTTTACGGGTGAATTGTTTTTATTCTATATCTTATATATATATATATATATATATATATATATATATATATATATATTTTTTAAAAGTAATGGAGGCTTAGAGGTGGCATTTTGCTGTGGTGTTTTACTTATTTTTATGTATAAAATGATAATGGGATGGCTTGTGAGTTTTGATTATTAAGATTTGGTCCGTGATTAAATTTTGGGTGGTACTTGCAGCGAATTAATTTTCATTAGGTGTAGTACTTTGAATAAAACTAGTTTTGGAATATAATGGACTTTTAGAAAAAGAGTGATTTTAGTAATTATGATGGTTAAATGTTGGAAGTTAAGCTTGAGGAAACTATGAAAGAACTTTTTTATGTCTCGTCGTAGACTTTGCTTAGTTTCAAGTTAGACATGAATGATACTCATTCTCAATCTTGGAGATATTAACTTGATCTATTATTACTTCAAAAAATTGTTATTATAAATAAATTAGTATTAATTTTATCTTTAAGTATTATTAGCTTTAAATCTATTGTTAGTTAATAAATCTTAGTATGTGTGACTTATCTCTAATTGGTCTAATAGTTATCTTAATCTTATTATAAGTGAAAAATAATATATTTGAAACAATATTTATTTTTTTATAAATCTTTATTTCTTCTCTTGTATTTGAATAGAATTTGTCATAAATTTTACAACACTAATTAGGTTAGTTACATAAATAACAGTGAATTTATTAACATATTAAAATACTAATGATTAATTTTTTCTTTTAACAATTATGATTAAATACTGTTTGAATTAGAAAAGTCAAATTCGTGTCAGTTGCGAAACCAAAAACGCACGTTTTAAAAACAGTAATTAATTTATGACTTCATTTATTAGCCTCAATTTTAGGCCATTGAAAAATCAAATACAATCCACTTGTTACAGATTATCTTGGTATAGATGAAGTTAAAAAGGAGAGTGATAATCAATGATTAGACATCGATTAAAAAATAATTAATTTGTATTCATTTTATAATTTTTATATTGAAAATTTAAATAAATAATTTTATTAATTAAAATAATATAAAATAACAAATTTTATGAAAACGAAAATATCATTAAAATTTCTAAACAATAATTTATGATATAAAATAATCATTTTAAAATTTTTAGAATCTTTACTAAAAAGCAAATAAAAATACTTTTTCAATAAATATATTATTAGCTTTACGTATCTATAATTAATAATTTCATATATTAAAATAATATAAATTTCTTTAATACGAGAGAGTCAAATATAAACAGTATGACTTTTCTAATTTTAACAGTATTTGCCGTATCTTTAATATTAATTTTATCTTTAAGTAGTATTAGCTTTAAATCTATTGTTAGTTAATAAATCTTAGTATGTGTGAGCGAAAAATAAAAAAAAAAAAAAAAACTCAATTTTGGTTTAATAAATCCCATTCTTAACATTTTATTTACAATAAACAAGAGCACATGTTCCACTCTCTCCACATTTCTATGGTATAAAAATGTCATAATTTAAATTATAAACAAAATATTTTTGGAAAAATAAAAGTTGAGAGCTTATATAATTACCTTTAAATTTAGGAATTATTTATTTACTTGCAGAAAGAAAGACTATATACGCAACTAGATATTTTATCAAATAATAAAAGTTATTGTAATTTGGTGAAAGATAATTTTTTTAATTAACAAATGGCGACAAAAAAAATTATAGTTTAGTATCTCTTTTGTATTTCATTCAGATTAGATTTTCATAAAAACAATTTAATTAGTTAAATATAAAAAATAAAAAGTGTATGCACCAAAATTTAAGAGATATTTTAAAACTTAGAAACTAAAACCACGAGATTTTATTTTAATGATCAGAGTTAGAAATTAAGAATTAAAGGACTAGAATTTTAATTAGCGAAAATATTATATACAAAATATAAAAATATTACCATTTTCTGAGAACCTCTTTTGAGTTACTAACTAATAACTACTAATAGATATAAAAGCATTCTTTAATTAGTTAATTAATTCAAGAATAAATGTCTATTCTTGAAAAGATACAAAACAAATTCTTTAAATAGCAACAACATGTGCATTTAATGATAAGTGTAAATGAAAATAATTCATTAGTTAATAAATGTCTATATCTAATGGTTGGGTATGTAACCAACTTAGTTCCATGGCACCCAAATTATCAAATCGTGCAGATTAGTCATTTCCACAGATGGAAGTTGTGATACACACAACTTTGGAAGTTAATGTCCCTCCTGCCCCACAACCCGAAACTTAACACAACGATAGTAACTTAACAAAAAAAAAAAAAGAAAAAGAAAACTTTATGACCAATTGCATATTATGTACCTTTTTTTGAATTTTCTTCCCACAACAGTTTCTATTCTCTTATATTTTCTAATTCTGAGTTTATGTATACATATGTGCGTCTGCATGTTCACTGAACCTGCATAAGGTGCTGAGGCATACTAAGATTGTAATCACTGAGAGAAAAACGAGAAATATGAGAAGAGAGTGTCATCCACTGTTAAGAGGAGGAAGAGGAGGTAGCAAGTATAATCATGGATTTTCTGCAGCTGAAATGGAGTCACTGGCAAGTATATGTGATGTTGTGTTGCCTCCTTTGCCTGTGAATGCTCTGAAGAGCAGAAAACAAGACCAAGCTGGTGATGATGACAAGTTTCTGCAGTCCTTTTGTGACATTTCTGGTTCTCGCTATCCTATCCCTCATGAGGTACATATATACTGGATAAAATATGCTTTTGCTGTCGTAATTTTCTGTCAAAACTTCATGAAAAGATGATTTTGGTTGTTCAGTTTTTGATAATAACAGAACTCTTGGTGTGTGTTTAAAGAGTTTAGGTATCGTATGCATGTATAGTGTTGAACTATGTTTTTTCATCACTTGTTTTCCTTTTCCGGAGTCATAAGGTGAGTTAGTGGTAAAATTGGAAGGGAGGATAAAAGATGTTCTGGGTTCAATTCCTCCTATGACACTTAACGGTTATAAGGTTAGTTTGATGGATTTAGAAGAGAGGATGAAAGAAGTTGTGAGTTTGATTTTCTACTAATAAAATACTAACAATTAACATTTGTGATGAAAAGAAAAAAAAAAAGCTTTTTTTTCCTTCACTAATTTGCAAGAAATTGCTCTTACAAGAAACAGCTGAGTGTATAAGTGGGACCCACATGATTACCATATGTTCATTTCACAAATGTTGCAGTTTTGCATGCTCTTAATGGGTGTGTACCTACCAACATGAACTCATAACAATGAAAAGAAAGTAATTTCAAAATGCAGATTGAAATTCACCTCTGTTATGAGATGGAAGAAGTGTAAGGATTGATACATGTAACTGGATATGCAAATCATTAAATGAGTTGGGGATATCATTTGACCTTATACCTTAAAAAAGTAACTCATAATAACTGAGATTGTCTATTATTGTAGCTTGGCAGCTACTAATTACTGTCTCTGTCTGTCCCTGTCATGCACTCGAAAGAACACTGTTTTCCATCACTTTTACTTTCTTCATGTGGCATTCACATTTTTGTGCAATATAGCAGAAAAAAAGTTAGGATGAGTTTGTATCGTGATTACTGGTGCATACCCTTTGATTCAATTTGATATATTCCAATAATAATCTATTATAATTTAAGGATGAACATTTGGTCTATCTTCTGCTCTAATTTTAATAACTCATTTCATCTTAGAAACAGAAGCTGAAATATTTCCCCACACCTTTTTCTGGTGCACAGATCATAAATTCCCTGTTTTAGTATGTCATCGCAGTACGGATTGAACCATATCCACGGATTCGTTTGGTTCGGTATACTGTCAATTAACGCTATTTTTATTATTCAAAACCACTTGCTGTCATAATTAATTCATAATGATGCATCAGAAGTTTAGAGTCTCATAGTGATACTGGGACCAGGGTATTTAATATTTAGTTTAGGTTCGGCCCTATACTTCTGAAATTTTATTAAATCCATTTATTACAATTTATTGTAAGTGGAACTCAGAAAAATTAGATTGTGATTTTTCTCCCACCAGATTGGTAGAAATCGTTTGTGTAATGTCATTTTCTCTTAAAACATAATATGATGAGAAATTATATATTTATATATTGTGAAGATATTTGTAAATTGATGTTGACCAAACAGTTATAGTATATGGTAGGGAAAATATTGTTTTTAAGAACTCTTTAAATTGAGTAGCAAAGTAATGTTTGTTAGATTATTTGAGTAATCTTTAGTCAACATTCTTCATATCTCTCATAATCATATCATATTTTCAATGGTAACAGGTTGCTGAGTTACTCACAAAGAGGAGCTTAATAGAAGCAAAAATACTTGTAAGAGTGGTTTTATGGTTGCTGGCTACAAGGTTGGGAACCTTGCTGCTTTGTGGTTTCCTCTGTCTTGGTGAGAAATGGCCCTATATCAACAACTTTCCAAACATGTCTTTGGAGAAGAGAGAAAAGGTTATGCAGCAGTGGATGAAGCATAGGTTCCTCACACCTATTAGACTGGCATTTGTTTATGTCAAAGTCTTGTGCCTTTTTGCATTTTTCTCTTGGGTATTGTTCAGTCTTCTGCCCAAAGTTCTCTTAGTAATTGTGACTATAGTCATCTGCACATAATGATTTCTAATAACATTATATAACACACTAAAATTTCGCTAATAAGTACTTAGTGCCTCATTTGTCTTATTTGGTGTCCTAAATTTAGTAAGTTTTCTTTAGACTTGTTAGTGTTTTTTAAACTAAGTTCACCAATATTTTTTTGATTGAAAGTACTTACTTTGATTGATATGTTTCGGAGCTTTTCAAGTTACCTTACTCTGACCAAATTAGTATAAAAACTAATAGAAGATGAATAGAACACTTATGGACTAAAGTTAAACATTTTAAGCTTGTGGGATTAAAATAAGAAAAGAAAAATAAGATGATGTGTAAAGAAGTATGTTGTAGCCTGAAAGTTTCTTAAAAGAGATCAAAGTTATAGAAAATTTCTTCAAATTTTTGCAGGTTGATGAAAATGGTGATAACCCAGCATGGAAAGCCATTGGATACGAGGTATCAAAGGATGAGAAACTGAACAGTGTCTCCAACAATAGGCCCCTTGAAAAGGGGACTATAGAAATCATGCATGAATCTGACTCAACTCTTCAACAATCTCTTGCCAAGAAAGGCCTCAATGTTGAACTGGACTTCAAAAGCAACATCCTCAAAGTCAAATGTGATGCAGTAGTTGTTGGGTCTGGTTGTGGCGGAGGTGTTGCAGCTGCTGTTCTTTCGAAAGCTGGTCACAAGGTGGTTGTTCTTGAGAAAGGAAACTATTTTGTTCCTCAGGATTATTCATCACTAGAAGGTCCCTCCATTAAGCAACAATATGAAACTGGTGGGATTCTTGCTTCCGCAGACTCCAGAATACTGGTTTTGGCAGGATCAACAGTGGGAGGTGGCTCTGCTGTTAATTGGTCAGCCTGCATTAAAACACCACACAAGGTGCTGAAAGAGTGGTCTGAGGACCACAAACTTCCCTTCTTTTCAAGCCAAGAATATCTCTCTGCAATGGAATCTGTATGTGAAAGGATTGGAGTCACAGAAAACTGCACACAAGAGGGATTCCAAAATCAAGTGCTGAGAAAAGGGTGTCAGAATCTTGGCCTCAAAGTTAACTATGTGCCGAGAAACTCTTCAGGGAATCATTACTGTGGCTCATGTGGTTATGGCTGTGCAAAAGGAGAGAAACAAGGGACTCAAGCTACTTGGCTTGTAGATGCAGTTGACAAAGGTGCAGTAATAATAACAGGATGCAAAGCTGAGAGGTTCTTGTTGGAAAGCAACAGGAGTGGAAATGGAAGAAAGAAGAAATGCTTGGGAGTGCTGGCAAAAGCATTGAACAACCGAGTCAGGATGAAGCTACAAATTGAGGCTAAAGTTACAATTTCCTCTGGTGGGGCACTTTTGACACCACCTTTATTAATCTCTAGCGGACTGAAAAACAAAAACATTGGAAGGAACCTCCATCTCCACCCTGTCCTAATGGCATGGGGATACTTCCCAGAATCAGATAATTCAGAATTTATGGGGAAATCCTATGAGGGAGGTATAATCACATCAATCCATAAAGTGCCATCAACAGACTCCAAATCTGATTCAAGAGCCATAATTGAAACCCCTTCACTAGGACCAGCATCATTTGCTGCACTGTTTCCTTGGGAGTCAGGACTAGACTTCAAAGAAAGAATGTTGAATTACCCAAGAACTGCACATTTAATCACAATTATTAGAGACATGGCTAGTGGAAAGGTGACATCAGAAGGAAGGATCAGCTACAAGTTGAATGAATTTGACAGAGAAAACATGAGGGCTGGCTTGCAACAAGCACTGAGGATTCTAATAGCTGCAGGAGCAGTTGAGGTAGGCACGCACAGAAGTGATGGCCAGAGACTCAGGTGTAGTGGCATTAGTGAAAATGAGATGCAAGAGTTCTTGGACAGTGTGTGTCCAATGGAAGGAGCACTTTCACCAGGTGAGAAATGGAACATATATACTTCTGCACATCAAATGGGGAGCTGCAGAATGGGGGTCAATGAAAAAGAAGGTGCAATTGATGAGAATGGAGAGACATGGGAGGCTGAAGGGTTGTTTGTTTGTGATGCTAGTGTGCTTCCAACTGCAGTTGGAGTCAATCCCATGATCACAATCCAATCAACTGCATACTGTATCTCTAATAGAATAGTGGACTACCTTGGAAGAACTCAAATCTCACATGTTCCTTGAATTTTCTTCATCACTCGAGGCATGTAATTCGAGTTGGATCGTCAAATTAGGTGCCTTTTACTTTAAAAATAAGTTTTCAAATGGAAAAGTTTTCATCTTCAGGCACCTTTTGCTAAAGAAAATGTTTTTATTAGAGAAGGGACACATCCTTTTTGTGGGATTTATAAACTGTTACGAGAAAGAAGCTCTAGAATGGAAAACTTATTCACTTTGCATTGTTTATTCATGCCATCAGCAATACAATTTATAGGCTTACAATTTTCGTCGTTGTACTCCTAACGACTATAAACGACTAGTACATTAATTACCCAACGGCTAATACATTAATCACCCAACGGCTAGCACATTAAGCGGCCAACGGCTAATACATTTATGTTTATTAAAAACACCCAACAAAACTCCCCCGTAAACTTAAATGTTTCTTTTATCCTCCATCCCGATCAATTTCTTGCAATTATTGAAAAACACAATGGGTAGTGGTTTTGTAAACAAATCTGCAACTTGATCTCGGCTTCCCACGTGCACCAGCTCCACATTGCCTTCCTTTACTTGTTCTCGGATAAAATGAAAACGCACATCAATGCGCTTGCTCCTTTCATGGTTGACCGGATTCTTTGCCAACTCAATGGCTGACTTGTTGTCCACTCGTATGACAGTACCTTCTTCTTCTTTCATCTCTAGTTTGCTTAGAAGATTTCTAAGTCATACCGCATGACATACACACCATGATGCTGCAACATACTCAACTTCACACGTTGACAATGTTACTATGGGTTGCTTCTTTGAAAGTCAAGTGAACGCTGTGTGGCCCATGAAAAATACATACCCGGATGTGCTTTTCCGGTCGTCTACATCTCCGCACCAATCACTATCTGAGTACCCTACTAGTTCGTAGTTGTTCAACTTAGTATAGTATAGTCCGAGTGATATTGTTCCTCGAATATACCTTAGTATTCGCTTCAAAACCTTCCAATGACTATAGCTCGGCTCCTCCATATACCGACTTACTATTCCAACACTTAGAAGTAAGTCTGGCCTAGTACTCGTCAGATAGCGAAGGCTTCCAACCAAGCTTCGGTACTTGCTGGCATCAACTTGGTCTCCTCCATCAAACTTCGAGAGTTTTGTACCCGATTCCATTGGGGTCGAAACCGGGTTTTAGTTTGTCATCTTTTGAACTTGTTCAAGATCTCCTCAGCATACCTTTCTTGGGACACAAAAATGCCTTTCTCACCTTGTTTGACTTCCAAGCCAAGGAAGTACTCCATCAACCCCACGTTTGTCATCTCAAACTCCTTTGTCATTATGTCCTTGAATTCTTGAATCATCTCAACATTGTTCCCCATGAATATAAGGTAATCTACATAAAGAGCAAGAAACATTACATCACCTTTACTTTTCTTTATGTACAGAGCATGTTCATATGGACATTGCTCATATCCTTTCTTCTTGAAGTACTTGTCAATGCGGTAATTCCATGCCCGAGGAGCTTGCTTCAACCCATAAAGCGCTTTCTTCAATCGTAGTACTTTCTTCTCTTCTCCTCTTCTCATGTATCCCAATGGTTGTTCAACATAAACTTCTTCCTCCAGGATTCCATTTAGAAACGCTGACTTCACGTCCATCTGATAGATTGACCATTTAAGCTAAGCTGCCATTGAAATTAGCAGTTGAACTGTCTCCATTCTAGTGACTAGCGCAAACACCTCAGCATAGTCAATTCCCTCATTTTATTTATAGCCCTTAGAAACAAGTCAGGCTTTGTAACGCTCTATTTCACCTTGGGCATTCATCTTCTTCTTGTATACCCATTTCACACCAATGGGCCGAGCTCCTGTTGGGGGATTGGATAACTCCCACGTGTTATTGCGCTCAAATGCATCGATCTCCTCATCCATTGCAAGTCTCCAATTCTCATCTTGCGCTGCCTCCTTAAAGGTTATGTTCTCAGAACCTGCCAAAAGACAAACAACATGTACCTGTTTAGTAGACTCATACAATTCTTGTGTGGTTCGTATTCTGGGTCGTCGGGGTTCATCTTCATCGTCAGTGGTTTCAAAATTTTCTGTAGCCGGTGGTATAGCAATTCACGAGCTAGTATCTCCACTCATCTCTTCAACTGAGTTGTTCCAACTCCACTCATTGGCTTCATCTACTCGGACATCACGACTTACTATCACTTTTTGGTTTATTGGGTCTAACAATTTGTAGGCTTTTATCATCTCATCATACCCAATAAACACATACTTCTTACACCTATCTTTGAGTTTCGTTCTTTGCTGACTTGGTACGTGGGCATATGCTACACTGTCAAACACCTTGAGATGAGACACACTCAGTTTTTGTCCACTCCATACTTCTTATGGTGTCTTTTCATTCAACCTTGCATGTGGACACCTATTTTGTATATAAATGGCACACTGTACGACTTCTGCCCAAACTCCTTTGGCATATTCTTACTCTTCATCATGGACAGAACCATATCAAGAATGGTTCCGTTTTTCCTCTCAGCTACACCGTTCTGTTGTGGTGAGTATGAGGCTGTCAAAAATTTGCTTATGCCGTGCTACTCACAGTACTTCATGAACTTTGTTGATGTGAAATCGCCTCCCCTATCAGATCGAACAACCTTAATGTGTTTGTTTGTCTCCTTTTCCACCATCACTCTAAAATTCTTGAACACCTCAGACTTTTCCTTCAAGAAGTATACCTATGTCTTTCGTGAAAAATCATCTACAAAAGAAATAAAGTATCTCTTACCACTAAAAGATTCAGGGGTAATTGGTCCACACACGTCGGTATGAATTAGGCCCAGTTGTTCCTTTGCTTGGTACTTGGAATTTTTCGAAAACGAAGTCCTCGACTGTTTGTCGAGTATATATTCTTCACACAATTTACTTTTGAACTCCATGCTTGGCAATCCATGCACCATACCTTTCACCAGTTCCATCAGCCCATCAAAATGTAAGTGACCAAACCGAAAGTGCCACATCATTGTCTCATCTTGAACATCAAGTTTCAAACACTTCTCTTGTATGATCTTTAATTCCAACTTATACATCCGGTTTTTCTTCATCTCTACGCGAGCAATCAAACGTCCAAGTTTGTCCTTCAAGTCTAGTACTCGATCCTTCATTAAAATCGAGTAACCCTTTTCCATCAACTATCCCAAGCTCAAAATGTTACTTTTGAGATCAGGTACATAGTACACGTCACGAATTTCCCCAACTCGACCATCCTTCTGCAAGTACCAGATCGTTCCTTGACCTTTTACCTCAACCTTTGAATCATCTCCAAAAGACACATCTCCTGCTTCTACTGTTGTTAAGTCTTTGAAGAAGTGCTCATCTCCGCACATGTGGTTGTTTGCACCTGTGTCAAGATGTAACATCCCGTCAAGATATTACGAATTTTAATAAAATAAAGAAAAGTAATTAATTACACTGCATTTAATAATACCTCATTTCCCAAAAACACGGGAAATTAAAACTTTACTAATTTACTAAAACATCCATAAATACAAAACTGCGAGTTTAGTCAAAATAGGCCATGAGCCTTTACAACCTATTTTAAATAGAATAAAGAAAGCATAAACATAAAGATCCCATGATAATCCCCTCTCCGCAGCTAAGCCTCACCAGCTCCACTTGCAACATCATCTGCTTACGTGTACCGCATACACGATCATCGCCAAATACAAGCAAATAGGGTGAGCTAAAAGATAAAGCATAAATGTATACCAAACACACACACACACACACACACACACACACACACACACACACACACACACATATATATATATATATAAATATATATATATATAAACGATAAAAATACATCGATAATACAAAACTCTTCCCTTATTCTGCATGGCCACAACCATATATGATATCCTTTCATTTCCCACAAAACTTACTCCATTTTTATCACATAGCCACAACCATGTATATCGATGCACCTCGCGGAAGACTCGTTACCTTCCTTCCACATGGCCACAACCACGTATATTAATGTACATCATGGAAACTCGTTCCAACTCTTCCACACGGCCACAACCATGTTAGCAGTGTTCTACATCTTCTATTAAGTATCTTAAGGTGCCTTGCTGCCACACCTATCAGCCACAACCGATAGAGCACGTGCGGGAACCATGCTACGGATCACACACTGTAACGCCAGGTGGAGTTCCCAAATACGAACATAGTCCGTAACGTCCCAAGACTACCAAACTTGTCAGCAAATCACTAAGGAGGGCAATCCATCTGGACCCATCCGTACTGGCCACAACCAGCACACTCACACCGGCAACACTCACCAACCTGAGCCACAACTCAAAGGTTCCTCGTGTTCATCCGCTATCCCGAGCCACAATTCAAGGGAAGTCATTCCGGGCCACAACCCATAGAATGCCACGTGCTTAACCCCTATCCCGAGCCACAACTCAAGGATACGTTCTGGGCCACAACCCATGGAACACCAGCAAGCCCACCAATGAGATATTCTAAAAGCCATGTAGACCACGCCTTGCAAGTTCCATCTCATCTCTTTAATACAACAGAAAAACATGCCTTGAAACGCACAACTTCACCCTCGCTCGCTTAAACTAAGAGCCTCTATTCAACCACTCCAGCTTATCTCGCTTAAGCTAGTGTCTAGCTTAAGCGAGCCTCCAGAATCTTTGCAGCCTACGTAATCTCGCTTAAGCGAGCTCATTCTCGCTTGGGCGAGACCCTCGCTCGTCTAGGATAAAAATTACCTCGTCCAGGCGACGAGTTCTCCAAAACAACGCAATCATTCCTCTTTACCTCGCTTAGGCGAAGGACTCTCGCTTGAGCGAGATGCCTCCAAAGACACTCTGCAACATACTCGAATTCTCGCCTGAGCGAGGCTCACTCACCTGAGCGAGTTGCTTGTGTAACCACAAGGTTTGCGTCTTTGTTAATCTTGCCTAGGCGAGCCTGGCTCGCCTGAGCGAGAAATGCAGACCCCAAATCTGTTTACGCACGCACACCAGAATCAATGACCCATTCAACACCTCAAATCACACCAAAACAGTTTACATCAATTTCATCAACCATAAACCCAATTTAGATACATTTCAGACCCCCAACACCCACATGTGCACAAAAGCCGCATACTCAGTATATTATCCCATCATAATCACACATTTAGCTAAGAATACCAATAGAACAGTGCTCAATTACGCAAACCCCAAATTCCCTTCATGTAGAACACGAAATTCATGGCAAAACAGTATCACAATCATGCAATATGACCAAATATACAATTTCAGGTTCGGCTCCCCTAACCTGGAATTTTCCCTTGCTTAGAAAAATGCAGAATGTTGGAAATCCCTCCTTGATCACAAGGCAGCCTAACACCCTCCCTTCACTATGCTCTCAATTTGCCAAAACCCTCTCAATTTTCGTACCCTTGCAAAGCCCTCAGAAAACAGCTTCTCCAAACCCCTCTTCTCTCTCAAAAATTGCCTTTTAAAGGTGCCTTAAAGGGGTTTAATGCCTAAAACGAAAATTAAGTTTTAATGGTAAGTTTTATTGTTATTTAAGGCCTTTAGTATTTGTTTTCAACCTTCCTAGGTTCCCCCATTCTGCTAGGGTTCTCTCCACCTTTTCATATTCATGCCATACCAATTTTTTAGCAAAAAGAGAATTAAATTTTCGCCACCAAGGTTTGAACCCATGACCATGCCAAAGCTAATTTAATGCTAAACCATCAGGCCAACTCATGTTTCTTGCTAACTCACACAATTCAAGTATGGTATCATACGAAACATGCTCCATCATATTATTAAAACAATAATAATTTAAATAACACACAAACGACATACATAGAACATGAACCCAAGTCCTCTCACACAATTAAAGTACTCTCAATCACTTGAGCTAGTACTTTTCCACGTCATACCCATCAGGATTTAATGCCATAAATACACTACTTACCCGCATTTATTAATTATTTATTTATTTAATTAATTAAATTATGCGGATCTTACACAAGGTACCGCACCGAGTTGGTTGAACTGCTTTGTTGTCCTGTCGAGTTGTTCAATTGAATATCCTCGGCTATTAACATCATCAACAACCCTTCATTTCTCTTCAACATCTTCTGTGAGAAAATTGATCATCACTTTCTTCTTACTTTCAGATCGACACTCTTTTGCAAAGTGCCCAACTTTACCATAATTGTAACATCTATCCGAGTTACAATCCTTTGCATAGTGACCGTACTTGCCACATTTGTAGCACTCAACGTTTGAGTTGCTCACCCGACCTCCTCTCCACGAACCGCTTCCTCTTCCGCGCCAATTTTGGTTGTTGGTATGTTCTCTCTCTACTTCCTATCTGCCTCGACCTCGGCCACTGCGACCGTTTCCTCTACCTCCCCTACCTCTTCCTCTGCTTTGAGTTTTCTGAGTATAAAACGCCTTTTTCTCCTAGAAATTTGTCTTTGCTTGGAGTGCTTGGCCAAAGTAGTCTTCCTTCGTCTTTCTTCTTCTTTGTTCATACGCTTCCAAGGACCCAACAAGCTCATCCACCGTGAGTTTTGAGAGGTCTTTGGATTCCTCTATGGCACACAATGTTGTCAAAGTAAATTGTCAATGACCTCAAAATTTTCTCCACAACTCGGTTTGCAGGCAATGACTCCCCATTCTTGCCGAGTTGGTTTGCCACAGTCTCCACCCGAGATATGAACTTGGTTACCTCTTTGTTCTCCTTCATCAGCAACCTCTCAAACTCTCCTATGAGAGCTTGAAGTCAAACCTGTTTCACACGGTCATCTCCCTTATATGCTTTCTCCAAGATCTTCCACGCCTCTTTTGAAGTCATAGCGTTTGCTAACTTCTCAAGGCCTGCATCGTCCACTGCTCGGTACAATGCATACATAGCTTTCCTAGTTGGCTTTTTGTGTCAACTAAGGTAAGGACATATTGTTGGCCATCACTCTCTCTTACTATTTGTTTCACTCAGACACTCGGGCAACTAACTCTCTCTAACACTCAAGAACAACCTAGCTTTCTCTAGCTCCTTGGCTATCTACCTAGCTCTTGATACCACTTTGTTAGGAGAAAGAGGCTCTAGAATGGAAAACTTATTCACTTTGCATTGTGTTTATTCATGCCATCAACAATACAATTTATAGGATTACAATTTTTATCTATTGTACTCCCAACGGCTATAAACGACTAGTACATTAACTACCTAACGGCTAGTGCATTAACTATCTAACGGCTAGTGCATTAACCACCCAACGACTAATACATTAGCCACCCAACGACTAATACATTTATGTTTATTAAAAAAACCCAACATAAATTCCATCTTCTATTAAGAAAGGAAATATGAGAATTGATTCTTAGTCATTATGTGAATAAAAATCTGGGGATGTGTTAATTCTTAATGGTATATGGAGATGTGTAATTCGAGTTTTCAATTTTGTGTGTTCAGCAAAGGTACTCGTGTATATGGAAACAAGAAAAATCAATCACATAAAAAACTCATGTCTTTTTATATTTTAAATGTGAATAAGTAAAATAGGTAATTGTCATTTTTCTTTTATACTGCATTGAAATCAATTATCCATTTGATTTAAAAAAATATCATCACGGTTTTATTTTTAAAAAACATTTAAAAAATTACTCCTAAGTAATGTATAATATTTACTGACACAAACAGTTTACCACATTACGTTTGACACGTAGATAATGGACATGAAAAATATGCAGTGTTATATTTGTAATTTAATGGTCAAAAACAGATTTTGACATTTGAAACTTATAAATCAGATATAAACTTTTAGAAAAAGGATACAGTGATAACTAATATTTGACAACTTTTCTCATTATCTGACGTGACACTCTTTTTTTAATTTTCATTTTTTTTTGCACAATTTCTACGTTGGCCATACTATTGAAAGAAACGCGAGAGAAAGGGAGGTTTTCACTGTTCGCGTGAAGAGTGAAGAGCAGTTACTGTATGTTGCATAAGTAATCAAATGGGATAACAAGTACCATTGCTTCGTCTTTCTCATGCTCTGAACTTCTTCATCTTCCACTAAAGCTCATTCCTTTAACCTCAGCTGAAACCCCATTATCTCCTTTCATTTCTTTCATTCCATTGTTAGCCACAGTGTAGTTGGTAGAGAAGGTGTAGGTTGACAGAGTCATGGAAGCTCTTCGTGGGTAGTTTTGCTTCTCAATCTTGTTCGAAAGGAGGCATTTTTGCAGTGTTGTTGTAACTAGTGTGGATATTTCAGGAGTTGCATTTCATTTTTGTGTTGGAGAAGTTGTTGCGTGGTAAGTAAATCATTCGACAATTGTATCTTTGGTTGTCTTCATGGGTTGTGTTGTACTTAGATTTTTGTTTGTGAAAGGGGATTTTTTTTTTAGGGTTGATTTTAATTCCATCTTCCAATTTTTTGCTTTTTGTTCGGAAGAAAGAAATGAGGTTACTGTTGACAAAAAGAAGAAGATGGACATCTTCTTCCAATAAGGAGTTTTGATGATGATGATGACTTATGAAGAAGTATGGAAGACTTGATGATGATGCATGGAAAAATGTTGAAGACTTAAAAGAATGCTTTGATTCAAGAGATGCATTGAAGACTTAAGGGTTTAGTTGTTTAAGTCTTGTAATTTGTGTTTGTTATTTAAAATAGTTAAATTAGCATGTCAAGAGTCAAAAGGCAAAACCCAAGTAGTAGAGCACTAAGAGATTTTTTTTTTATCTGCAAAACTTACTGGAATAATCGATTATTCTTAGTGATAATCGATTATCTTAGTTAAAACTGATTTTTGAGAAAAGCCTCTGGAATAATCGATTATCACTGCTGATAATCGATTATCACTGCTGATAATCGATTATCACCTGCTGATAATAGATTATCCTGACTGATAATAGATTATCACAGCAAGAAAAATATTTTTAGAGAAGTTTTTGTGATAATCGATTATCACTTATGATAATCGATTATCTATGACAGTTATGACTTAACTTTTCATATTCTTAACCTAATTCCTAAATAGGCTTCTATAAATAGAGTGGTAGGCTTTCATTATCAAATACAGAAGTTAAAGAAGTCTGAGTACTTGAGAACTCTCTATGGGAAGGCTTTGAAAAACCTAGTGTGGGTAGAGCGATAACTTTCATCAAGTGGGATCTTGAGGGATTGAGTGCTGCTGCTGTTGCTAGGAGAAGCCGATCATCCTTTCTGTGATTCAAAGGAGGTGTTCATTCCTTGTGTGATTCAAGGAAGGTGTTTTCATCCCTTGTGGATTTCAAGGGAGGTGTCTTTATCTCTTGTGTGATTCAAGAGAGGTGTTTTCTAAACCCTAATCTTTC
>Ga0214542_1008326_pt1 | contig 17259 bp, 6 predicted proteins | sample CNSS1metaG_FD_160096 | JGI IMG/M metagenome (GOLD analysis project Ga0214542, IMG submission 160096) | Root nodule microbial communities from cowpea collected in UCLA plant growth center, Los Angeles, California, USA - CNSS1 | ecosystem: Host-associated > Plants > Roots > Nodule | place: USA... | reverse complement strand
CAAAAAAAAAAATAAAAAAAATATATATATATATATATATATATATATATATATATATATATATATATATATATATATATATATATATATATATGTATGTATGTATATGTATATGTATGTATGTATATGTATATTTTATATTATATTATATTGATGATGAAAGATATATGTAATTATATATGTGATTAATGTGTTAAGATGCATGTTTGGAATGATTATTTTGTATAATATACATGGTATGTTACATTATATAAAATATTTATGACATGTATGTCTTTTCAGGTGTCATGCATGACTTTTATGGGTTTGTGGTGATGGAACATGATAAGGTATTGCGATGGTAGTATTAAACATAAAACTTATTAAAGAAAAGGAACATTCTATTTTTCATTGATGATGTAATTATATAAAGAAAAGAAATTTATTATGCATAAAGTTTTTTTTTTATCAAATATGTTTATTATGGGATAAATGATTATCTTTGCTGAAATATGTTTAATAAAACTTTTTAAAAAAGTTTTAAGTTTGACAAAATTGTACTATTCATAAAGATGCAATTGAATATTTTGTATTCACTAGTTGAAATAGTTTTGAAATTGTAATTTGTTGAGAAAATATTTGGAATGTGAATGACATATATATATAATATATATATAATATATATATATATATATATATATATATATATATATATATATATATATATATATAAAATTTTAAAATAATTAGATGTCTCATCATTCTTATAGTTTAAGAACAAACGAGATTGCAAGTAGTTTATATGAATTATGGAAACATTTTAAACTTTCCTAGTAATGTGTAAGTGTTTACATATAGTGTGTTCGGAAATTTAATGTTCTAACTGCATAAATTACATATGTTATACAATACTATATATAGACTAGTATAACTAAATAAATTGAGACTTAATTAGTTGGATGATACTAGGGATGTCAACGAGGCGGGTAGGATACGGGTAGTAGGTCTCCCGTACCCTACCCGCTGGATAAATATTCGTCCCGTACCCGTACCCATATCCGTCGGGTATCCGTTATGCGGGTACCCGTCTATTTTTTTCATATCCGCGGATATCCACGGGTACCCGCGGATATTTAAAAAATAAATATTAAATCATAAATTCAAATAAAATAAAATAAAATACACAACTGTCATAAATTTTAAATAAATTTCAAACTAACCCAAGTCCATACAAGTCCAAAAAGTTATAAAAATAAATATAAAATGATGTTCAACACAATGAAAATTATTTAATTAGTTTGATCAACAAGCCTACTTTCTCCGACTGATTCCTGAAAAATAATCAAATAATAAACCTCAATTGTCACGTGCCAAGTATTCTTATTTTGATTCCATCATTTGACAACAAACATACAATAAACGTCATTGTCTATATAGGATTTGATGTATATGCCCAATTTCAAAGAAGGAAAAGAGAAGAATGTCAAGAGATGTACTTGGAAGAAGACAACATACCAATACTTGAAATTACAGAAGACAAGATGTGTAGCTTATAAAAAATTAGGACAATTTTTTTTACTAATATATATATATATATATATATATATATATATATATATACACAAAGGTATTTTTGTGAAATAAAATTTAGCGGGTACGGGTATCCACGGGTACGGATACTATGATACCCGTACCCGCCCCATTAACATGCGGGTATCAAAAATATCCGTACCCACGGGTAGCGGGTATCCATTTTTAATACCCATTTCCTACCCATTGCGGATTTTATCCACGGATATCCACGGGTACAAATATTTTTGACATCCCTAGATGATACTCACTTTTGTCCAGATATATTATTTTAGTTCTTGTTTTTAAAAATTTGTCAATTATGTTTCAACTTTTGAAAGAATGGTTTAATTAGGTCCTTTTAAACAATTTATTAAAGGTATTAACGACATGTCACATGTCATTCAGTGAATTTTTTTCATTTTTTTTAAATTAAAAAAATTGCCACATGTTAGGTCCCTGGTGTGACACATGGCACTATCCATGCCACATGACAAGGTACCACACATGTTAGTGTCATTACCAAATGTCATTGTCTTTATTTCAATTTAGTCTCCACAAATGTTTCTTTGTTTCAATTTAGTCTTCGTATATGTCTCTTTAATTTAATTTAGTCTTCATATATGTCTTTTTTATTCAATTTAGACCCAATTATTTTTTTTTTCAAAATAAAACAATATTGTCCCTCTCTTAAATTTGGGATCAAAGTTATTATTTATATACATTTTATACTCATGCTTTTATTGGGAATGACGTTATAACATATTATATTTCTTTTAATTATTAATCCATGTTTTTTTATTCATGAGTTTTAGTTTCTCTTCGAAACTTTGGCTCAATTTAGTTCCTTATTGAAATGTATTTGAAACGTTAAATAAATTTAACAAATTTTGGTTAAAAGGACTAAATCTACATTATTTTATAGTTGGGGACTAAATTGGACCAAAGTTACGAGGAATGATTTATTTCAATTTTCACTAAAAGTTAAGGAACCAAAACATATTTAACCTTAAATATAAGTACTTAAGTTAAGGGACAATATTTCTCTATTTTGAAAAAAAAATTGAACTAAATTGAATCAAAAAGACATATGTGGGGACTAAATTGAAACAAAAAGACATATGTAGGGATATGTAGGGATTGAATTGAAATGAAGATAATGACACACTTAGTAGTGACATTGTTTGTACCTTGCCACGTGACACTGACAGTGCCACGTGTCATACTAGAAACCTGACACGTGATAAATATTTTTAAATTAAAAAATAAAAAAAAACAAAAAAAAACCACATATTGACATGTGACATGCCGTTAATGTCATTAATTTTTTCTGTTTGAAAATGACCTAATTAAAACATTTAGAACGTAACTAACACGTTTTTAAAAACGAAAATAAAATAATACATATGAACCAAAATGATATCATATTACTAATTAAACCTAAATTTGTACGTTACACCGCTAAAACATTCTCGCACCCTATTTTACTGTGCTCTCTTGCACTCATTCTAATACATAATTGCAACACAATAAGTAAAATTGAGTTTTCCCCAAGTTAGAAAAAGATCCACATAGACCGATTATCATAGTGTAAAAGAAGAGATTAGAAATGGAAGATTCTAGAGTTCTGAGATAAAAACAAAGGCTTAACTTGCAGTGAATTTTGCCATCTAAAATTAACTAACATATACTTTAACTCCTATTTTATTTATCAATTGATGGATAGGTAAACATATACTTAATTTTGTAATTTGTGTGTACAATAAAAAAAGAAAGTTTAAGGATAATTATTTCAATCTCAAGTTTATTTAAATAATATTATCACTCGATCATTATATATAATTAAATCTCATATTCTCTTATATATAACTAAAATAATATTCATTTTAAAAGGGATGGAATAAGTACAAGTATGATGATAAATATTTTTTTATTAGTTTACCTAGGTGGGTGTGATTCTTGTGAGTTAAATTCTCGTAGATACTCTTAGCATTAGAAAAGTAAAAGCACCCAATGCTTTCTCCATCAATGGATAAAAGACATATTCTATCACATTCCCTCACAACTCTATATATTCATTCATTCATTCACAATCCTTGTGTGTGAAAAATTATGAAATCATGAGTCATCACTACTCATCCCGTAGAACAAGCAAATTTGTGATCTAAAAAAAGATACCCTCAATTTGATTTGATCCCTCAAGATACATATGTTTTGCCCTATCTTCTAGCTCTACCTTGAAATTATTGGTATATATATTCAACAAATTAAAGTGGGGTACATCGTAACGTGATCAAGACCAATTATATCAACTAAAAACTTATCTTTATTGTTTTTAGGGAATCTAAATGTTAATTAATACAGGGTTAAATATGTTTTTTTGTCCCTCAAATTCCAGTGAATTTTGGAATTAGTTTCCCTTCAAACCTTCATACTAATTTAGTCCTCCATCTTTAGAAATACGTGAATTTAGTCATTCTTACCAAATTTTGTTAAGTTTATTTGACATTTTAAACGGATTTTATAATAATATATGAGTTAATATTAAAATGAAAATATGTCAAACGGTGTAAACAATTCAAATACTATCATGAAATGCATTTGAAACGTTAGATAACTTAACAAAATTTGGTTAAAAATACTAAATTTACCTATTTTTAAAGATGAATGACTAAATTAGTCGGGTCAAAAGTTTTGATGAGAGACTAATTTTAAGTTTCACTAAAACTTGAGAGACAAAAACATATTAATTAACCCATTAATATATAATCTTTTCATTTATTATGTGATTTATTTGAGGTATATTAATTGGGTTTTCTTCATAATATAATTAGTTATCAATTTATAATAGTTTTTCAAACTTATTTTCATGGATATATATTCTCTTTCAAAAATTACCACATGCATAAATATTAAACTTGATATATCTTAGGAGATTAAATATTTTTTTTAGAATCTATATTTACTTGTTGCAATAATAATTGTTCTAAGCTCAATATCATTGAAATAATATCATTAGAGTCAATTATTATATTCGGTTTTATATAATAGTTTTAGATGAGTGTTGAAAGAAAAAAACGTATTTAAACTGATTTTAGTTTCGACTCTTAAGTAATGTAAGACTTTTAAATCTAATGAAACAATTATCATAAAGTTAAATTTCAAATAATTCATTTATTTAGTATAGAAAAAAATGCTTAAATATGATTGAGATTTTCTTTTAGTTCCAATACTTCTCTTTTTTTTTTCTTATTTTACATTTCATCTCCTTGAGGCTATATAGACTATGTTAATTTGACATGAACATATTTGATAACTTCTTCATGGATTAGAAGAACAAGCAGTTAAAGATTTCCATAGATGAAATACAAAATATTCTTCTTTTAAGAGAACCCAAAAAAGAAAAAAAAAATATCTTCGAAAACAAAACAAAACAAAAATACTTAGGTCTAACTAATCCACACTATGAATTAATTAAAATTAACCTCTTATATGTTATATGTACAATATGAAATCATATTTTATATTATGCAAGGAAAGGATTATGAATTTTTAATTTCTTTTTTACAATCAAATCTATCTTTACCATATGCACGTTTAGGAAAAATAGTAGTACACGATTGGAGTGAAAATATTCCAAAATCTTAGTCTATATGTTTGATAGAAAATGGACAAATATATCCAGCAGATGCCAGACTCATCACTTTAATTAATTTAATTCCTAGTGCAAGTTCCATCACTGATGCGTATATACTTATATATAATAATTTCATCAGAAAAATAAAATAAAAAATAAAGTAGTTATAATAAAATCACTGCTTGATGAAGTGTGCATTTTCAAAGTATTTTCTATTATAATTCTCTCCTTGGATTCTGGATTTTCACGTTGCAAAATGCCAGGTTTCCTCGTCACACACATGCATGACCTAACCAGTTAAATTGCCTTAAAACCAAGTGGCTCTTTTTTGGCAAGATTCCAACTTAATTCAAGTTGTCAAATATGTAAGTTGGCATTTTCATCATAACATTGTTTTACCTTAAAAAACTATTTAATTAATAAATAAGTAATACACGTATAAGTATGATATAATCGTTAAGACAAACATGAGATACGTAAATTTCGCATATATAAAAAATTAGATAAATTTTACTTTGAAAATGAAAAATAAAATAATTAAAACCGGTGATTTCTCTAATTTTTTTAATATATGTAAATGCAAATATTGTTTTTAATTCTAATATATTTGACTCTCTCAAATTTCTATGTATTTATAAATAAAGTTTTAGTATTTTTAAAAGTTCGTCCCTTATTAACACCGTACTCGTTCTATTGTTGTCCTTAAAGTAAAAATTTTTGTTTTTTTTTTTTTTTTGGGAATAAACATTTCCTTAAAATGTTATAACATTGTAAATCCATGATATTGTTTCATGTCTTTATAAAAGAAAAATAGTTTTGATCCCTGTAAAACAAATAGTTTTAATCCCTTCCAAATTGAAAACTAACATTTTTTTATATATTAATAAATAAATAAATAAAATATAATTCAGAGATTTAAAATATATTCTTAAACTCTTAAGATATTAGATCACAAGTTGGAAGTCTCATATCGACTAGAGATAAGACTGATTCACAATATATAAGTAAGTACAATCCTCACCTTACAAGTCAGTTTTGTGAGGTTGAGTTAAGCTTAAAACTCATTTCTAACATGGTATTAGAACTATGTTAGAACATATCCTAGCGAACTTTCTTGAACATTCTGTTCCATCCGATATCAAATCGCTAATAGACCAGTTAGATTTAAAACCTACTTCTAACACAACATGATAGTCAATTATCCGAAATCATCTTTCAACTTTTCCCTAAACTATAAATCATAAACAAGTAAAATTTTAAACAATAGTTTTTTTTTTTCTTTTAAGTTAAATTCAAAATTCATTAATTTTAATTTCTTTTTATGACTTTCTCAAATAAAACTCCTTATACCCCAATAATGTATATATGTCAAGAAGAAGCAAGCTACGTCTAGATCTCTCTAAAGAAACCAATTTTTCTTCTCTTTATTGGGATTGCTTGTGCTTTTGATGTAGACAGATATTAACTAAACTAGACTTGCATCACTCCAATTTCTCATTTCCACTGATTAATAAAAAAGCCAAAATTTCCAAATAATATAATAATGTAAATAAAATAAGTTATTTTGTATGGTCCCAGAGCTTCATTATCGAATCATTGAGTTTGAATTATTTTTCATTTTTTGTGGAGTTCAATTTATATAAACATATAAACTTACAAAGAAGAGAGAGATATTTGTTCTGGACCATTAAAATATTATGGAAATGTGTGCTATAGTTAGCATATCTATGAATCTTGCATGTTGAAGGATACAAAATTCAGCAGCCATGTGTATAAAAATATATGTTTTTGCATCATTATTATAATTTGGACTATAGTTTTGACAAAACCATTGGTGTTACAGATCACACACATCTATGATTTTTCTGTTCATCTTTATCTTAAATCAGCAGCTACACAGTGTGCCTATGTCATATATATAAAATTAATAAACATAAATGTCAATTTGTATAAATAGTATTTCTACATATTTTCTAGAAAAGTATATTTAATGTAACTATGCTTACAAATTAATTTAAATAAAGAAAATATTTTAACATGCATTATATCACTTTATATTTTAAATTTTACACATTTATAAATATGTATTTTAATAGTATAATATTTGGAGGAATAATTTTATCATTTCTAAGGATCTTGCCTGTCTTGAATTGATAGAGTCGTCTTTTACGGAAGATGTGGCTTCAATAGAAAAATATCTTTCGTAAATATTATTGTTTTTATTTTAAATATAATAACATATTTCAAAATAACACAATAAATTATTAAATTTTAATATCTTTAAATTTGATATTAGTTTAAAAATTTAATAGTTTAGTTGTATGCGGAAAATGATCGAAGCATTATTTCTATAATTTTTTTTTAATTTTTTTTTCTCAAATTTAGTCTTCTTTTACTATATTTTCCTGATAAAACTTTGCTCATAAAAAATAAGTAAGTGTTTTTTGAGATAGAAAACCATTTGAAAGGTTCCAAAGTTTGCTTTTACATTTTATGTTATCATTTCAAAGAAGGAAAAACACTTACAGATTCTTAATTTTCGATAAATATGATGCTGCAACAAGATTTATTAAGTGAAAGAGAACTTTAGATAGTCTAACAAATCTAAATTATAAACTTTTTGGAAAGAAAAATAAAAAATTAAGTTTTTTTTAACAAGAGGAAAACTGATGGGAGGATTTTGATATTAGTTAAAAAGAAAAATTGAAAGATTAAATTGAAACAAAAATTAAAAATAAAATAAATTTACCCTTTTAAATATACATTTTTTTCTAATATGGGAATAGCTTCTCAAAATATAATTAGCATTTTTTAAACTATAAAATTATAAGAAGGTTAAATATGTTTTTTATTTTTAATTTTCAAGAAAAATTGAAATTAGTCTCTCATCAAAACTTTAAATTAATTTAATCCACGATCTTTTAAAAAATGCATGAATTTAATCTTTTTAACTAAATTTTGTTAAGTTTATCCCAGCTAGTATTGAAACAAAAATATGTCAAATGATATAAACAATTTCAATGTTATCCTAAAATGTGTATAAAATGTCAAATAAACTTAATAAACTTTGATTAAAAAGATAATTCACGTATTTATAAAATTAAAAGACTAAATTAAATCAAAGTTTCACATAAATACATTCAAAATTTCATTAAAAAGTAAGGAACCAAAACATATTAAAATCCAATATAAAAAAATAAAAATAAACGTATACAGTGTTAAATATTAAGTTAAATTTTGATAACTTTAAAATTTAATGTTATCATCACGAAAAATAAATAAAAGAAGAAATCCGTGAATTAAAAATTAAAGAGTGAATAAAATTAAATTTAAGCTTCATTTCATTCCTTCACTTTTGTAGTAAAAAGTTACTTAATAAATTAACTATATAAATAAATAAATAAATATTTGATAATGAAATTATAATGATATATAAAATTGAATTTAGATTAATCATAAGTATGTAAAACTATGTAAAACTGTTAGTGCATAATTGGTATGAATGTAGAGTTTGTATGTTAGTTTATACATTATTATACATATAAAAATGAAGGAAGAGAGAGAGAAGATGGGTCCATGAAAAGTCTAATATATGAATTTGATGTATACTAGCATTTCATAGTTTGCTTTTACACCTCTTATTATGATGTTTTCTCTCTCTGCTGTCTGTCTCTCAGCCTAAAAATCGCTGTCTTTCGGTCTGCATACCTATCATCATCACCATCCCTCTTTCTGAAAACTCTGTCACCATGAGAGTGAGAGCCAAACTCCTGTGATCGCCACCACCCTCTTCATCAAACCCTTCTTCTTCTTCTTCTTCTTCTACCAAACACCACAACCTCAAACAAACACAACAACAACAACAACAAAAAAGAGTGTTTGATTCTGTGAGTTTGTGTCACTGATTCTATGAAGCCTTGCATGAATGAATGATAACACCACTCACAACATCACAACACCAACAACAACTCTCCCTGTTCTTCTACCATGGCCTTCCCTCCCTCTCACACCTTCATGTTCCAAACCCATGAAGATCATGACCACCACCAACTCCACCTACGCTCCACCTCTTCCTCCCTCAACGCCTTCCCCTCTTTCCCACCCCATCACTTTCAAGGTAATCACAACGCTCACTCATCCCCCCCTCTTAATTCCATCTCAATTCTTGTACTTTCTTCATGTATATCGAGGTCACACAAAACCGTTTCTACCTGCAGCATCAAAGTTTTTCTCTTCTATGTTATTGTATCATCACTATGATTTCAGCCACACCGCCTTTTTCATCTGTAATATCAAGAATCGTGATGAAACTGTGATAGCTAACACAATTTGAAACCTTGATGTGTATGCATATCAAGTTTTCAAGTTTGATTACGATTGCTGATAAATGTAGCCCATAGAACTGCAGTCTCAGTTTCTTTGTGGTTATATAAGATCTTGGGAACTTTGAAATCATGGGTTGTTTTTTAAAATCTTGATCTTCTGGGGTATATGATTTTTGGAAAGATGAAAAATAAGTTTTTCCTTTTAGGTAGAGTGGTGTTATATTGAATATGTTGGTGTTGTTGATTCTGTGTGGTGTTTAGGCGGTGGTGCAGGTGCAGGTTTCATGATGAAGCGATCGATGTCGTTTTCAGGCATAGAGAACAAGTGCGATGAAGTGCATGGAGACGACGAGTTGTCAGATGATGGATCTCAGCTAGGGGAGAAGAAGAAGAGGCTGAGTTTGGAGCAGGTGAAGGCTCTTGAGAAGAGTTTTGAGTTGGGGAACAAGCTTGAGCCTGAGAGAAAAATGCAGCTTGCAAAGGCTTTGGGCCTTCAACCGAGGCAAATCGCTATATGGTTCCAGAATAGGAGAGCAAGGTGGAAGACCAAGCAGCTTGAGAAGGAGTATGAAGTTCTCAAGAAGCAGTTTGAAGCTGTGAAAGCTGATAATGATTCACTCAAAGCTCAGAATCAGAAACTACATGCAGAGGTAATCAATGCTATTATACACAGCTTTTGTATCTACTCTTCAGTTTTCAACACAAAACTTAGATGCAGTTCTTTTCTCTTGCTCTCCCATCAGAATTCAGTTCCAGTAATCTGAAAAACAATGATATTGTGCTTGGAGAACTTCAATTCTGATTGAAAAATACTATCGAAATTACTTAAAGAATTGCATCCAAGTTCTATTATTTTCGATACCAGAAAACATGTCTTGTGACTAGTCATTGACTGAGGTTCCTTTGTGGTTTTGATAACAATGGTTTTGGAGAAATGTGAGCTTGAAGTTTTTGAGATCTTGGGGGGTTAATTTGGTACTCTTTTGAATCCCGATCTTGGTTCAGAAAATCATTGAACCACCATGTAATCTTAGTAGAGTTTGAAATGAATCCAAAATCCAATTGTTTGGTGCTGAATTGTAAAAATTGGATTTTGTAAAGAAAGGAATGGTGTTTTGTTCTTTGTCTCGTTTATTCCCACCACAGTTTTATTTTCAAGAGTTTGATTGATTAGCTAAATTTTGTAAAGGTCCTCTAAGCCGTTTCAGTGCGCTTCCTTTTCCCTAAACAATGGATGAAATTGATCTTTTTTTCATGTTTGAAAAAAGAAAGCTAGTCTTTTGTACATACATATGTGTTTTAACTATAAGAGGGTGTTTTGTTCTTTTTACTTTTGAGTTTTGGTTTTTCCCGTTCCATTTCACTGATTGTGTTATTATGATGATCCCACAAACAAACGTTAGTGACTAATTCTAAAGAGATTGGTTCCATCATTAAGTTGATTGAGTTGATCATTCTCGGGAGGTGTCAGTGTGACAGTGTCAGAACTGAGAACTGCGAATTAACAGTAATGTTTGCTTTCCTTTTTCCATTGAAAAACTCTGTGTTATAACTGTTCCATGTTGCTAGCTATGAAAAAGACAAGGTTGCATTTGATCCTTCACATGGAACAATGTAACATGATGAAGGCTTGGAATGAAAACCTGAGATGAAACTAGAACATGAACACATGAACACACAGTTTTTGTTTTACACTTTTACCGTGTGGTGTTTGCAGCTACAAAGTCTGAAAAATAGGGAGTGCTGTGAAACCGGAACAGTAGTTAGTCAGAAGAAAGACACTGAGGGTTCTTGGAGCAATGGAAGCAACAACAGTTCAGAAATCAACTTGGACCTCTCAAGAACACCAGTGATGAACAGTCCTGTGTCTTCTCAGAATGGAAAAAGCCTCATACCAAGTTCCCACAACAAGCCAACAAGCATGACTCAACTCCTTCAATGCTCATCAAGATCAGATCTTCAAGATGAGAGCTTCTGCAACATGTTCCACAACATTGATGAGCAGCAGAATTTTTGGCCCTGGACCGAGCAGCAGCACCAGTTTCATTAATCAAAAAAACTTGATTTTGGATATTATAAATGATTTGAGGTTGAAAGGTTGTGAGAAGTAATTAAGTTCATTAATTAGGCTTAGCTCAACTTTTTTTCTCTCCCTACCAGTTTTTTTTCTTCTTCAGTTTATGCTTATGATGTAGATTGGTGTATAAAGAGTTTGAACACATTTACTTGAGTCATGATCAAGAGAGGTGGTGAACTTTGAATAGTAGAGCATCTTTTTTTCTCTCCCTCTCTCCCTCTCTCTCTATAACAAAAACTACATTCAAAATTTACAAGTAAATAAATTTATTTATGTAATTTAATGGATTAATGCAATGAATTTCAAACACAGTTGTTTATGAATTAGATCTAAATCTGGTATTAAACTTTAGAGTTATGCAGAAAAAATATAGCATATAGTATATGGTTAGATATGTAGGTGGCCCTAAGTGGAATTGCAGGTCTGGAATGTAGAATGGGGCCAGAGATGGAAATAGGATTCTCTGGTGGCATTGTTTAAGCAGAGAGATAGATACATAGATAAGTATATATATTTTATTTGATGTTGGTGCTTTGGAATCATGAGATCATGTCATGGAAAATTGCATGGAAAAAGGTGTTTGGAGAAAGTTGAGGTAATGGGTGAGGAGTGAGGAGAGAGATGAAGTGGTGCAGAGAGTGAAGCATGTCGTTTTATGGGATGAAAGAAAGAGCCAAATCTAGCTGGGACTTTGCAAAGAGTAGTGGGGATGGGGGAAGTAGGATTCTGAACCTTTGCACACACTCCAACAACGGAGAAAAATATGTTGTAACTCACAACAAAACTAAACTTACTACAATTCAATCATCTACTCACCTTTGTCAACTTTATTAAAATCAAATTACACCACAATTATAACACGTGTTCTGAGGAAAAAAATTATATTAATTAATAAAATAATTTAATCTTTTTTAGTAGTTTTAACCATTTCTTCAGAAAAAATGAAAAAAATTATAAAAAAGATTAAATTTTAGATTAGTAGTAATATTAATTTCTTATTTGAATTCAGCTCATGCTTCCTTAATATTATAAATTTTCAGTGATTTTTCGGAAAACTCATGAGTTGAATATCTCAAATATATATTGATAATCAAACAAGTAAGAAGAGAATACACGAACATCCTCTATTTCTATTTTCGATTCATCTATCTTCCTTAATTGTTTTTAAAAGATATCAGTCTGACATTTTTCTTAAGTTCCACTAGTTCTGTTAAAAAATGAAAAACGTGTGTAATATATTTAAAATAATTGATAAAAAAAGATTAGGATTATAATTTGTTATTGGAAGATACCTTGCTTTAAGAAAAATAGATCTTTGCCAATTTTAATCTGACAAGCGAAACTACTTCATTCTGAATCCTAAAGAAGATCCCATGTGACCTACTGCCACAACCAAAAGCAAAAGCCTCTCATATCTTTCTTTCTCTCTCTCTCTCCTAACTCTGCATCCTAAGTTTCTTGGAGCTGTCTACCAAAAAAAAACTTTATCTTTGCTTTCCTAAAAAACTATACACTACTTAATCAAAATATATACGGTTAAATATATTTTTATCTCTTAATTTTTTTTAGTGAAAATTAAAATTAGTTTCTCTGAAACTTTAGATCAATTAAGTTTCTCATCTTTACAAAATAGGTGAATTTAGTCATTTTAACCAAATTTTGTTAGATTTATTTGACGTTTTAAACGTGTTTGTCAGTCAACATTGAAACGAGAATGAGTTAAACGATGTAAAGAACTCAAATACTATTATGAAATGCGTTTAAAATGTCAAATAAACTTAAAAAAATTTGGTTAAAAAAACTAAATACACACATTTCTAAAGTTGGAGGACTAAATTAGTCCAAAATTTTGAAGATGGAATATTTCCAATTTTCACGTTAAGAGATAAAAAACATATTTAACCTAAACATATATACGTATGGTTAATTAATTAGTTAATTATTATTGTTAGAAGTGGCGATTTTCATAAAAAATGTCTTTAATATGGTTATACATGATTGCAATACATAGATTCAATATTTATCATTAAACTATAGAAATTTTTATTTATATTTGTAGAGTTTACCTTTTTAGTAATAATTATTAGTTAAACAGATAAGAAAGCATATTACAGAAGGTATGTATATTAAATCGTTAGCATATTAAGCTAAAATGTGTAAAATAGAGTTTGCATTTCATAAAGCTAAATTGAAAAAGCTAACTAACCAAGTATTAATATTTTCTTAGTCAACTTACTGTACACTAAAAAAAATTATTAAGTAGTGACTAATTTTATAACAAAAAAAATGTTTAGAAATCATCTGGATAATCATTTTCTTAATTAAAAACTAATTTAGAGACAAATTTTTTTGATAGCCAAAATTTTGATAACTAATATTAATAATTAATTTAGAGATTAAATAGAAACTATTTTAGTTATTAATAATTTTTAATTTATAAATTAATATTTAAATCAGTTACTATAATGAATAATTATTTTTTATTATTAAAATTAATTGATAGTTAAGAATTTTTTTGCAGTGATAATATCGAGTTTTAAAAATTTAGTATACAAGTTTTTGTTATTATTAATTGTTTTATTATTTGGGTAAATTGGTTTTAGAAGTAGTTTGTTACTAATAACAAATATTATATCTCACATGCATTATTATTTCCTTGCGCTATAATAGAATGGAGTACTTATAAAAAAAGGAAACATAATTTGTTCTTCCTAAAGTATCCATTGAGTGCTTAAACTGTAGTTACATTGTTATAATGCGAGGAAGTGGAAAGAATTTTGTTCACAATGGTGAAAGATGTAACATCTAAGAAAACATTTATTAATATCTACCTAAAATTATTGATACAAGCTTAACTATATCATGTATAATAGTTTATTAATATTATAGAAAGTATATCAATATAATTAAAAAATAGAATTCATTCTATCATTTTTATTTATATATTCTTAATATAAATATTTTGTTTTATAATATTTTACTTTTACCAATCACAAGTCAATTAAAGAAGTTTATAAATTAAGATTTCTAATTGTACATTAGCACTAGCAGTACTTTTACCTATGCAACTTTTTCTTTTTATAACAATTAAAACCAGTTAAATCAATTTTAAATAAATATTGTAATCAAAATATTCCAGGTAGTATGAAAATAATACATGGATAATAGATATGATGATTAACTTACCATTTTGTAACTTAAACGATAACTAATTAACAAAGTGTATTTGAATTTAAATAAGCTTTTTCTTTGTCTGGTATCAAAGATAAGATAAAGTCATTAACTTGTTATACAAATTAAGTCCTAAGACAAAGTATTCATTTAGTATAAAATAAAAATACGAGGTATCAAATTATGCAAAAAAATATATAAATACACAAACTCAACCAAAGAGTGCAAGGGTGTCTAGTGTTTTGAATTAGAACATCTTATGGTATTTGAATATTGACTTCACCATTTTTATTTAACTCGTGTATCCATCTCAAATTTTGAGAATTCAATAAGCAATTTTGGTTTTTATATCAGATGCACTTTCATTGGATTTGTCATTATTTAATTTCATGTTTTATGAAAACTTTACAACTTTGCAATATTTCCATAATTTAGAATAGTTTATTGGTGCTTTAGATCATATAATTAAATTGGTTTCCATTAAGAGTTTAACATGAACACTTCCTTTAATCATATTGTAAGTTGATTTCTCATTTATTGATATGCAAACTATAAAATGTGTTATTTTTTCTCCATGAAGTAATAAAAAAAATCATACAAAGTTACATTCAAAATAATAATTTCCTTAGATCTAATTGTAGTTGACAAATTATCTTTCTCATACCCCATAACCATAAAAAAAAAAAAAAAAATTCTTTTACTTTTAACACTATCATTGTCATGATCTCTTTATGCACATAACTAATGCATGAACTTTGGTCATGCTTTCTTTATCATAGTTCAACTCATCAATAATAAACCTATTTTTGAATATGAATGAATCTAAAACATCAAGTTGAGAAAGACAACTATAGTCTTTCATCGAAGAAGGTAGGCTCCATTATCCTTTAAACATGGATTCCTTAGTGGTTTCTTTGATTGAATTCACAAGAAGCATGCTTTTTTAGGATGTTAATTTCTTTGTTTTGTGACATCTTTAAGTTCCAAACTCATTCTTCTAAAATAATAGCAACACAATTTTCGCTTTGTGTACTTATTTTGAGATAGTTTGAGTAATTTGACTAACTTAACATAAATACACGAATTTTATAATTTTTGTTATTGTATTATTGACTATAGAACTATATTTATTAATTTAAAAAAATATATACTTTTTGTTATTCATTTAACTCTTTGTAAGGCCCCATTTTTATATTCTGCCCTAAAGTTGATGGGCTGCCTTTGTGAGTGGGCCTAAGGCCGGCCCAATATATAAAATTCTTAGGTCTGCCCTAAACCTAGAGTTCCTTGCCATTTTCAGAAAAAGCTTTGTCCTTGCCTTGAGCCACAGCCGCCTTTACCTCTGCTAGGGTTTGGAGAAGTCGCAGTCTAGCAAGTTCAGCCGCATTTTCCGTTCCGCGTAAGTCTCCCCAACTGGAGCTCTATGTTCGTTCCGTCTCTTCTTTACGTTTTCAGTTTGAGCCTTCTAGTGAGCTCATTTTAAACCTTGTCCTGCTGGTTTCAGTTCGCTAAGTCGTTCCTTGGGCTACTGTCCTTCGCCGCTCGAGTATCGGAAGCTCTAGCTCGCACCTTCCAGGTACGGGAAGTTAGGGTTCTAGTTTCGAGTCTTTTTGGAACTGTTTATGCGTTGTTTGTTGATTGTATGGTTGGATCTGTCGTTTGAGGTGTGAAAGTACTTTGCATGTGTTGTTTGGTCGGAAAACATGGCTGTTGCAGTGTGGAACAGTGGCGAGACCTGTTAATCTCGCCCAAGCGAGTCAATCTCGCCTAGGCGAGATGAAACAGGGAGCTAGCCTAGGGCCTCTGCACGAAAAGTCGCCCAGGCGACTCGCTCAACTTTTGAGCGAGCAGGCAACTCGCCCAGGCGAGAGGGATCTCGCTTAAGCGAGATCCCGCGTTGCTCATGCTCCTGCTTTTGTGCTCTCGCCTAGGCGAGGGGGAGGCTCGCCTGAGCGAGCATGTCTCGCCTGAGCGAGACCCCTCAGCCTGAGCGAGATGCTGGGCGAGACAGTGCTGTGATTTGGATGTTTGATGTTTCCCGAGTGATCTATTTTGGTTGAGTATGATTGTGTAATGATGGACATGTATATAATAGAATATTTTGCATGTTTGACATGAGTTATGAACGACGTATGATGGGTTGGGTATGATATTGACATGTGAAATGAATGAATGGGTTGGAACTAAAGGGATACGTGATTAATATGAGATGAGACCCTAGATTCATGGGGTGGTGATGATCAGAGGTATGGATTCAAAATCTGACGCGTATGAGGGATTATCTTAGGGGTTGGTATGGAAATGTAAATATGATTTTAATATTCTCTTATTGCTGAATTATGAATGTTGGTTCGTGTCAGCGTATAAATTCCTTGGGGTCTCTAGGTGAGACCTCCGGGGTTGCGCTTCAGTGGTCGGGACGTAATCCCATGGCCCCTGTTAGTGGGTGTCCATGGTGGTGCCCCATCTGTATAACTAAGTAAGGATTCAAGGTAAGGACT
>Ga0214542_1008323_pt1 | contig 17263 bp, 9 predicted proteins | sample CNSS1metaG_FD_160096 | JGI IMG/M metagenome (GOLD analysis project Ga0214542, IMG submission 160096) | Root nodule microbial communities from cowpea collected in UCLA plant growth center, Los Angeles, California, USA - CNSS1 | ecosystem: Host-associated > Plants > Roots > Nodule | place: USA... | reverse complement strand
TATATATATATATATATATATATATATATATATATATATATATATATATATATATATATATATATATATATATATATATATATATTACCCATACAGTCATCCAAATAACTATAAACGAACTAGTTATATTTACCGCCGATGCTAGAAAGGGTTAACAAAAACACTCAAGGTTTAAACGAAGCATGAAATAGAAACTACTACTAGATATCTACTGTCGCATTTCAACTCCTATCTAGTAGGGGAGTATCTTTGTCTGTACTTGTATATGCTCACACCAAAATAGGCGATTATTGCAAAAAGAGGAAAACACACAGAGGAAACAAACATAGGCAAGAAGGGTAAGCTAACTTAATTAAGAAAAATCATACAATTCGATAATAAGTATAAATCAGAACTTATCACATCCGTCATAATTAATCAAGCTCCCATAACACAGTATAATACACATGACTATATACTCAATATCCAGATCATGTAAGGAACATTAGAGCTCTTGGTGGCTTGCACTTGTGACGGTTCCCAAACTTTGCAGAGTTTTGACACATGGGGTTATCACCCGACCGCTCACAGGATAAGTCCCCTTCACGTCTAAGATTTGATCAAGTCCAAAAACTAAGACCTCCTGCTACTCCTCACGACATAATCCATTATGCTCTACCTAAGCGTGAATGATCATTGAAGTTTCAGGATACCAACCAAATTAGGAGTCCTCATATCCTTACACGTACACTAACTTATTCTCTAGAATTTCCCTTGAAATTCTAGCGCAACCACACCTTCTGATGATTTGATTTCATACAATCCTACCACATGTACTACCAGTCACGATAATTCATGCATAGTATAAACAAACATCACATTATATCATTTACTATAGCTTCCAATAATTAAAACAGAGGAATAATCAACAATTCTGCAGAGAAACTCGCTCAAGCTAGAAGGTCTTGCCTGGGCGAGAAGGTCATTCTCGCCTGAGCGAGACTCAAATAGTGGGCAACTCTAAAACTGAGCGAATTCTCGCTCAGGCTAAGCTGTTTCGCTTAGACAAGAGCGTCTCTCGCTCAGGCGAAACCAGCTCGCCTAGGCGAGACCTCACGCAGTTTCAGGGGTGAATTCCTGGTGTTTTCACTCAAGCGATAACTACTCGCTTGGGCGAAAATATCAGGTTCCTAATTTGTTTCAACATGCAACAACACAAGATTTTGCACAATCCACTCATACAGTGGCGGATCTTGACCAATAATTATGGGGGAACCAAATTAATATATTTAGAATTTTGAAGTTATATTTGATATAAACATCATTTTAGATATGAACACTATTTTAGATACGCTATCCTAAAGTCATCCTTTTTACTTATTGAATATTCTCATATTTGAATATGTTTTCCTGTATAATATTGTTCCAAAGAATTAATATCAAATTCATCATCACCTATAATTTTTTTAACCTTAAAAAATGACTCCTCCAATTGAACAATTGGATTATAAGTACTCAATGGATCACAAAAATTTATCACGACTCAATTAAAATTCTCAGGTTTATCAAGAACCTAAAACATAATTAAACAAAAAAAATACATAATTTAATTTTTAATAATTTTTAATATATACATTTAATTTAAAATTTTATAAAAATATTACAAAATTCAATATAAAAAAAAATTTTGGGAGGTTTGTGGCCCCTGCATGTCCTATAAAAGCTCCACCACTGCACTCATACATTCAATCACACCGTTCAAGCCCTCATACAACACTCAATCATGAACTTTAAAACCATTAGAAAGACTTCTATGCAAAAATTAAAGAAAATTGGCTAGCTTCCCTTACCTTTTAAATCACCAAGAAGCAAAAATGTTTTCAGCAAAGGAACCCCTCAAATGCACAACCTATATGAACTTAAAGTGAGAATAGGGCTCCGGTTAGGTTTTAAATAAGGAGATGCTCCAACATTCAAATTTGCAGAGAAAAGATAAAGAATTAAAGTGGACTTACAAGTATGGGAAGGAAGAACAACTTGAGGGAGAAGTTCTGCTCTAATTTCAGTGTTGCTAGCTGCAACAAGAAGAGAGGGTGGATCAGAACGAGAAATTCAGTTTTCTGGTTGGAGAGGAGTGGAAATTAAGAAGGTGGATGCAGAGTGTGAGTATTTAGGAGAGTGTGGTTCCTGTGTGTGGGCAGTGGATAGAAGAATGGGAAATAAATGGGTTTCACAATTATCATTAATATTAATTACTAAATTGAAACATTAATGTAACTGTTAATTATAGTTCATGTAAATTCAAATTATAAAAATGTCGAATAAATAAATTAAAATATAATATCGATAAATTCAAAGTAAAAAGCAATCTTTAAAATCGAAAACATTTTTAATCAATATTTATTAATTTTAATCGAATGTACCTTTATATTTACTTCAACGATAAATGAGAACATTAAACCAGAACCATAAAAGAAATAATTTTTTTACTAATATAAATATTATTTTTTAAATATCTATATATTTATATTTTATATATATATATATATATATTTTGTTCTCAACCTATTTTAAAAATACGTGTTTCACCTTTATTGTGAAGTGTTTTTCATGTAATAAATAAAATTCTACATTTTGCTACAATGGAGAATGTTTTATATATATACATAACATATGTATATATTGGATTTATAAATGAAACACAATTGTTTATAATACCTTAAGGATGAAAAAAAAAATTTATTTTGTTTATATGTAATATTTTATCATATCATATTTTTTATATTTTTTTTTATATATATATATATATATATATATATATATATATATATTACTTTTGTTCATATACACACACATTTTGTCAAATTTAAATAATAGTTTTACTTTCTATACAAGAGTTATATCAAATTGCAAACATTGCATCTTGATATGATTCTGTTCTCAATATTCTATTTAAGTTAAGTTTTGGAATTCTTAATCATAAGAATATATTTATGAAAGTTATTTGTGATTATTTATTATAAATATTTGTCAACATGTATTTTAAAAAACAAGGAATGCTAAAATGGGTAAATAAATCTTACTTTTTTTATTTATTTCAAGTATTTATATTTTTTGTTTAATTTATATTTTAGTTTTTTATATTTTATTTGTGGTTAAGTTTTTGAATTATCAATCACAACAATGTATTTATTAAACATATTTTGGATTATTTGCTAAAATAATTTTTTAGATTTGTTTATATTGTTAAATTGTTCTTTAATAAATTATGATATATTAGAAGAATAATAATATTGAACAACGATAGACATTTTAAAATATTTATATTCTGTGATCACTAATTAAATTTATTAACGTAATCAATGCCATATATAATAAAAAAAACACTTCTCTAAATTTACATTTTTAATTAAGCCATTTATTCACACTTTAAAATTTGACATTTTTGAAAATTAATTTATTTTATTTTTAATCTGAAAATAACTTTTAAGTTTCAAATATAACAATATATTTATGAAAACGTTTAATTTACACCCAAATATTTAAAAATAATAAATAAAGTGATAATTGTGTGATTAAATGAGAAAAAGCGAAAATCAAAGTAGAAAGTGTTAATACGGTTTTGTTAAAACAGGGTTCGGGCCAATGTGCTGCTGAGCCACATTGGTTTGGACAAGATCCGCCGTCCATGGTGGCCGGAGCTAGTTCAACGAATCCACCATCGAAGTCTTCCTCAAATCTCTTCTCATATTTCCATTCATCGTCGTTGACATAGATGATGAAGTTGTTCAACTCAAACTTTCACCCTTCAAATTCACATGGTCTTTCTCTACAATGCCAATGCCAATGCCATCTCCTTCGTTCCCAACCCGCAAATCCCCCCACAACCTCTGCATCGTTAAACCCCTTAACTCCAACTCTTCCCTCTCCGACGCGGTTTCTTCTCTCGACCTATTGCGCCTCAAGGGCATTCGCTTACCCTCGCACATTCTCGCCACCCTCTTGCGCCGCTGCTCCAAAACCAGGTCTTTCCGAGAGGGCAAGTTGATTCACCTCCACTTGAAGCTCACCGGTTTCAAACGCCCCCCAACGCTTCTAGCAAACCACTTGATCACTATGTACTTCAGCTGCGGCGATTTCGTTCAGGCTCGCCAGGTGTTCGACAAAATGGACGATAGAAATTTGTTTACTTGGAACAATATGCTTTCTGGGTATGCTAAATTGGGTATGATGAAGCAGGCTAGGAGCTTCTTCTACCGAATGCCTCACAAGGATTATGTGTCCTGGAATTCAATGGTGTCTGGGTATGCGAATCGTGGCAGATTTGACGAGGCTTTGAGATTTTATCGACGGTTTAGAAGATTGGCTGTGGGGTATAACGAGTTTAGTTTTGCCAGTGTCTTGATTGTTTCTGTAAAGTTGAAGGAATTTGAACTTTGCAGGCAGATCCATGGGCAGGTTTCGGTTGTTGGGTTTTTGTCCAATGTGGTTATATCCAGCTTGATTATTGATGCTTATGCAAAATGTGGAAAGATGGAAGATGCAAGGAGATTATTTGATGATATGCCTGTGAGGGATGTTCGTGCGTGGACAACACTAGTTTCGGCTTATGCCGCATGGGGCGACATGGAATCAAGCGCTGAGTTGTTTAGTCAGATGCCTAAAAGCAATTCCTGTTCGTGGACATCTTTGATTAGAGGTTACTCTAGGAATGGTATGGGTCATGAAGCACTTGGAGTGTTTAGAGAGATGATCAAGCATCGAGTTAGACCTGATCAATTTACGTTCAGTACTTGCCTATTAGCTTGTGCCACTATTGCTTCACTGAAGCATGGTAAACAAATACATGCGTTTTTGGTGCGAAATAGCATCAAACCTAATACTGTTGTAATTAGTGCTATTGTTGACATGTATTTGAAGTGTGGAAGGTTGGAAACTGCCAGGCGAGTCTTTAATTTCGCTGGAAATAAGCAGGATGTAGAGTTGTGGAACACGATTTTATCAACACTGGCTCACCATGGCTATGTCACAGAAGCGATTATGATGCTTTATAATATGCTAAGATCAGGAGTGAAGCCAAATAGGACCACTTTTGCCGTCATTTTGAATGCTTCTAGTCATTCAGGTCTTGTACAGGAAGGGCTTCAGTTATTCAAGTCCATGCCTAGTGAACATGGTATCGTCCCTGACCAACAGCACTACGCAGGCTTAACTAATCTTTTTGATGAAGCTGGGTGTTTAAATGAATCAGGGAAGGATCTGCAGATGATGGATTCTAAGCCAGATGACCATGTTGTATGTCGATTGCGTGGGAATATAGATCATGGGAGAGAAGTAGCTGTACTCCTTATCAAATTGCAGCCACAATCCTCTGCTGCCTATGAATTACTTTCAAGTATTTATGCTGCACTTGGGAAATGGGAACTGGTTGAGAAAACAAGACATATTTTGGATGAGAGACAGGGGAGAAAAGAGCAAGCCATTAGTTGAATTGACATTGAAAATTAGGCTCACACTTCACTGTATTGGATGTGTCACACCCTCTGAACGAATCAATGTGCTTACCTTTGTGGCACTTAATTAAGTAACAACATTGGAAGACCATGTCCCAGTGCCTAACTTTAGAATGTGAAAGTTAGGGATTTTTGCCAGTGGATCAATTTTTGTAGAGACCAGGAATATATATTCCATTGACTAAGTCACTATTCTTTTTTCATTTCACTTTCTTTCTTGATGACACCGGATTTTGCCGAGTTGAACTTCCACGGTGTTATACTTATTAGATGTTTCCTCCATAAATGCCGAGGAGGAATGAGAACACTGGTAAGAAATTTTTATGAAATTCACCCATTGTTTTATTTGTATTTTACCCCCAGCTGAATAAAACAAGAAAACAAAATTACCCCGTCATTGAAGTTCCTTACTTATGCAATGCTCAGGGAAATTATATGTGGATGGATTTACAAGATGAAAATTTTATATCCATAGGAATAGAAGCTTAACAAGCATCACTGTTAATGTTCTACAAAAGAAAGATTGGATCGTATCTTGTCAATAATATGCACGATTTTAAATACATAGTGTGTTTTACAGTTGCATTTATTTTATTTTGTGTTATAAACTTTCAATTTGATTAATGTAGGTAGACGACTGAAGACTTTGCTTTATGTGTAAACCATGGAAATATACGTGTTCACTTTTTTTTTTAATATAGTAAACTTTTTATTAACTATAAGATAATTTTTAATTATTAAAGTAAAAAATATTACTAAATTATAAAATATTTTTTATAAAACAAATAATTAAAGAAATAAATATTTTTATAATTTAATATAGATGATTTTTTTATTGTAAATAATTATTTAAATTAAAAAACAATTATTAAAAGGGTAAAATTATTTTTTTATCGTGAATGATTATTTGAATTCAGAAAAGTAAATATTAAAAAAGTAAAAATCAAAAACAAAATTATATACAAAAAAAATAAAATAGTCATGAAACTCGGAGAAATTAAGTACATAAAAAAGGTGAATATCTTTATTAATAATATAAAATATATTTTCTTATGTAACATAGAAAACATGAGAGGAGACAAACATAAGCAGAAAACAAAACTTAGCAACTAGGCTGTTGGGTTTCATGACAAGTTTCATCATCACAGCAAAACCAGGGAGAAAAGTTCAACAATGAATTTCTGGTTCTGATCGAGGTAGTGAATTACGAGCAAAACTGGAAGAGATTCTCATTCTCTTCTCTATAGCCTATTACTAGTACCCATGAGAGCCTGGTTATAAAAAAAGTCTGAATCATTTGTTTATCAATGGCTGATCAAGAATTAAAATTGGTCATTCTTTTCTACTCGTGATCGTTTGTTCCCTTTTAGAATTGGTCGTACCAAGCGAATAAAAAAGCAAATACTTAGTCAGAGAAGCTTCATCAGCCACCCAAGTGGACCACCCCACAGGTCCAGAACACATCTCGATCATAACTCCTTACCAATAATTAGAGCGAAGGTTCCCACCACGTTAAACACAACAACAGGCCAATACTAATAGAGGAGTCCTTCCTAATCCAAAGCCAAAAACAATAGAGTGAAGAAAGAACAAAAGAATCATTTCATATTTCTCAACCTTTGTCCAATTCAGCAACTACATTCACATTGATTAAAGAAACAATCCACTCCAACGCCAGCATGCCTTATTATATTAAATTCCACTACCACCAACAAAGTCATAACCTGCAACAGCAACAGCTGACTCCAGCAACAGCAAAAGAAACAGGAACAACAATCTTTGATGTTGTCGTCGTTGTTGTTGTCCCTCTCCTAATCTTTGATGGGTTCCCAGGTCTCCAAACAGATTGAGAAAAGAAAAGCAATCAAAAGAGAGGGAAAAACTCTGTCTGATCTCAGAAACTCTGGGGAAGATTACCCTGGCTCAGATTACCATCCATCAGACAGAAAAAATTGGATGTCGGAACTCAACCCAGAGAAACTTGTGATAAAACAAATTGTTTGGCCTGGAACACATGATTCTGCAACGAACAAGATCGGCATCCCATGCATCACTCGCCCTTTTGCTCAATGCCAATCCTTGTCCATCTACCATCAACTTTTGATGGGGACAAGGGTCGTTGACATTCGGGTGCAAGAGGATCGCAAAGTCTGCCACGGAATCCTCCTTACATACAGCATCGACGTTGTCATCAAAGATGTCAAGAAGTTCTTATCAGAAACACAATCCGAAATCATCATCCTTGAGGTTAGAACCGAAATCATATATGTATTATAATTTATATACATCATACACGTTGACGTTGTATCTGACATGCATGTCGTGTCTTTGCGTAGGTTAGAACCGAGTATGGGCACGAGGATCCTCCCGAATTCGACAAGTACCTTGAGGAACAACTGGGGGATTACCTAGTTCCTCAGGACGATAATGTTTTTGAAAAGACCATAGCCGAGGTTTTACCAAAGAGAGTTATCTGCGTTTGGAAGCCAAGAAAATCGCCACAGCCTCCAGCAGGAAGTTCTCTGTGGAGTGAAGGGTATCTGAGGGATAACTGGATCAACACTGATTTGCCATCAACGAAGTTCGAGAGCAACATGAAGCATCTCAGCGAACAGCAATCTGTGACGTTCAGAAAATACTTCTACAGAGTGGAGAACACCGTCACTCCTGTGGCGGATAACCCCGTCGTGTGTGTGAGGCCTGTCACGGAACGCATTCATGGCTTTGCAAGACTCTTCATTAGTCAGTGCTTTTCCAAAGGGTATGCAGATAGATTGCAGGTATTTTCCACGGATTTCATCGACCATGATTTCGTTGATGCATGCGTTGGACTCACTAATGCGAGGGTGGAGGGGAAAACATGAAAAGATTAAATTATCAACCTCGTCGTTATAACTCGATTTGCTGTTTCCTTTTCTTGTTCATGGTTTGATGGGGTCGCGTAAAGTTCGAATTTTTTTGCTTTTCTTGAAGTGGGTGTTTGATGGAAATTTCTGATATGGAAAGAAGCATTGGCTTGGGCTGTGGTGTCATGTGCTGCAAACCGAATTGTTTTGAATCTGTACCTCGTTTTCTGTGGTTCTACAAACCAAAACCGAAACTGAGGTAACAGTGAAGGCAATTACAATGAAATTACAAGACAGAGAACGGAAATTACAAGATCAAAAGTTTGTTCCATTGGATTTTGTCGTCCAAAAAATTCTAGACGTGCACTCAAATCCTTTGCGACCTCTGTCTCTTGTTTCGTTCGTTTTGGTCCACGAATGCAATGCCTTGTTCCACAAGGCAAATTAAGCTGCGACAAATCAAGAAGTTACATAAAATTTAGGAATAATTATCAATAGTTGTTTTTTTCTTTGGGTGAAATTATATGAATTGTTTCTGATTCACTTTTATATGTTTTTGTTTGCATTTACAGTGGAATGGAGGAAAAAAATTTAGAAATGATAGAAGTTAAGAAAAATAATATATATATATATATATATATATATGGATGTATGTATCAATATTGTTAGAATTAAGAAAAATGATGGTTTTTAAATAATAAATAGATGTTAATGTGTCATTGCTCTAAAAACAAATGTTCAATGATGATGTTTTTCCTTGACGACTGATTAAAAACTCTGCCAGTAATATAAATAACAACAGAACTTATGAAATAAAAAGATCACATATTAGAACGATACCATAGAATTATGAGTGCAATAATTCGACGGTATTGAATCTTGAATGATTTATTTTTTGAGCGAGAAGAAACATCAATGCAAAATATTCTCATAATATTTTTTAAATGAATATCCAATAATTAATGAAACGGATGATAAAATGAATATTTGCTGCTACGATGGATCACAGAAAAACCCAACAAAAGCACGTATTGGGCTACTTGTAATGGGCCAACAGTTAAATAAATAGTTGGTAAGTGATTATTTTTAGGTATAAATACACATTTGGTACCCAAATTTTTTCGAAAAGTTCAATGTGGTACCCGAACTTTATGAATGTTCAATTTGGTACCCCAATTTTCTAAAAAGGTTCAATTTGGTCCTCTCCGTTAAGTTGGAGTTAACACCGTGTCCGTAGAGGACATGTGTCAAACCATGAAATTTTTATTTTATTTTTATTTCTTTTTTAAAAATTAATTTTTTTTTTCAAAAAGTTTAAAAAAACTGTCACGTGTCAGTTTATCATCGTGCCACGTGACAGCTTCCAAGCATGACACGTGGCAATGTAATAGTTGTTTTCAATTTAGTATCCCAATTTAAATTTTTGGTTCAATTTAGTACCCAAATTTTTTAAAATGATCCAATTTCGTCCTTTCCTATTTGAGACCAAATTAGTAAATAAGCTTAATTATAATTTATATAAACATGTTAAAATAATTGTTTTGAATTTATACATCAAATCACTACACCTAAATACTTAAATTATTTTATTTTTTTCATTTTAACCTTTGTAATTTTTTATACATGAAATTTTTTACGCTTGTAAGAAATAAAATAATTTGAATATTTAGGTGTAGTGATTTGATGTATAAATTCAAAACAATTATTTTAACATGTTTATATAAATTATAATTAAGCTTATTTACTAATTTGGTCTCAAATAGGAAGGACGAAATTGAATCATTTTAAAAAAATTGGGTACTAAATTGAACCAAAAATTTAAACTGGGGTATTAAATTGAAAACAACTATTACACTGTCACGTGTCATGCTTGTAAGCTGTCACATGGCATGATGATAAACTGACATGTGGCAGTTTTTTAAATTTTTTGAAAAAAAAAAATTCATTTTTTGAAAAAAAAAAATAATTTTTAAAAAAAAATTAAAAAAAAATAAAAATTTCATGACTTGACACGTGTCCTGTACGGACACGGTGTTAACTCCAACCTAACGGAAAGGACCAAATTGAACCTCTTTAAAAAATTGGGGTACCAAATTGAACATTCCTAAAATTCGGGTACCATATTGAACTTTCCGAAAAGGTTTGGGTACCAAATGTGTATTTATACCTTATTTTTACAATAATTTGTTTCAACAAAAACAAAGTTAACAGAGTTGCGAAAATTTATGCCGTTAAAACTTTAACATTGAGTTAGTCCAGTACGATTTTTAAGTGTCGTGTTACCTTTTTATTCTCTATTTTATTATTTTCATTTTTATATTTGAATAAATTTGTATATGTAAATGAATTAAAAATTATATATCAATAATAAAATAGTTAACATTATCTTAAAATTTTAAATATTGCGACAGTTTAAAAAGAGACAGTAATTAACAAAGAAAATATGAAGATTAGCAGGCTAAAGGGATAAGGATAACGTTGATTTGCTGACTCGTTCAATTAAAATAAATAAAAAAACTTGGAATTAAACCTAATGGATGAGTCCAGGAATGTGTTTGAAGATTCACTTCCTCAAAAGTGAAGTTATAATTATTGTGATGAGTTGATGACATAAGCAATAAGTTAACAAATTAATCGATTTAAATATATATAGAGAGATAGAAAGGATTACAAAGACAAATTCAATAAACAAATTATGTTACAAACAATTAATTAAATGATAAGTTATATTCAACATGATATAATGGAAACATATGGCTGTATTTTATATTAATAATGGTTTACTTCATCTGGATTCATTTTTAGCTTTACTATGACTTTCATGGAATAATTCTGTTACCTAATTCAACTAAAAAGGACCAAAATATTATTACTTTATTTTTATTCGGTCAAATATTATCAATTCAGTATCTTAAAGTTAATCGGAGTTTTATATCTAGCTAAATAAATTTTACTATATATTCATATGTAAATTCCTTGCTACTATACACACAGTGATGCAAGAAAGACAATTTAATAATAGACAGGTATACTGAAAAATGATGCATGTTAGTTCTACAAGATAGGAATCCTTAATCCTTATTAAGGACATGATTAAGCTAAAGACACATGAAAATAGTCTAATTAAATAAAAGACGAAGAAATATATAAACTCTTTGAGAACATTAATATAAATATGTTAGTATAAATATGACACACATATATTATTTTTTTTCTAATAATAATAATAGTGTGATTTTAGAAAAATAGTTGTGATGATGGATTTTGTGGTGTGGGAATCTTTTAATTTTCTGTTAAATCATTATCTCTGTTTGTCCGTTACTGTGACCCATTTAAATGCAGCAATGTAGCATAAGTGTCATCTGACTGTTCTCTCGGGAGACGAAAATAATGATGCATCAATTTGACCATCTAGTAAATATAAACTACATAATTCTTATCTTTATCTGCTATATTATTTTTATATACAAATTAAAACATATATTTTTTTTATTTTTATATTTAATAGACACGTGTTATCCTCAGTTTACGTGTCATCCTCAACTTATGAATCTGTATATGGAATTAATTAAAAGTTGGGATGATATTAGGCAGATTAAAGAAATTGGGGTTGGCAACATTGATTCTAGGTTTTGGTCCGGATTCAAGAACAGCATAAATAATGCAGAGAGGAACACGGCAGAAAACGTGAATCAAAAGATATTTTTCATTTTTTCTGATTTTGACGTGAAATTTGAATGAATGCGAAGCGAATACGTTACTGTTTGTTTCTTATATGTATTTATTTTCTCTTATTGTTGTTATTACTCATTAAAAAAACAGATAAAGTTTATTACTACTTAAAATTAAACTAAAAATGAAAATGTCCCACATACTTTATGAATTTTTATGTCAAATTAAGTTATTTCAAATTTTCAATCAATACCAGCCATAATAATTTATAAATTACACTGAACACAAACACAAATCCTAATTACGCAATGGGTTGAAAAGGAAAATAAGCGCACGTTTTAATAATTTTTGGACTGAAGGTGATGTCACTGGTTTTGTAAGGCGTTCATCATAATATATAAATATATAAACAGGTAACAAATTCTAAATTAAAATTATACTGTATTTATTATAATATTAATTTATTTAAGTATTAATCGACTTTATCGAATAAACACGACCAAACATTGACTTAAATATCGAAACCTGAAACCTTATTAACATGTATCAAACAAATAAGCCATGTGAAAATTTAAAAACCATACAAATTATTTTAAGGAGACGTTCAATAATAAAATAATAACTTTTTAATCAAGTGATATAAGATTTAAAATCTTATGGTGACGGTTTGAACCCGAAAACAATCTATATTAAAAAGTTAAATTCGACAACCTCTTTAGACAGTGTAGCTGAAAATTATGTATGTGTATATCTATATTTGAGATACTTAAGTTTATCCATAACATTGAATGTCATTGAAGACTTACCATCTCCATTCTCCACTAAATGTTTAACAAATATACACCACTTTTTCCCTCTATAGGTTCCAATGGCTTTCCTCACTTTGGTATCAAGGCAAGTTTGAAGCCTAGTGTGACCTCATCAACTGCAAATATTCAACACCAAGTTAAAAACAATGTAAAATCAATCGCATATAGTTAGGACCACATAACAAAAGGGTAAGTTTATCCCTTTGAACAGTTTGATGAGTCAGCAGAGAACAGGATCCGAGGTATAAACAATCTTTTCACAACATTGACTCCTACAACCTCGTTCACAGGTATACATACGTACACTCTTGTTATCACATAAATTTTCCTTTTTCATTTGGATACAAACACTGCTGCTCTTTATGTGTTCTATATAAGCACACTCACCATATCAGTCTTCTTAACTCAACCCTTAACTCGCTTCTATCTTTTTCCTACCCAACAGTTCCACATTTTTTCTGTTGAAACCTTATTCCAGCCTCTGTTTTTGTCCACTGGTATCTGATCCTCCAAAAGTGAAAGTTCCAATTTTTGTAGCTGAAAACAAAGGACCCTAAAAACAGAGGACCCTGTTCTTCTGGTGCAAAAATGGCTTCCCTCTATGATGTGCTTGGAATTTCAATTGGCGCAAGCTGCGTGGAAATAAAAGCTGCTTACAGAAAGCTTGCTAGAACTTACCATCCTGATGTTGTGGCCATGAATCAGAAGGAAAGTTCAGCTCACCAATTCATGGTAATCCAATCAGCTTATTCAACTTTGTCTGATCCAGAAAAGAGAGCTCAATATGACAGAGATAACAGATACAGAAGATCATTAACTATGGCTTCCATGGCAGGAAGAAATCACACATTTTCATGTGCTGCAGGAAGTGGAAGGAAATGGGAAACCGATCAATGTTGGTAGTCTTGTAAAATTTATTATTGAACATTCTCTTCTTCTTCTTCTTCTTTAAGCAGTAACATTTCCTTTTCTGCAGAGTTAGATCATCTTGTACTCTGTTAGTTCATCCATTTGTTTATAATAGTTTGTTTTTGTCTATGAAATATGTAACTTTTTGTTAGCACATTATAAGGGAAAAAAAAATTGTAAAAAGAAGTGTCTGTGTCTGGTCTAATCAACTCATTCTTATGAAAAGATAAGAAGCAACAACATCTTTTCCAGCTGTCACAAAGAGATATGAAAAGATATGCTTTATTTGCAAGTGTTAATATTTAGTATTTTTAAATATAAATATTTAAAAAATACATGTCCAATAAATATAATAGTTCTATACCTGTATGACCTGCAAAATTTTAAGTAAAGTCAAAATGAGAATGATCTTGCTGTGTTCAAACAAAAACACTTGCTGCTATGATCTGCCTAAGAAAACAGAGGAATTGGAATTTGTGAAAGGTGAGAATTGAAGCAAAGTTTTGAATTATAAAATGATAACGACACACACAGTGGTACAATTTTCTTTTCGAGTGAGTGGGACATGATCATCATCATCATCATGCACTGTTTTCTGAAAAACTAAAATTAAGGTGAGACTCTCCACCAAAAAGAAGACAAAAACATGAACAGTTTTGTAGGCCAAGCTAAAACTGTTGTGGCAAGTGTTCGTTTCATATAACACTTCCTCACGTAACTCGTACATACTTTTTATATCATCACCATCATTTTTTTTTATTCTCTCTTTGTTTTTATATGTTTTCTAGGAATGGTTTATTTGATACTTGTTTATTCCTCAGTGGTATAGTTATCTTAGTCGTACATATAAGTAGGGTTGCTCTTAATTGCATTAGGCAAAGCTGAAATCATTATCGTTGGGACAAAAATTGCACATACTTTAAGTACAATTGTCGTTGTTTTCAATTAAATTTGAAGTTTTACTTTTGCAATTTCATGTTTAGGGTTAAGAATTTGTAATTAAACTTGTGATCCTTACTATGGATAGATGATGTTTGGAGTCATTAGTTATGGGATGGAATTATTGGATGGGTTTTCCATCACGGGCCCAAATGTACAAGGCCCACTTAGAAGGATTTATGCTTCACACATTTCAAAATAATTATGCAGTTGGTTGGAGAAGGCTTCCTTTCAGTATTAAATGTCTTATATCAAATAAATTAAAAAAATAAAAAACATTAACACATTAATTTTGAATAGGTTATTTTCTATCAATTGGTTTTATAAATCTTTATTTGTAAATTGTCATTCAACAATATTTAAATGGGTCATTTTTACTTTGTTTGAAATTTTGTAAATGTTATGTATTGTATTTTTATTTCAATTTATGGTTAAAAATTGTTATTAAATATTATGATAACTTAAGACAAAAATCAAAGTTTTGATATCGTAAAATGACATCAAGAAAGTACTGATTTTTTATGCTCTTTTCATTTTTTCTGAAGATGGAGAAAACTTGTATTTCTCATAAAAAAGGTGTAAACTTTGAAACACTTGTTGGTATTTTAGAACACTTTAAAGCATAAAAAATTGAATTCCACCTTATAGTAACATCTATACACAAATCACTTGAATCATCAATACTCCTTATTTGCTCAATACATTGCCTAAATTTCATTATTCTACACTCGTATCCTCTAACAGACTTATGCTCTTCCTAATTTGATCTACACCGTCACATATTACCTTCAACCATTATTGCACAATTAAGTTTAAAATGTGTGCAAAATAAGGTACATGGAAGAACTCACCATCTCAGAGTAACAGATTTTGCAAAGCAAGATTCAAAGATTTTTACCAAAACATCGTTACTATAAGCATTATTTAAAGTGATAGAAAATATTTTTTTTCAAGCCCCCCAGTCTATAAAAATCTACTTATCTTCTTATACAACTCAAATCTATTATGAGGAGGAGGCAAATGGAAAAAGTTTAGATTTTTGCTACACAACATCCAATGACAATCAACATAATGGGTTGTCAAACATATATAATTCTTTATAGTACATGAAGTCGTATGTGAATTGAACAACTTGGGATAAAAAGTTGTAATTCTCATTGACAACTTCCTATATAAATCGTAATTTTGGTATACGACTCTTTTGGAATGAAGTCTATACATTAAATATTTTATCTTTTTTAATTTTTAGTTGAAATAATAGATTTAAAAATAATATCATCATTTATAATATATTTTATATTTTTGCTAATAATATTTCTTTTCTTTCTCTCTAATAATATGTTTTCCTTATTTCTTCAATTTTTAATAATACGTCTTCCATTATTTATTTTGTTATTTTAATACAACTTATTAAATATAAAACTAAATTTATTGTTTCAACTAAAAAATAAAAAATAAAAAATGTAGATTTCACTCCAAAGGAGTTGTACACGACAATCATAATTTATATAAGTTGTTAATGAGAATTAGAACTTCTTGTCCCAAGTTATCAAACTCACGTACAATTTTGTTTCTTTAATAAAAAATTAAAATATTACACTTTATTAATATTAATATCACACTAAAATCGTATTTATTTTATACTGCTTAAAAAAAATCGTACTAATAACATAAAACTTACTCAAGTGAAATTGAATAATTGTAAACAAGTGCCCATTTTAATAATTTTAAAAAATTATCCATTTCAATAATTATCAAATATAAATTACAATAATAATAAAAGAACCCACATATAATATAAAATGCTATGATTAAGATAATATTTAATACTGTTGTTATTTTATTTATTAGTAAAGTTTTCACCATTTTGAAAATAGTATATACATTTAATAAACCGATTTGAAATAATTATTTTTTCCAATTTTAATTTATGTTTTTTGTAAAAACTGGTTGTAAGATCCTAAAAAATGGCGTTTTAAAAGTGATAGTGGTTTAAAAATAGTGAAACTCGATTATTTTAATGTTAAAAGGTTTTGGTATAATAGAATTGTTATAAATGAGTTTCATTATTTTAAAACGCATCATCTCTCTAGAAACCACTTTTTTAGAGTTCTCTAACTTCTCTCTAGAGGTTCTGCCTCTCTGGTCGTCTAATTGAAGAACCGAGACCGTAGGATTGATCATCTCGGCGAGCTCTTCAAATTGGACCGATCAGTTTCTCCGTTCACGTAAGTTGAGTTTCCGTTCTTTTTTTTAGTCTTTTTCTATTTTTTGTTGCATGCAAGCCCTCTTCCGCTTGCATGTGACGTTTTAATCACCAGGATGAGTCTCTGCTGATCAATGATCATAACGGTATGTCCTGATCGTTCTTGTGATGTTTCTATGTGTAGATAGAGCATCATGTGGAGTTAGAGGTGTTAACGTTTTTAATGCGTTGACATTTATAAAGTTGTTTAAACATGATAACAGGTAAGGGAAGCTAACTGTTTTACTTGAATTTCATCTAGAAATCATTTTGATGACTTTGAATTGCATGATTGATTGTTGTATGAGTGCTTGAATTGCGTAATTGAGTGTATGCTTGGATTGTGCTAGA
>Ga0214542_1008322_pt1 | contig 17263 bp, 11 predicted proteins | sample CNSS1metaG_FD_160096 | JGI IMG/M metagenome (GOLD analysis project Ga0214542, IMG submission 160096) | Root nodule microbial communities from cowpea collected in UCLA plant growth center, Los Angeles, California, USA - CNSS1 | ecosystem: Host-associated > Plants > Roots > Nodule | place: USA... | reverse complement strand
GTTGACTTTTACAATAACTACCTTAAAAGCCATACCAACAATGATTTATGATTGGTTGGCAGACGGTGTAAAACATTTATACTAACAGTCCATAGTCATTAAACTCGTTTAATAACACAATTTTGCACCCACATTTACTTTTGGAAAAGCAAAACATTTTTTTCCTTTTCACTAATCAATACCAAAATTGTTACAACAAAAATCATCCACAATCCTCAAAGAATTATGTGTGTGTGCATGTATGTGTACATGCGTGTGTATTACCTTGTAGCCTCATTGGAGGGTAAATCTCAAGAGCTTCCAACAATCTCAGCTCCAATTCAACCTGTGATTGCTCCTGTCACCATAACCAGATGTCAATTCCAAACCAAATTCAAATTTCAAAGAGAGATAGAGAGACAGAAACCTTAGTTAGAGAGGAAGCAGAGGAAGGGGGAGGTTTGCAAGGAGAGTGGACGGACATTGGGAAATGAAATAAACCGAGGTGAAGAAACCAAGATAATGAAGTCCTAAATCAAAGAAAAAACATATTGAATAAGAAGAAAGGAGAAGAAAAACATTTGAGCAAACACATGGGGCGCTACTTGTTTAGAATACAAGTTAATCATTTAAGATTGAAAAAAATAATAATTCAGCAAGCATCTAGAGCGCAAAGAAGCCATAAGGGAAGAAAAACTGAACGACTAAAGGAACCGGCAGTGACAGAAGTTGGCAGTTACAAAACCTAATTGAACAAAGCTTTGCAGAAATAGAACAATAAACATAAAGAAAGGTGATAAACTCACCGTAAGCGAAAAGAATTGACTTGCAGACAGAAAAATACGAATAGAAGAGAAGGGGGAAAAGGGGGAAATTTGGAAGATTAGAGAAGAAGATAGAGGAAGTTGATGGATATATAGAGAGAAGGCGTGGTAATTAGGGCGAAGAGGAAGGAAAAAGAACACGAGATATTTGCAAGTGTTAACGCACCTTTAGCTAGACGGATCTGTTTTCTACGACGTCGTTTTGGTTTCTCGAATGCTCCAGTATCTATAACAATATATAAAGGGGATTCTCCTTTTTGTGTCCACATTTCAAAATACCAAGTTTACCCTTTAAATATAATAATTTATTAAATTTTTTAAAATTGACCATTACTTTTACAAGTTTTTTATAAAATCGGCTATCTATGCTTCTTTTCTTCTTCTTTATTTATCAATGGTTATTTTTTCATCTGTTCTGATATACTTCACTTTATTTTTAATAAATATAATTTTAGTTTATATATTAACTTAATAACATTACAATATTATCATCTACTAATATTATAATTTTAGCTTATATATTAACTTAATAACATTTAAGTTTAAAAGATGCATACACACAGGCGCGATAGCGCCTGTGTTTACACTAGTAAATAGAATAATAATGAGTTGTATTTTTTTTTTCAATCTAGAACCAGAGAGGTTGATTATACAATAAGGGTATTTTGGTAATATGAAAAAGAGAAGTTGGTACTATTTAAACAGATAACAAACCCTAAACAAACCCTCAACACTACTTGATCTTATCTGAGCAGAGGAAGCCACTGCACGGCGGACGCATTTCCGATTCTTTCGCTCGAAGTGGTGACGGTGTCTGCGGAGCCTCCGTTCTTGGCGGCTCTGCCCCCGATCCGCCTCCACGAAAGATTGAATGCATTTCGCAGTTGGAACCCTGCAATGAAGACTGCCCGCGGTCGGAGCCCCCTCTCTGCACTGCTTAGCATTGCTTTGGGGCTGTGATGGCCACGCGGGCTCTCCAAATTCACTATTCCCCACTTTTTATTTTCTTTTATACCCGTTTCTTTTATTTGTCGGTGTATTTTTTTTTTGTTATGATGTTTTGTGCATTCCTACTGTTTGTTTATATTTCTACTGTATGTTTATGCTTATTTTTGCATATAACGATGCCTTAATTAAACTAATTTACTCTAACTCTAGATGTATAACCTTTGGAGTCTGAACTCTGATTCATTGAGATGCAATTTCTTTGCTAATTAATCGGTTTTTCATTTTGCTATGGCGTTGGATAGTGTAGGAAGGGAATGCAGACGAGTGCAGAAAGGTGACAGAGTACTGCGACGTTTCGTTTCGCAATCGTAAGCAAAGATTTTCTTGAGATGTTTTTTGAACTTCACAAATCATGTTATCTTCGTTTCTGCATTATACTCACGAAACTAGTGTGCAATTAAATTTCGTTTTGTATATTTGAGTGAAACCTGCACGATTTCACTTACCGGTGTATGAAAACATTTGTAATTCTTTTTTTTTTTTTCACTTGTTATGTTTTATTAGTCTCTTATGTGCATTATTTGTATGTTGTCAATTTTTAACCCTTACAATTAAATGGAAGTACTTGATGCTTATGAATTGGAGTCACACTAGGTGTGCAAGTTAGGGTAATCAACTGCAACTTAGTCTGGCAAGCCTAACGCAAATAACAGACTTTAATAATTTTTTGAATTTTCTCAGAAAATTGAGTAGCATTTATAATTTCTGTATTTCATCTTTTCGTGATATATCAAATCTGATATTACGACATTTAATTTCATTTATAATTGGTTGGATGAAACTGTCTTTATAGTTGCAGATTGTCACAATATTTGAAATAGTGTAAAGCGAACTGTTAAGCTTACCAATATACATATGAACTCGTGAAATATGCAGGTTAATGAGCCATTTCATATTTGATGTATTTGGATTATTGTATATTAAGTAATTAATTAGTATTTGAAAATATTCACAAAAGTTTCACGTAAAACTATAAAGCTTTTTTTTTAGTTTATTTGATGTTTGACATTAATTTTTTTTATGATTTATTTTATTCTAAGAAAATTGAACGACGTCGTGGGTGAGAATTTCCTTTAGATCTATACTTTCAGTATCTATGCATTATTTTTTTTATTAATCCAATCTCATTCATTTTAAAGCGAATCAACATAAACTGTTAAAATACGGAGTTTGTCCGTGTAATTATGACCACTATGAATTACATTAATTGTTTTTTAAAATGAAAATTTTAATTTCAAATTAATTAGGTAACATTATAATATCCACCACTCTACAATTGTAACTCCTTACCACTTTCAAAGGGCATTAGTACAAAACAGTTTCATTAATTGATTTAAGTTTTAAAGTCTTGTAACCTATAATTGTTTTCTATTTCCTACAAAAGATCAATTATGATAGGTTATGTAAAAAGATGATTTCATTTTATTGTGCCAAGCCAACTACTATGTCGGCTAGAGGATTATTAGTTACTGATCTTGTCAATTTAGTTGAACTGATGATAACATTGTGATGAAAAGATAAACATGTTAAACTCTACTCAGTTACTATTGGGTATGATGTTCAAAGTTCAATGAACAACTACAAGAATTGGGCATGTGTCAAAATTTTGACGCTTAGTTAAAACATTAACAAATTGATGATATTTTAAACTCATTTTAAACGTCACTATAGGTACAAACGAATAACATTATTTGGTCACAAAAAAAAAAAACAAAATGCACACCCACTTTTTTACTCGCTAGCATAACACCGTGAATAAAGTCACTGAAGAAATATTGGTTGTTGATAATAATCCTCTAATTTTGTTAAACAGAAATGTCATGCTCACGTAACTACATGCATAATACCTTATATTGATTTGCCATTTATCTAGAAGAAATATTTCTTATTCTAGTTATCATTTATCTCCCTTTTATATTTCAATTTCATCTTATAAATTTATCGCCACTCGTAAATTTGTGTTGTATAAAGTCTGATTTGAGAATTAGTTGTTTTGTTTATAGAATAATTAGCCAGACGCTTATTAATGGACAAGAATTTGGATGCCAAGATGAAATAAACATTTTAAGACTAAAAAGAACAGTAATGGGCCTTGGGTTCAGCATTTTGGATTGACCAATAATATCCTACTTACCTTAAGAAAAATATTGATAGATATAGAGGTAAAATATAATATAATGTAACAAAAATTTAAAAAAAAAAATTAATTATCGATGATGAAGTGTATAATGTATGAAGATGCCACATACCATACTAATAAGCTTATGTGAGAAAAGAAATAGTAGAGAGATAAACCAAGTCAAAAGATTATGAATATTTTTAATTGGAATGAATTATTTTTAATTTTGATATAGTTAGGATAGTAATTTGAAAATTGTTGTTATATTAATGAGTTAATGAAATTCATAACTAATGGAAATATTGACATACTTACATAACAAACAAGCTTAAATGATTTAACCTGACTTTCATACTTACATTACCATATTGAAAATAATACAAATAATACCCAACTATAATTCAATCTAAATCCTTCTGAGCCACATACAATTTAGATGATTTTCCATTGAATGTGCTCTAAGAATCCAAAGCCAAAAGATGATGACATTGCTTTTTTAATATAGAAAATCAACTGTCACCATTGAGTTCATGAGTAAACTAGATGACTAATTGGACTAATAAACTAAAATTGAATCATTAACACTATCTTTTATGCATCTTTCCATGTTTGAGCAAGTGAATTTTGCAGGTACCATTAATGATAAAGTACAGTTCTCAATCCAAATTTCTATTCTTGACCTATGGGTCCATTGCTCATCATTGACCCCTAGATTTTTCTTGGCATATATGGTGGATTATTAGTCCCGTGTCAACTCGTACATAAGTTTGTTCTGCCAATGATCATTCACCTATAAAGAATGAAAAGCAATGGTAGACATGTTCAACGTTGGTATCGATGCAGATTTAGACTGAGAGACCGTAACCCCAAAAACACTATAAACAAAATATTACCAAAAGGAACTTTCAGTTGCAATTTGCTTAGCCGACAAATCATGACTCAACATAATAGTTGAAACATAATCAACAAAACAATAATTAAATTTTATGATTTGATCCAGACCAATCACCTTTCTTGACAGAAAAGCTCATAAAATTACGGCTCAAGGCAACTAAAGATTCATGTAATGATCTATTATCTTGAGAGATTTGTGGGAAGGAAGGTTTATATGCTTGAAATACCTAACCAGGAGAGTTTATATTTTGAGGCAAAGCACTTTTTTAAGACCAATCATTGGCAATTTGGCATCATAAAAGAATAATTGGTAGGAGACATATTATCTGCAAAAGGTGTTAGATGAGCACAATTTAAAAATATTGCTCTTACCTATTTTATGATATATATTATATAGATCATGGGTCCATTACCTAAAAGTCTCCTTCATCTCTCTCTTTCTGTCTGTCCTTTCTTTATCTCCACACATATATACATATTTATGTGTTCAATAATGTTGTTGGTCTCAAACTTTATAAGATATAGAATTAGAATTTGAGGAAATAACCCTCTTTTGCCTGGCTATGTGTACACCTTTTAGTTTATATCAGAAGTCTCTGTCATAACCCCTCTCTATGTCTCTAGGGTAGTTAGAATTTTGAAAGATTAGCAGTTAAACTTACCATACAAGGTCTGAGAGTTAGGAAGGATGGTCAAATACAAATTAGGTTGGAGTGATGGGTTTAATATTGTACTGATTAACAAATTATGATGAAATCAAGTAGTTAGTAATTTTGAGATTACCCTTTTGTACAATTTTGCTCTGGAAACAGATTTCTATAACTATAAGTAGAAAAGAATCTTAACGTGGCATGGTTTAGGTGATGACAGGGAATGGATGTTGACCCCTCAACAAAGGGGATAACACCAAACAAATCCATGACAGAGCTTGGATTAAATACACAAAGTGGTTAAGGTTGTGGACTATTATTCTAATCTTTTGGTTTGGTTGAATTGGTATGAGCACAGTTTTCTTGTTTATTTTATTTGTAGGACTAAATAAGCCACTCCAACAGTTAAAAAGAAAGTGAAAACACTTTTAATTTCAGAGAAATTTCAATAGGAAAGAAAACTTGATCTCATGCATGAGTTCAATGAATTTGCTGTGTTCAACTTGGTCTAAAACACATGAGTTCTTATTTGTTTTAAGTACACTGAGACAGAATTGAACCAATAAGAAAACACAGGCGGTTAGAAGAAAGAGAGAGAGAGAGAGAGTGGAGTAGGAGTCAGTGATCTAGTGGGTTCCTGCAGCAGACCCCACCTGTTCAAGTTTATTACTTTTTTTTGGTTTTATTCAAGTTTTTCTGGTTGAGCCACCTTTGAAGCCCCACAAGTCCAAACTCCAAAGAGAGCATGAGACAACATGTTGGGTTCCACAGAATGAGTTTCTCAATCTCAAATGTTTTCAACCCATAAAGCAACCCAAACAGACTAATCAATCAGGTTTCTTCATTGAGAAGGAGAAAAGAAAGAGATAGAGACACCCCATGAAAGATAAAAAGTTGCAAAGAGGATCATATCTGAGAAAAAGACTGGAACATATTACTTTGACAAGAAAGCCTTGATCTTTCCCTGCTCTATCACCTTCTCTATTTACACTCATATTTATCCAAAACACTAAACACAGCCACTTTCCAAAATTCTTGAGCTTTAGCAATTCAATTTGAATCACAGCAATGTTTCGGTTTCAGAGGAAGATGATATAATGGTATAAAACAAGTTTGCATGGCGAGCCACAGAATAGGAGAACTCGGTTTGTCTGAGTCGGGACCTTCAAGTCACCACATCCCTTATGGAGTGCTTCATGGAATTAACACTACTACTCCAGTATCAAGCTTAATGTATTCCTCAATAATATCGTCCTTTGACTTTTTCAGTTATAGCTGAATTCTTAAGGAATATGTTTATGGTGATTCATTGTTGAACAGATATGATTGGTTTGTTTGATTTGAAACTTTGTTTGTTCTGTTTTGGTTTGTTTCTTAGCAATCAAGGATCTGCTTTTGATTTTGGGGAGCTGGAGGAAGCAATTGTTCTGCATGGAGTTAAGGGTAGAAATGATGATGACAAAGCATGTATGTTTCCGTTTTCATCAGTGGTGCTTTTTTTCTGACGTTTGATAAGCATAACCAACTCTTTCCAAAAGCATGGAGAGAAAAAAGAGGTGGTGGGGGGTGAAGGATAAGAAGTTTGAATATGTCTAAAGAATGCGCAGTGGGGGGTTACCATTTCCGATACAATAATGATTCTGAGACAATAGACTTGGATGGCGTGGGGTTACAATCTTAGAAACTGACCTCTTTGCATGATTTACTGACTCCATAACTGATGAAAAGTTGGATTAGGTTCCTCTGCCTTTTTTTGTTGTTATAATTGAAATTGAAAGTCCTCTGGTCTTTATTTTGGTAATCTTCAACCCCTTCGGTTTGGTGATCCTCTTGAGATTTTGCTTTTGTGATTCTTGCAGCTTTATTCACAGCCAGACCTGCAGCTACACTGGAAATGTTCCCTTCATGGCCAATGAGATTCCAACAAACCCCAAGAGTACTAGTCTCCTACTACTTCTTCATCTTTGACCATTTATTTAAACATGCTTAATTGCTTATGCTTACAAGTTCAAGAAATCTCAATATTTTATATCCCTTTTTATTGTGAAAATGATATTCTCCAAATCCTGAGCCTTGTAATAATTTGATATTATTTCTTCTGCACCAAAGTTTGATCTTTTTATCTGAATCAAAAAAAATTGGTGGCTTTCCACATACAGGGTGGTTCAAAGTCAGGAGGGGAAAGCACTGATTCAGGTCTTTCCAGCAAGACTGAGCCCCCCCTTGAGGCAGAATCTCCCATGAGTAAAAAGGCATCTTCTTCAGATCACCAGGCTTTTGATCAGCAGCATCTGCAGCAAAGACAGCAACTTCAACAGGATATGGCAAGTGATGCCGCAAGAACACCCTCTTCACAGAATCAATCAGCAGCCAAATCACAAGAAAAGGTCTCTCTCTATCTCTCTCATTCAGAGTCTCTTTTCTTTTTTGTCTCAAAAAATTAATTTTTTCAAACCAATCTTGTTGAAAATACCATCATTTACTAAATATGAGCACTTTTATCTGAATCTTAATTCACCATGCTATAAAGTAGTCTTTCCAGGAGACTAAACTCCAGTTGGTCTCTCAATAGGGTCTACACCTCAAGAAAGGTCATTAAACCACTGTTTTTCACTGTTAATCTCTCAGTTCTCTCTTTCCATATCCCCAAAACTCGGGGAAAGTTGGCCTTTTAAATGCTATTTTTACTGTTTTGATCTGTCCCTCCTCTCTCTCTCTCTCTCTCTCTCTTGTATCTTCACAGAGAAGGCACAGATCCCAACAGCTTTCAGAAAATCAAAAGAACACAGAGTTTTCCTGATTCCTGAACGATTTTCTGATGAATGTCTGACATGAAATATGATAGAGATATACTGAGAGGGATGTGGACAAAGTACGAACAAAAAACAAATTGAGAATCTTTTCAGTACTTATCAACGTTTCTCATTAAAGTGACCCCCTCACTTCGCTCAATATAGAGAAAACTTGGGTTCTTATCTAGAGTCAAATTTGGTGTTCGAAATCTAAACCAAAGTATACACCAAAACAATGGATGGTAACGATGCTTTTTGCTACCCATATCATATTGATGATTGCATGACTCTAGAGAAATGGCCCAAGGGGCCTCAGGATTCAGAAATGCTTCCCAGAGTGAGCACTCTAATGTGTCATGTTTTGTTTTGGATTAATGTTTTTGCTAAAACTCAGATAGATGTGATGAAGTTGAGTGATATTTAACAGTTTCTTCTTTTCCTCCCTCATTTATTTAGTCACTAATATGATCACATTTTCTGGTTTGTATTGTAGTCCTAAGTTCTACACTGTGTTGAGCATATGAACATTTCTCTGCATCTCAGTGTCTTAATTTCTTCCCCTTCTGAAATCATCAATGTCTTTTGAATAATGTTTTCTGGATCTTTTCTCTTGCAGAGAAAGGGAGCTGGTTCAACATCAGAGAAACCACTTGATGCAAAGGTGATTAACTACTTTTCCGATGTCTTTCTTTTTTCTCTCTATTTTTTCATTATGAGGTTTTACATAGAATATAATGTAATATTTTGTTGCTGTCCTCAGACACTAAGACGTTTAGCTCAAAACAGAGAGGCTGCAAGGAAAAGCCGTCTCAGGAAAAAGGTGTGTCCTTCAAATTGTGTACAAACTCATTTGGTTGTTGATAAATGAACATATATAATATCTCAGAAAGTGGTAACTGCAAAAGAGATACATAGTTTACTGCATTTTTCTTCTGTGTGTGGAACAGGCTTATGTGCAGCAACTAGAATCAAGTAGATTAAAGCTTACCCAGATAGAACAAGAACTCCAAAGAGCACGTTCTCAGGTTCTCTAGTAATGTATTACATTTTATTTTGTATTTAACTTTTTTTCTATACTTTTAATGATTATTATTTGAGTTGTTATAATTTGTAGGGCTTGTTCGTGGATTGTGGTGGTGTTGGAAGCAATGTATGCTCTGGTGAGTTTATCTGGTTGATTTGAAATGAAGTACCATTTTCTAATTCCATCCACAAACTGAGAAAGATTAAAGTGCTTATTACCATAGTTTTTAAGTAGAACACATCTTTGGAATACCAAATAAAATTCAAAGTTCAATTTTTTGATATCCTCGTTCAAATTGTAATGAAGTCTCTGCATTTGACCAGAATCTGTGGCTAGATAATTCGTGTTTGAATAATAAAATCAAAAGGGCAATGTTTGAATTTGATAACGCTAACATATTTTATGTCTAGACGTACGACCTTTTCATAACATATTATATAAACTATAAAAGCCACTTTATGTGCTTCGGCTTTTCAGAGAAGAGAATTATTCCATTCTGATACTGCTCTTTTCGACTTATGGTAAAATAATACGATTTTGGAGTAAAAAGCTGATATCAGACAATATAATAGTTTTAAATCATTATAAATAGAATCACACTTTCTAATGAAAAGGAAATGCACTACATAATATGATTAATCAATTGATCTATGCAGGAAATAAAATAGTGCTGATTGTTTCATTAGTGGTCACATTCAACCGGTCACCAAATCAACCAACATTTCAACAGTAAAAAATATAGTATTAGCAAGTAAAATATGTATATAATATGAGAACAATATTTGAAGCAGCACCACACATATTTTATATTGCAGTTTAATATGTATACTACTGATATAATCAATGACAGCAATTATTGATCAAGTAATGATAAGTAACAAGAATGGTTTTGTTATGCAGCAGGAGCCGCAATGTTTGACATGGAATATGGAAGATGGTTAGAAGAAGATCACAGGCTAATGGGGGAGCTTCGTAACGGGTTGCAAGTACCCTTATCAGATAGTGATATGAGAGTGATGGTGGATGGATATCTCTCCCACTATGATGAGATTTTCAGGCTCAAGGGTGTGGCTGCAAAATCAGATGTGTTTCACCTTATCAATGGCATGTGGACTTCCCAAGCTGAACGTTGCTTCCTCTGGATTGGTGGTTTTAGACCCTCTGATCTCATCACGGTGAGTGTGCACTATGCATAAAGAAAAAAATCAGTAAAAACAATATTCATATCAGTGATGACAAAGAGTGCAAAGTTTGTGGAATCCATATATTGCTTAATGTGGTAAAGATAATTAATGGTATAGACAAGGAACATGGTCATTTATTTGGTCACTCCAAGTCTCAAGGGTGAGTCGTTTTCTTTGGATTTTGGAAATTGAGAATATCAGTTTTTTGGAGAACGAGATAAACAACTTTTTCGGTAACAGCATTGCTTTACTGTTATTAGTAATTTGTCCCATGTCAGTGGTTGTGGCAGTGAATAACTGTTCCAATGTCGTAGGGAAATTTTGCAGCCAACAATTACTAATCTTACTAATTAGTAATTACCATTACCATACCTCATCAAAGACTCATCAAATATTATAAATCTTAATTTCTTAAGCACTGTACTGTATCCAAGGATTATTATTATTATTGTTGTTGTTTTTTGTTTTGGTCAGATGCTGATACAACAATTGGAGCCACTGGCTGAGCAACAGATAATGGGAATGTATGGTCTGAGACATTCCTCACAGCAAGCAGAAGAAGCACTCTCTCAGGGCCTTGAACAGTTGCAGCAATCTCTGGTGGACACCATTGCTGGAGGCCCAGTTGTTGATGGTGTGCAACAAATGGTGGTTGCCATGAGCAAACTAGCCAATCTTGAAGGATTTGTTCGTCAGGTAAAACAAACTTCACACATTCTAATCAATAACACAGAATAAAGTAAAGAAATGTATTACACAATGACTTAAAAGTTTTCTTTTTTAACAGATTTGGTTGGTCAAGTTCTTCTTTTTTCTTCTGGGGTGAATTCAATATGTGTGACATGATGCAGTTTCTGTTTAACTAATGATTTTCTGTGGTTTTTGTCAAAATTTGATTTGAATGTGTGTGACTTGTCCATTCTAATTTTTATGGTTTAGATGCCTATTGGCTTATAAACTTGCTAGTTGAAAATGGAAACCATGTTAATTGCACTTGGGCTATGGCATCTTTTACCTTCTTTTGACTTTTGGAAAAGATTTATAGGATAGTTATGACACTTTATTACGCTTTTAACTGTTTCTGCATAAATAAAGAAACGAGTCCATGATTAGTTAGTAACAGTTGAAATGCTACTTTCTTTCTAGTCCATATATCTCTTTTTGCTTATTTTAGACCTCACATTTGTGCTGTTTATCATAGCTAATATTCTTTTGATGATCACTTCATTTGTTTGAACTTGAGAATAATAATTAATTCCTCCCCCATTTTCATCTATTTTTTGCATGTGTTGCTTTCATTCAATGTGATTTTTTTTTTGGCTTAATTATATATATACAGATAACTAGCTATGTTACTTAAATTATCTTAACTTCTCGGTCATCACGTCTCTCTTAAGTATATTGTTTCTTGCCAATTACTTTCGTTTTCTTGTAAGTTAGAACCTTCTTTTTTATCAAAATATTGGGTTTATATGCATCTGATGAAGTTTTTCCATTTTAAATGTCTCGGTCAGAAGTTGGTTTTAGAAAGCGATGGGCTACATTGAAAAAGAAAACTTGATAGAATTATCATCATTACCATTTTAAAAAGACAATGTCACCGTGTTTTCTAATTTATTAAATTGCAGGGTTGTAGCAGAAAACAAATTATACTTCTTTATTCAATGATTAGTGACTGTCAATGAAATTTATTGATTACCCAAACTCACCAATTTGAACCCTTCTTTGACTCTATCCAATATTTGAATTTAATTTAACTAGGTACATATATAGAATACCATTCCCCATTATTCTTAACAAAGTATTGTAGTACTTTTTTAGAAAATAACAAACACTTTCTCTTGTTAGAGACCAATAATTGCTTCAGCAAGTTTTTTTTTTTTTTTTTGGTGACTGTTGTAACTTAACTTGCAAGAGATGTACATTTATTTCTAATACATGCACATGTAGATACATATTAATTCTTAATTAATTTCTTAATTGTACTTGGGTTATTTGGTGATTTATTAAGGGTTGATGTTTATTTATGAATTGAAGGCTGATAATTTGAGGCAACAAACTCTTCATCAGTTATGTCGATTACTCACAGTTCGTCAAGCAGCACGATGTTTCATTGTGATCGGAGAATACTATGGTCGTCTTCGAGCCCTTAGTTCTCTCTGGGCATCAAGACCACGAGAGTAAGTTATTAACAAAAATCATGGTAAAATTTGAAAGTCTTAAAAATGAAACATAACTTTTTTATTAATTTCAATGAGTACAATGTTGTTGTTTTTCTATAATGTTTTGATGTCTCTTTTATACTTGTCATTTGCTTTTGCCATTTTATTTTATGTATTTATTTTTTTTATTAGGAGGATTTAATCTTATCTTTTAAGTTTATATATATCTCTTATTTATGCTTCGTAACAATTTTCTCTTGGAATACTGAAACAGGACCTTGATCGGTGATGACAACTCATGCCAAACAACCACAGAAATGCAAGTGGTCCAACATTCTCAGAATCATTTCTCAACTTTCTGAGAGATGTAATTAAAAATCCATTAGCTTGAAAATTAAGAAGCTTGTTATATGTGGTGGGCTGCTTTTTACCATGATGAATGCCAGTGTCTTCTTGAAAAAAAAAATGTTTATTTATTTTTCTTTTCAGCCTTCTAGTGCTTTTATGTCTGTAAATGTAAAAATTTAGTTTTAATGTGCATGCAAGATGAGAAAGCTCCTACTTTAGCTAAAAAGGAAATAGAAAAAAAAAATTGCATTTTATGAAAAGGTTCATGTTGTCATGTGTATTTTACATATGGCATTGATATATGTAGATAAAATATCCATAATATATTAACTCTATGTATGCCTAGTTAGGTATATATATTACTTCTTGTTTGCTAACATTTAATATATATATATATCAATATATATCTATATATAAATACCTGACATACCTTGATTAATGACTCTACAAAATCATAATTAAAGTGGACACAAATGAGAAAGAAAAGAGGTTGTTGAGTTGCATTTATGTTGGTAGTGGTTGTGTGGTTGCAAGTGGAGTGTGGAGTGAAAAATGAAAAGGAATAAAAAAACAAAGGTATGAGTAAAGAAGATATTGTCTTATTAAGGTGGTTCATTGCACAACTTGGTATCTAAAAAGGAAGGGTTGTTTTTATGTTCTTTAAGGTTGCAAATGGGAGAAGGAGTGCTTTATGTTGATTGGTATGAAGTGGTGGCAATTAGGTTTAGTTTATCAATGCAAAAGAAGGAAAAAGAAAGAAAGTGGAGGGAAAAAAAAGTTGAAAAAATGAAGAGGGGTTTTTTTTGTTTCTTTGCTTCTGTTCATAGGGATAGAATATAGAGGAAAAGATTTGGATTTTATGAAAAACTCAAAAGCATGGTTTCAGAATGATAGAGAGAATTGCATGTAACCCCTTCACTATCAGACAACAGATATACTCATATAATTTATTTTATACAGGTGTATTCATTGTTTCCATAACTTCTTCTTCCAAAAGATATCAATGTCAGATTTATCACAATACACTGACACCACACACTGTAAAACTAAAACCACAAACAAAAATTAAATGTCATTTGTGAATATTCGTTTTATAATTAATATTATTATTTAATTATAAATTAAGTTTTTCATAATAAGTTTAACTGACATGTGAAATTGTTTTATTAACTGACAAAAACATCACAATTATTGAATTTATATGAAAAGAATGAGTTGGGATTTTTATTGTTAATGAAATAATTTCATCTTAACACTATACATTGATTGCTCTGTGTTTTCTCAATACATAAATAATTTAATATATAATTAATTATTATAAATAAATATGATTAAAATATAAATTATATTTTTGTTTATTATATTTATTTATATTTATTAGAAATAAATATGATTAAAATATAAAAGTATTAGGTAACGTACGTTTTCAATCCTTATTAATTTATAGTTTGGGTTTATTCTATCATAATAATAATAATAATAAATTATTGTATATATAAGTTAAATAAAGTAATCTACCTTCGCTCAAATACATATACAGTACAACTCACGACATGCATAACAACGTAAGTGTCAATAAAAACTTTTATGCGTACATGCACATCCCGACAAAGAAAATAAATAAAGTACTATTTTCACTTCAATATGACATTTTTAATTGAACACGTGATAGATGTTTATATTATGGTTAAAAAAAAAATATTATTGAGTTTACGTGTTAACTTTAATGCTATTTTAAAATTTTTAACATAAATTAAAATCTTCTTATGAAAATATAAGAAAACTCTTAAACATAACCAATTATAGTAACACCATTAGTAACTATAGTTATTGATTATTAAAATAGTCATTATTATGAATTAAAAAAATATAATTTGATCATTAAATTAGTCTTCAAAATTAATTACTAAGATTTTGACTAAGAAAGAAGATTTGTCAATAGAAATTAGTTACCAAAGTTTTGGTTTCCAAATGAATTAGTTTCTAAATAGATTTCTAATTAATTAGTAACCAATTTAATGATAAATTATAATTTTTTAGTGACTATTGTATTAGTTTGGTAAACTAGTATCAAAGTGTAGTCACTATAATATATTATCTGATTATAAATTTTCTTGTATTGTAATTTTTTGGATGAATAACAAAAATGCTCAAATAAGATATAAGTGTTTGATGAAACACAGGTAAGTCAAAACTTGAGAGAAATATTTTATTGAATTATTCTAAAATAAAAGAAATGTGCTTGAATATAAAGGGAAAATTCAAGCAACCGAAAATCATAAAATAAAAAACTGAAAGAAGATATTAAATATATCTCTAATATACTAAAGGTCAACTACAAAATAATAGAATATTAGACTTGATTGTAATTTTTTATTCCTCACTTTTCCTTTAAATTTAATCTCTAAATGTTTAAGTATTTGTAATTTCATTTAATATTTTATTTTGAGACATTTACCTATTGTGTTGGACTAAAAAAATAGTAAAATAAATTAAAAGGTAAATATAAAATAAATACATGTTTTCTTTATGATGGGAGTATTTTTTGTTTTCAAATTATTAAACTATAGCTTATAATTAAACTTATAAATAATGTATAAAGAACAACTAAAATAAAAAACTAATAGTCACTTAACAAATAAATAATATAAAGATGATCACCGATTTGTAATGTATGAACAAAGAACTTAAAGAAATTTAATAGAAATAAACATAATTTGTTTATTACTTGACAATATTAGATTGGTTAACAATATATTAGAATTAAAAATTATTTTCAATATAAAGAATGATAAATAAATAAAATTTGATAATTATAATTCAATTTTTTTCATGGAAATCACTTATTCAAAGTATATATTAACAAAAAAAAAACATTAATAAAATAAAATGAATTTATTATTATAATAATGATAATAATATCATTATTATTATTAATAAGTGTATGAATTACAAATGAATACTATGTAATCCAAAACTAAACCAAAACAATAAAATTGTCTAATATTACATCATACACTAAATAAAATAAAAAAATTAATTATCTAAAGCCATATTAAATCAAACTTCTAAGCACAATTCAAAATTGAACTAAAAAACATAACTCTTTAATGACATACAATTACCACTATAAAATCCAAAACTAAACCAAAATTCAAAATTGCTTAAAGTTACATCACACACTAAATAAAACAAAAACAAAAATAAATTTGTCTAATATTATGTCACATCTAATTTTTGAATTTTTTAACAATGACACACAATTCAAGATGACAAAAAAATATAATTAATTAATTGACACAAAATATTATTGGACAATCCAAAACTAAACAAAAATAATAATAATAATAATAAAATTGTCTAATGTTAGATCACATACTAAATCAAAAAATAAAATTATCTAGTGTTATGTCACTTCTATCTTCTAAGCACAATTCAAGACTAAACAAATAAATAAAATTATTTAAAGACACAAAATAATCGTTACAAAATCCAAAACTAAACAAAATAAAATAAAATTATTTAATGTTTCATCATGCACTAAATCAAAAAAACAAAATTATTTAATATTATGTCATATCTAACTTCTCAGAAGTGACACATAATTCAAGATGACCAAAAAATAAAATTATTTAATGATACAAAATGATCACAATAATATCCAAAACTAAATAATAAAATAAAATTGTCTAATGTCATGTAAGATATTAAACTAAAAAAATAATGTCTAATGTATATCATATCTAACTTTTAATCATAATAAAAACATGAATAAAAAAAAACACAATTTTTAATGACACAAAATGACTTTTGTGTTTAACATACTTATGTTAAACAAAATTGGTATGTTTTTTTATCTAACTTAAATGTATTTAAGATTGAATGATAATTTATCTATGTTGCATTTACTTATAATAAGAATTAATTAGTCATAAAAATAAATTTTTATTTCATTTTTAAAAATATTTCTTTAAAGTTAAATTATAATTTTGCTAGTCAAATAAGTTATAATATATATTTATATTTAGGCATTCAATTACACCTGTCTCTAAATACGTTTTGTCATTATTTACAGTGATTTCAACATGTAAAAAGTAGAATTCAGATGACAATTTTACTGAATTACATGAAAAGAATTAATTCAGATTTTGATTGTTAATGAAATAATTTCATCTGAACACTACATTGATTACTCTATTTCCTCAATACATATATACTTGAATATATATATATATATATATATATATATATATATATATATATATAATTATTTATTATA
>Ga0214542_1008320_pt1 | contig 17268 bp, 15 predicted proteins | sample CNSS1metaG_FD_160096 | JGI IMG/M metagenome (GOLD analysis project Ga0214542, IMG submission 160096) | Root nodule microbial communities from cowpea collected in UCLA plant growth center, Los Angeles, California, USA - CNSS1 | ecosystem: Host-associated > Plants > Roots > Nodule | place: USA... | reverse complement strand
GAACCCAACAGCTTTAGGAGCATACTCAAGAGGTGGAGCAGAGAATGAGGTTGAGCTTACTTGAATCTGAATGAGCTTCGAGCCCTAGCAGAGCACTGTTTGAGGGGAAAAGAGGAGTAAGATGACTAATTTTTGCAAAATGGGCAGAACATGAGAGGGTTAGGCTGGTTTAGGGGTTTTGGGATGCCTTATGGGCTAACTTTAGGCCCAACTGACTAAGAGAGACCCTTAAATTTTAGGACAAAATTAAAGTGGGTCTTACAGTTTCAAAAGTAGACTAATTCCAATTTTTACAAAAAGTTAAGAAACCAAAAACATATTTAATCCACTAAAATACTATGTGCATGGATATCATTTTATTAAGCCTTCACTTATTAGATTAAGCAAAGAGAATACAAGTACTACGGTCTATCAAATAAAGCACACTACGTATCACATTATCTGTCTTCTATAAAACTTGCATCTTATAAACATAGCGTTTTCATAATTTATGCTTGTTTAACAACACCTAATCAAAGTGAGATATGAATAAATAAAAATGAAAAGAAAGAAGTTTGAAAAGGAGAAAAGAGAGAAAAAAAAAACAAAGTAAAAATATTTCTCCAACACCGAAGCAGATGGTGAAAAACATTTCAGTTTGGAGGTTTGTGTCCTTCTAAGAATTGTTCATGCAAAAGTTTTGAAAAAAAAATAATAATAAATCTTTTATGGATGAAAAATACCTTTTCCATCTTATAAAGAGACACTTATTATTACAAGTTATGAACATGATTCTCAACCAATCAGATTTCAAAAAATTAAACTTCTTTAAAAATTAGTACAGTTTAAAAATTATCATATCTCGTTTAAAGTTTCCGCTGCAAGGATACAAGAACAGTTCATGATTTTCTACATAGATTTCCAAGTTATTTACTATTGAAGGGTGCTAAAATAATATTATTGCGATCAATCTTCCCATATAAGGTCTTATTTGACATGAAATGTTATCTCTCGAGCATAGTTTCATTGTTAAAACATGTTTCGGTAAATTAAAAAAATGTATATATAAATGTTAATATAAGCTTTTCTTTCCAATCTCGTACACTTCAATATCAAACTTTGAATCACAACCTACTTAAACAATTTAAAACCCGTTTTATTAGGACAAATCTATAATCAGATCTTAGGCTTCCTTTTTCCAACTAATAAAGAATAATTACGGTGTTAATTGTAAAGTCCAATATTCTTATCTTCAAAGCTTCCCTTTACTAGATAACAAGCTTAATCTCTCCCCTTTTTCAAATATATTAAATTTAAACAAAGACAAACTAATAAAATGATATCCATTTTCCATATATCCTCCCACTCAAAACATAAATCACACAAAGGTGATTTTTACGTCAAACATGTTATTCAACACTGATATATATACACAACAAACACAAATAATGCAAAAAAAATAAAAATAAATTACATATAAGTGTAAAAAGTAATAGAGAACATGTCTGAGAAATGCCTAGCCCACCAAAGCTCAACAGATTCCTTTTTTTCTTATTTCTTTTATAAGCCTAGCCCTATGCCTATACATAGCATTAGCATAAGTGTGAGAATGACCTTGTATTTCTTATCAAAACAATATGAATTTTGGAGAATGTGGCTGCAAAACTGCTCTATGGATTTTAGTACATAATATTTTGAGAGGTTTAAGGAATATTCTACTGTTTAGTTTTTCCACATAAATTAAGGCAAATCAATCGCGAATCTTCAATAAATAAATAAAACACAAAAATAATAATAACAATTTAAGAATAATGCACTACACATGTATCCTTAAGACAAAAGTGGTGGAAAGAAGAATATATATATATATATATATATATATATATATATATATATATATATATATATATATATATTCTTCAATCATTGACATTAAGTAACAAGTTAAGCAAAGCTTAATCATTTTGCCTCTCTGTCGGCTGGTGAAAAGAGAACAACTCTATTAGAGTACTATAAAAGAAACAAAATAAAAAAGGAAAGAGTAAGCCAGTAATTTTACACTAATGGAGTAATTTTTTCAGATGAAGTAAAACGGATAAATTTAGAAAAGAAAACATAGATAACTTGTTTTTCAATTTTTATATATTTTTATAAAGTATATTTACATTTAATGCCATACTGTAGATTGAAAGAATTTTAAGTTGACATAAGACGTTTACTATATGAATAATTAATAAATATAATAGTTATAGTATCCTAAAATGTATTTTTACAAATAATATAATTGTGTTATAATTAAAATGCACAATTTATAAGAAATATTTAAAGATATAATAACATTCATATACTTTATTTTGAAACATAATGAGAAAATAAGCATTGTAGTAAAAAGTGATTGATATGGTTGTAAAATATAAAGCTATTTCACTTTTCATTGTAGGATTAGATTCTATTGCCACATTACTTTTTTTCTTTTTAGTCATGGATTCTCTTGTTCTTTATACAAAGGAAAACAGCATAAAGTTCAGCATCCTTCCCTATCGTAAAGTCCAAGAAAGATCTATAGCCTCCATAGTAAATCCAATAAAACTGAACTTAAAATTTCTATTGTTAAAATTATGAGAGTTTTATCATGATTTTAAAAGTTGATTCTTTACAATCCGGTTAAAATGCTATCTTCTCGTATATATTTGAAAATCACGACTAGATCTTCATATATTTTGATGGATCTCAATTGAGTTATTATTTTTGAAAATACAATACAATTTGATCATTTTTATTAGTACTGTATTGACAATTAACTTATATGTTACATGTCAAATCATGTTTTTTTTTCAATTTTTATTTTTTTTAAAAATAAGTGTTATGTGAAAAATCTTAATTTAATAATTGTATTTGTTGTTTTGATTTAATTAAGTCCCAATTTTTTGTACCATAAAACAATTTCATCTCTCTCAAAATTGAGACCAAATTTAATTTTATATAAATGTTATATTGATATTTTTGTTAAAAATTATATTTTTATTATATATTTTTAATGAGATTAAGTTTACTTAAATTTATATTTTATATTAAACCTCTATCACCCTGATGACCACAGGTGTTTCTCACATTTGCTCACATCAACAAGTTGATGATCATCGCAAAAAGAGAAAACCACACAACAGAACATATAACAAACAAAAGGGTAAGCTAGAGTAGAAACAATTTATCATACAGTTACATACAATTTTCTAGTTCAAGATGCATAGACCAACCAATCATGTTATGACTTGCAAACAATACACTAAGACTCAGACACGACTCATCCAGATACATATAATTAGTCAGATTCAGCTGATGCTTGCACTTGTGGTGGACTTCCCTACTCTACCGAGCTAAGTGTTACAAAGTTTCATCCCCCCACACAAGGTTACACTTAATGAGTTTCAGGCCTCTTGCTACTCTCACCACTAGAGTCAGTATGCTCTATGCGAGACTAACTGTCTCTTTAGAGTGTCAGGATGCAACCTTACTTTGAATCCTTACTAAATTATATAGATGAGACAACACCATGAACTCTCACTAACAAGGGTCATGGAATTGCGTTTCGACCAACTGAGGCAGCATCATGAGGTCTCACCTCGAGACTTATGGAATTACGTCCTAACCACACACAATTCATGTTCCAACAACCAAGTATGTATTATCACGCACACCGAACTCATGCCAACCTTTTTCACCAATTCTTCATTCATAATTCATACCAAGATCATGTCAACCTTATCATTTCCAATCCATAAGTCACTTAACACATGCATACTTAACCCATTCATGCTTTAACAGGGTAATAAAATCATATAGTAAATCACCAATCAAAAACATTAGACAGAACAGGCACCAAACAAACACTTGCGTCACTCTCGCCCAAGCCAACAACCCTCGCTCAAGTGAAAGGGTTCTTTCGCTCAAGCGACAGACCCTCGCTTAGGTGAGACTGCTAACAGTGAGGGTTGTTGATTACGCGAGTTCTCGCTTAGGTGAGGTTCCTCGCTTGGGCTGGTAACTACAGCGACGTGCCAAGGTCCCCACGCATTCTCGCTTAGGCGAGCCCCTCTCGCTTAACCGAGATGTCACCTCGCTCAAACGAGAGCTCTCCGCCTGAGCGAGAGCTCGAGTCTGAACATGGCCTGTTTCTACAAGTCTCGCATGGGCGAGACAGGCCCGCTTGGGCGAGAGCATCAATTTATCGTCACTATTTCCCTGCAACAACCATACATACGAATCCAAACCAAAATACCAAGGCATTTCATGCATTCACAATATCACACCAACTATAGAATCGTAAAACAACAAAAGGACAAACAGGAAATCGAAATACATGAGTAAGCCCTAACTTCCCTTACTTGGAAACGGGTTAGCAAAGGACTTCGACACCAAAGTAGTGAGCACAGCGCCTCCGAGAACAGTTTAGGGAGCTAGAAAATTAATGAAATAGAAAGGAGACTAGATTAGTAATGGAAACCTTAGTTGGAACCAAGGCAATAGAGCTAGGACAAAGAGAATATCAGTTGGGAGATTAACTTACGTGGAACATAGATAGTTCTTCTAGCTGAACGAAAAACGAAAGCAAACCCTAGTAGAGCTTGGCTGTTGTTCTAAGAGAGAATAAGGGTGACTGTTTTTCTGAAAATAAGAAGAATGAATGGGTTAGGGTAGATTAGGGTCTTTGGCTCCCTATGGGCCAGTCCTAGGTCCAACTTATTTGGGGGCAACCCCTTTAAAATAAGGGCATATAAAAATAAGTGGGCTTACATTCTCCCCAATAAGAAAATTTTCGGCCTCGAAAATAGAGACTTACTAAGAAAACAGGTGCGAATGTGACTTCCTCATATCCTCCTTTAACTCCCAAGTAGAGTCACTTGTCCTCCGATTCCAGATGACTTTGAGAAGACTGACTGGTTTTCCTCTACGTTCCTCAACTCGGCTATCCTCTAAGGCCACTGGTGGTACCTCCATAGTGAGATCTTCCCTAATCTGAACATCCTCGGCCTCCAACACATAGGACGGGTTAAACACATACTTCCTCAACTGCGAGACGTGAAACACGGGGTTGAGATTTGCCAACTGGGGAGGCAAAGCAATCTCGTAAGCCACAGGCCCAATCCTCCTCGAGATCTGGTAAGGGCCAAGGAACTTAGGAGAAAGCTTCCTTGAGCGGAGAGCCCTTCCCACACTAGTGGTTCAGGTCACCCTCAAGAATACGTGATCTCCAGCCGCCAATTCCAAGGGTCTCCTCCTGCGGTCTGCATAAGCCTTTTGCCTACTCTAAGAGGCCTGCATTATGTCTCTCACCATTCTCATTTTCAGTGGTTTGTTCTAACAACTCTGGTCTGATAAACATTGCTTCCCCATCTTGATACCAACACAAAAGAGTCCTACACTTTCTGCCATAAAGAGCCTCATATGGCGCCATGCCAATGTTCGCATGAAAACTGTTGTAAGTGAACTCTATCAAAGGTAGTATTTCATACGAAGCACCTAAATGATCCTGCACACATGTTCTCAGCAAGTCTTCAAGTGACTGGATTATTCTCTCAGACTAGCCATCAGTTTAGGGATGGTAGGCTAAACTCATGGTCAACTTGCTTCCCAAAGCACTTTGCAAGGTCTGCCAAAACCGAGAAGTGAATCATGGATCTCTATCGGAGACTATACTCGAAGGTACCCCATGCAACCTCACAATTTCTTTAATGTATAACTGGGACAACTTGGTCATGGACATCCTTAAGTTCATCGCCAAGAAGTGAGCACTCTTGGTCAGTCGATCAACTATAACCCAAATGGTATGATGCCCTCTAAAAGTTTGTGGCAGATGGGTCACGAAATCCATGGATATGCTATTCCATTTCCACACTAGTATTTCCAAGGGCTGTAGGATCCCACCGGGTCTTTGATGCTCCACCTTTGCCTTCTAACAGATCAGATAGACTGATACAAACTGAGCTACATCCTTCTTCATATCCTGCCACCAGAATGTCTCCTTGAGATCTTGGTATATCTTAGTCATGCCAGGATGCAAGCTAAGACGAATCTTGTGCCCTTCCTCAAGAATAAACCTTTTCACCTCAACATCATCCAGCACACACACTTTGCCTTGAAACCTCAATATGCCATCATTACCCAAAGAAAAATCCTTTGCCTCATCTGATCCAAGCTGTTCTCTCACTCGGTTCAAACTGACATCTAATAATTGACTTTCTCTAACTGAGTCCAAGAAGTCACTAGATATAGTCAGGGTATTACACTTAATGAACTTGGATTCCAACTCCACCTACAACTTCATATCCCTGAACTTCTCCTGCAATTCCACCTCCTTAATTATAATGTGTCTAGTATGTACAGTCTTCCTACTCAAGGCATCAGCCACTACGTTCGCCTTCCCTAGATGATATAGTAGTTTAAAATCATAGTTTTTTAGGAATTTCATCCACCTCCTTTGCCTAATGTTTAACTCCTTCTGATCAAACAAGTACTTACGACTCTTGTGATCGCTGAATACACGAAACTAGGCACCGTAGTGCCTCCAGATCTTCAAGGCAAACACAATGGCTGCCAACTCCAAGTCATGAGTGGGGTAGTTACGCTCAAGCACCTTAAGTTGCCTTGAAGCATAAGCCACCGCCTTCTTCTCTTGCATCAAAACATAACCAAGTCCAAGGTGAGAGGCATCACAATAACCTCAAAGGGTTTACCAACATCCAGGATAACTAATATCGGAGCACTCGTCAATCATCGCTTCAGCTCTTGGAAACTTTCCTCACACTTATCCGTCCAAGTGAATGGTTGGTCCTTCCGGCTAAGCTGCGTTAAAGGCGCCACTATCTTGGAGAACCCTTCTATGAATCTCCTGTAGTAGCCAGCTAAACCCACGAAACTCCTATTCTACGTCGCTGACTTGGGACTCCCCCATTGTACCACTACCTCAACCTTTGCCAGATCCACTGTAATGCCTTGTACGGATATCACATGTCCCAAAAATTGTACCTCATTCATCCAAAACTCACACTTGGACAGTTTAGTATACAACTGCTTCTCTCTCAAAAGATTAAGCACCAATCTCAAGTGTTCTGTGTGCTCTTCCTAGGTCTTGGAGTAGATGAGAATGTCGTCTATGAAGACTATGACAAACTTATCTAAGAAGGGCCTGAAAATCCTGTTCATGTAGTCCATGAACATAGTCAGATCATTTGTCACACCAAAAGGCAAAACCACGTACTCGTAGTGTCCATACCGAGACCTAAAGGCAGTCTTCTGTACATCATCCACCTTCACTAATATCTGATGGTATCCTGACCGTAAATCAATCTTCGAGAATACCGATGATCCATCAAGTTGATCCATTAAGTCGTCAAATATCAAGAGAGGATACTTATTCTTGATCGTCATCTTATTCAGTTGCCTGTAGTCCACACACAAGCATGAACTCCCATCCTTTTTCTTTACCAACAACATTGGAGCTCCTCAAGGAAAGGTGTTGGGTCGTATGAATTGCTTTCCGGCAACTCCTCTATCTGACTCTTGAGCTCTACCAACTCCGTCGGAGCCATACGGTACGAAGCCATCGACACTGGACCGGTTCCTGGCACCAAGTCAATAGAGAACTCCAGCTCTCTACTGGGTGGCAACCTTGGCACTTCCTTTGGAAACACATCTTCAAACTCGTGCACCACCGGTATAACGGACGTCGCCTCTTCTTTCTCCACCTCTAGATGTGTGAAGATGATGAAGCACTGTGCACCATCTCAAATCTCTTTCATAATCCCTTATGAAGATAATAACTCAGGCTCCTCTGAGTTGGGAAACAACAACCTCTTCTCTTGACAATCTATAAAAATACGATTGGCAGAGAGCCAATTCATCCCTAAAATCACCTTCAACTCTTGTAGAGGTAAGCATATCAGATTCACCTTGTATCTGCACCCTTCCACCTCCACTGGACATCAAGCACAAAAGGACGATGTCTTGACCAAACCCGATGCCGGAGTAGATACCACCAGCTCACACTACAGCTCACACACTCACAAACCTAAACGTTTCACACAAGCATTTGACACAAAGGAGTGTGTCGCTTCAAAATCATACAACACACAACATTTCATCCCAGTAATCACATAATACCCCAAAACAAGGTTACCTGAGCCTACGGCTTCTGCTTCCGTCATGACGTAAACTCTGCCTGTCGCTTGAGGCCTGTTGCCTCTATTCCTCTGCTGGTGTTGAGTAGGAGTCTGGACTGGAGGTCACGTCACTGCCCTAGCAAGAGTTAGGTAGTCCTTGCCAAAGTGGCCCTTCTTGCCACAATTGTTACATTGCGGTAGCCTTCCATATGTGGGTAGACTCTCCTCAGATGAGGACCCCCACACTAGAAACACTACACTCGACCCTACTGTGTAGGAAAGCTCTTAGACCCCTGGGATTGATGGTGGGGTCTATCATATGGTTTCCTCCGCTCCTCATGCCTTGGTTTGGACCTAGATGGCCCACAAGTCCTCTGTTGTTGAGGGCGTTGACCCTCTACTTCGTTCTTCATCTTCTCCATCACTTTGGCCTTCTCCACCAGTGTAGCAAAGTCCTTAATGGACAATGGGGCTACCATCAACCAGATATCATCCCTGAGGCCGTTCTCAAATTTCTGGCATCTCCACTCCTCATCGAGTGAAAACGTGCAGAAGCGACAAAGATGCTTGAACTTCTCAGCATTCCGTCATGGTCTTACTTCCCCTATGTTACCTGGAGGAACTCCACCTCCTTGGCATATCTGACGCTATCTAGGAAGTATTCAGAGAGAAACTTCCTCCTGAAGGCCTCCCGAGTAACCGACTCACCTCTTTCTTCCATGATGGATTTCATGCTGATCCATCAATGTTCCGCCTCGCCGGTGAGCATGTACACCGCAAACGCCATTCTATTCTCTACAAGGCACATCTTCGCATCAAAGATACGTTCCAAATCCTTCAGCCATTGGTCTACGGCATCAAGAGTATTCTTGCCATCAAATTTCACCGGGTGATGCTTCAGAAAGTCTTCCAAGCTCAATCCCTAGCTAGAGGTCGTGGCCCGAGACCGAAGACAGGTGTAGTTATTTTATTCTCCTCCAATTAGTGGAGGGCCTCCATATGCTGCCTGTGAGCATCCTCAACAGCCACTCTTGCAGCCTCCATCTACTGCATCACCAGTTTTTGCTGCTCAAGCGACGCTGCCTATCGCTGCATTAATGCTTCATGTTGCTGTATCATAGCTGTACTCTGTTGGGTCATCGTTTCCACCATGGTTTCTATTGCTCTGGCGATATCGGGAACATCGCCTTGAGAGGATTGAGAAGTCCTACAAGGAGGTGCCATAATTCACTAGCACACAGAAAACCCTTAGTCAGACTTGATAAGTCAAGAACTTAACTAAAGACAGTCAAAATGACACAAAGAAAGTTAAGCGGACATCCAAGTCCACAGACTCTAAGGATTGACCGCTTTGATAGCATAAATGTAACGTCCCATTTAATTAATAATCCTAATTTAAGGAAGCGTCACACAAAATAATATAGTAATGCAGTCTTGGAGTATAAACACTAATCCTTACAATATCCAAGGCACACTACGATGCCAAAACAAGACAAGATAAAAAGTTCAACAATAATCCAAATGAGATTTAAAAGACAAGCAGAATCTAGCCCGGGTAGGCTACGCAGCGGAATCTCCATCACCCTGATGACCACAGGTGTTTCTCACATCTGCTCACATCAACAAGTTGATGATCATTGCAAAAAGAGAAAACCACACAACAGAACATACGACAAACAAAAGGGTAAGCTAGAGTAGAAACTATTTATCATACAATTACATATAATTTTCTAGTTCAAGATGCATAGACTAACCAATCATGTTATGACTTGCAAACAATACACTAAGACTTAGACACGACTCATTCAGATACATATAATTAGTCAGATTCAGCGGATGCTTGCACTTGTGGTGGACTTCGGCACCAAAGTAGTGAGCACAACATCTTTGAGAACAGTTTAGGGAGCTGGAAAATTGGTGGAATAGATAGGAGACTAGATCAATAATGGAAACCTCAGTTGGAACCAAGGCAACAGAGCTAGGACATAGAGAATATCAATTAGGAGATTAACTTACGTGGAACACACAAAGTTCTTCTAGCTCAACGGAAAACGGAAGCGAACCCTAGTAGAGCTTGGCTGTTGTTCTAAGAGAGAATAAGGGTGACTGTTTTTCTGAAAATCAGAAGAATGAATGCGTTAGGGCAGATTAGGGTTTTTTGCTCCATATGGACCAGCCCTAGGTCCAACTGATTTGGGGCATCCCCTTTAAAATAAGGGCATATAAAAATAAGTGGGTCTTACATATTACACTAAACTTTAATATTATTTATTATTTGAATTATATTTCAAATACTTGTATATAAATTTATATAGATTTATAAATTTATATTTCAAATATTTGTATACCATTATATATCAATAATTTATATACAAACGTTAGAGTTGATTTAAAAATAACAATTTTCTAAATTCAAATGTAAAATTTTAATATAACAATTTAAAATAAATAAATTTGAAATTTTCAAACAAAATCTAAGTAAAGTATAATGTAAAATATAAAATTAAATAAACATAATATTGTTAAAAATATTAATACAAGTATCAATTTTTAAAAAAATATCATTATAACATTTATTTAAAAGTTAAAATTGGTCTCAATTTGAAAAAGGAACAAAATTACTCAATCTGAAAAAAAAAAGTTGGACTGAATTGAATCAAAATAACAAATACATGGACTAAATTGAGATTTTTCACATGACACTTCATGACACGTGGCACTACCACTACTATGTTACACTACCTATGTCACTTGGTAGGACCCTCATATACCATGTGGCAAAAAAAAAATCCTTTTTAAAAAAATTATAAAAAATAAAAAATAAATAAATAATCATGAATTGACATGTGACACATGAGTTAATGTTGTTAGTATAATACTAATGAAAAGGACCAATTACATCACATTTTCAAAAATAGGGAACTACTTGAAATTTTCAAAAACATACAAAGACTAAGTGAGTATTTTAACCTTATAATTAGTAGCATAAACACAAGCGATGTTCTTCTTGTGTGTCCAAATTTTTTAAATATTTGTATTGTATTATAAATCAGCGTATATGTATCCATATTTTCTAAATATTTGTATAATATTATAAGTTGATAATATATTTAAATTGATTAAGTTAATAGATAAAAAGATAATTAGAGTAGTAAAAAGCATTTGAATGTGAACAATAAAAACGACAAATATAATAAAGAAACAAAAAAGAAAAAAAAATCTGTGACAATTTTATACAAAATATTTCAAAATAACAATTACTTACAAAAATTCAATTCACAATTATATTTTAAAAATAATCAATTAATAATTATATTATAAATGATAAAATGAAAATAAAAAGGGTTAAGTATGTTTTTAGTCCTTGAACTTTGACCCAAAATTAGAATTTGTCCATGTCCGAAACTTTGATACGTTTTAGTCCACAAACTTTAAAAATGAATGAATGTAGTCCTTTTAACCCAATTACATTAACTTTTTTTTTGACATCTTGAACATGTTTGATGTTATTATTGAAGTTGTTTACATCATTTGACTCATTACTGATTCAATATCGGTTGGGAAATACGTTTGACACCTAAAAAACTTAACGTAATTGGATTACAATGTCTATATTCATTTATTTTTAAAGTTTTGGGACCAAAATGAATCAAAGTTTACGACATGGATGAATTCCAATTTTGGGTCAAAGTTTATGGACTAAAAACATACTTAACCCAAATAAAAATTATATACACAAAAGACAAAAAGAGGTGTCTTGTAAACAATGGTAGTCACATTTATTAATATCTCATACATTGTTCAATAGTCAGAAATATAACTATCGTAGACATTGTCTCTACATCTCCAAAAGTTCAAAGCTAAGTGTCTACTCTCATAGACATTGTGTCTTCGTAAAACTCCAAAAATTAAAAGTTAAGTGTGTCTACTCTCGTAGACATTGTATCTACTCTTGTAGAGACTATCTTTATATACAACTCCAAAAGTTCAAAGCTAAGTGTGTACTCTCGTAGACATTGTCTCTACATAAAACTCCTAAAATTCAAAGCTAAGTGTTTACTCTCGTAGACACTGCCTCTACATAAAACTCCAAAAATTCAATTCTAAGTCTCTACTCTCATAGACATTGTCTCTACATTAAACTCCAAAAGTTCAAAGCTAAGTGTCTACTCTCATAGACATTGTCTCTTCATAAAACTAAAAAAGTTTAAAGCTAAATGTCTACTCTCATAGACATTGTCTATACATAAAACTCCAAAAGTTTAAAGCTAAGTGTCTATTCTTGAGACATTGTCTCTACGTAAAATTCCAAAAGTTCAAGCTAAGTGTCTAATCTCGTAGACACTGCCTCTAGATAAAACTCGAAAAGTTAAGGACTCTATAGACATTTACAACATTATTGAAGAGACCTCCTCTACAAGATTGACCTTGTCAACCTAGCAAGCCCTTGCTAAGAGCGTACTTAGCCAAGCAAACTCGTTAAAGATCCTTGTAGAGACCTCTCCTAAAAGATTGACCCTGTCAATCTATCAAGTCCCTACTAAGAGCCTACTTAGCTAAGGTTGACTGATATCGAAGATTTTCATGGTGGCCCCCTGACTACATCAATCTCATAAGTCCTTGCTAAGAACCTTCTTAGATAAGGTTGACTCATGTTAAAGGTCTTTGTAGAGGCTTCTTCTACAAGATGGACTATATTGTTTTCACAAGTCCATGCTAAGAACCTACATAGCCAATGTTGACTCATGTTAAAGGTCTTTGTAGAGACCTTCTTTACAAGATAGACTATATCAATCTCGCAAATCCCTACTAAGAGCCTACTCAATCAAGGTGGACTACTACTAAAGGCCTTTATAGAGACTCGCTCAACCAAGATTGATTGCATCAACCTATCAAGTCACTATTCAGAGCGTACTCAGCCTAGGGAGACCTCTAGATATTTTCTCGAAACATTTTTGTAAAGACTTCCTCTATTTGCTTCTATAGAGATAAAAATGTCTCAAAATAGATTTCCATTATGCACTGCCATAGAGATAAACACATCTTTGTAAAAAGGTAAATCATCCCTATAGAGACCTTCTCAACATCAAAGCGTTTGTCCTCCAAAGAAACATTATAGAGAAGTGCAAGTTGTCACAAAGCCTTGAGAAAGCCTAACTCATGCTCAAAGACCATCATTGTTTTTAAGTGCCAAACCTCCTTGTCAAGGTTGTCATAGGAAACCTAGAAATGAGTCACTTTGGCCAACTCTTAGGAAGTTTACTTCCCCTTCCTTTATGACTCCCAACATTTGTTCTTCAAGGATCTCTTGTCACTTTGGACCAGGCCCAATCAAGATTGTAACTTTTCAACCTTTTCATCAATTTAATGTCTTCAATGCTAGGGGGCTAGTGTACCCTATGCCGATATAGCCCGAGAGGACAACACACCAAGACAGGAATTTTTCTTGTTTAAAACTTCACAACCCTTAAGACATCGAAAAATGAAGTTCGAAATTGACACGACAACTCTGGAACACGAAGCAAGTACACTTCAATCGTGGACAAAGGTGAAGATACCTCAACTTCCTTATGGAAAATATGAAACAATAACAACTTCACTAAGACTCTTGACCAAAAATATCTTGACTCTAGGGGGCTAGTGTACAAATATTGGTCGAGTATGTCCCCACAATTAGAAGGTCAAGGACATCTCGACGTACACCAAAAAGAACAAACACATGCGCCACTATTGCAGTGCGGATCCACTTAGGCAAAAGGACAAATCACATATTGATTATGGATAAGTAAGCATCTAAGAAAACCCTAAGATGATTTAATCTTGTATATCCTAGGCCCAACAATCATGGCCTATCCAAGAAATATAAATAGAATTGTTCACGAGGTAAGTGATGGATCTCATTTTATTACAATCACCTTATTTATTTCAGCAACTAACTTGAGTGTTAGAGTGTCAGTGTAGGCACCATCGTTGTCAATGACTTCAAGCTCTCATCAGAAAAGGACACACTAACAAGAAAAAGTGAAGAAGACTGGCAACTTAAAGGAAATATTAAAAAGTGGACCCAAATGTTGACCTAGGACATTTCGACCTCAATAGAAGATTTGTCCCTTAGGGTATATTTAGTCCCCGTAGGAACAATTGTAATATAAGAAGAAATAAATGATAGTTGTAGTAGTATCATAAAAATCATATATTTTTACTCTAGACTTGATAGTGGGCATGTTCAAAATACATATACAGTTTTCCAAATATAAATCAAACATATATAAATATACAAAAGGTTATGTATATAAATACATATTTTTCATATAAATAGAATTACACTTGTATAATATGCAGTGTTAGATTCATCTAATCAGTGTATGTTGTGATGCCCCCAATTCTTATCATTTTTTCTCTCTCTTAAATTTCCATTTATCTTTTTTCTAAATTCATTCTTTCAATACTTATCTTTTTTAAAAATACCATATTTCACAATACTTGAAAAAATAACAATCATTTTTAGGTAGATTAATTTATACTTATGTTGATTTTTTTTTTTTGTTTTATTTAGTCATCAATCTTTCTAGATTTTTTGATTTTGAGAATTCTCTTACTTAGACTTAAACTTTTTTTGAAATAATAAATTTCAAATAAGAAAACTAATTTATTTGCTTTTAGAAAACTTTGAGATAGATTACTTCATGTTAAGGTGACTTGGTTATGAGATCTCGATTTTTATACAAGGATAGTCTTTTTGTTTGAAAAATGTGTGAATGTTTGAAAATAAATGTTATGTGAGTTTTGGTTAATAGATGATTAATTTATAATGTTTTGAATTGCATACTCTAAATGAGAGGTGGATTTAGTGGGGTTGGATTCAAAAAAAATATTAAAATTTTTGACAAGAAAAAATTGTCAGTATTCGCAGAAAATAAATTATTAAATTAAAATTCTTGATGATCTTCTTACAACTAAAATTAATTCGGTAAAATGCTAATCGATAAATTTTATCGATGGATAAAAAAATTCATGAATAATTATCAATAACCACAAATTCTTCGATAGTTAGAGACATCCATAAATTCGTTAATAAAGCCAAAATCTGTGATTAATTATTCATTTATAAATATTCATTTGTAATTATTGATGGATTTTGGTTGTTGATAATGTTTGTTAGCAAATATCGGGATTAAGATATTGATTTTCCTCTTCTTTGTCATCAGATTCTTCATCAAATTTTGCAAAAGATTTAGAGTTCACTTTAGAAAAATCTACCACCAACGGACTTACCGACAAATTTAACGACAAAATAGTCAAACAAAAACTTTGACGCACACTTTACTAAGGAAATTTACAAATAGAAATATTTGTAGGCAATAAAAATTATAACTTATATACAAACTTTATCGACAAATCCATTAATAACAAAAATTGTCAAAAATAATTAAAATTTTGATTTACCGATAGATTTTATCGAAGGGTTCATTATCGACATAAAATCTTGTCAATAATTAATATTTTCAAATTTTTTGGTAAAATTCTTTGATAATTTATATTTTATAAACAAATTTAATTTCCATGGTAAGTAAGCAAATTCTTGTAGTGAATTATGTATTTTAAGGTATATAGTCTATTAAATTGAGTTTTTGAACGGGATTTTAATTAGTGTAGTCATCATATAATGTTTTTGTAACGCCCCATTTAATTTAATAAACGAAAATAAAGGAAGCATCACACTAACTAATATCTTAGCACAGTCTCAGAGTTTAAACACCACTCCTTACAACCCAAGGCACACCACGATGCCCAAAAAGAAACAAGTTATAAAGTTTAATAGAATCATATAGAAATCTAAAGGACGGACTAATACATGGGCCATAGCCCTAAAGAAAAGTCCAATAAGAACATGTAGTCCAACCCTAGTAGACTATGCAGTAGAATCGTCTCTCCCCTGTTGACCACGAGTACCTGTCGCATCTGCTCCCATCAATAAATTGATGATCATCGCAAGAGTAGAAGAACAACATACAGAGAAATCAAACAAGCAAAGGGTAAGCTACAGTAGAAACAATTCATCAAGTAGTCACATGCCATTTCACAATCCAAACAATATATATCATCCAAACATGCTATGACTCCTCAAACAATACACTAGACTCTGACTCGACTCATCTGGATACATATAATTTGGTCAGATTTAGCGGATGCTTGCACTTGTGGTGGATACCTCTGCTCACCCCTGAGCTATGTGTTACAAGTGTTACAATGAATCAATCCCCCACACACAAGGTTAGCCCTTAATGAGTTTCTCATGAAGGATTATCTTGTTTTCTTTTAGAGTTATGAATATGGTGAAGTTGTTTAAGAAAGCTTTTTGAAAATTCCCACTGGACATTAAGATAGCATGCTATCTAGATGTGAAGGTTCATTTCTTAAGCTCATGAAAGGAAGAAGAGAGTTGGATTTAAGTTAACACACACACACACGAATTCAACAATACTTAAAGAACAAATGAAAGAAGAAGCATTAAAAATGGAAAGCATAGAAGATGAAGCATGGAAGAAGCACGCCACTCATAGGGGGGGATCTAAGCCAACCAAGCCCTACAGATGAGTGATGGTGCCGCCACTTGCAAGCAAGATAAGGCAAAGGTGAGTTCACTTCTAGGAAGGAGAGCTCACATAAAAAACAATGGTTGAAACACAATAGTTTAGCAACAAAATGATGAACCCTTTTTCAAGACAAGGAGCACCCTTTAAATAGGAGTTCATAGGGGTGCTTTAGCAAATACAAAAACATGGAATGGACTAACAAGCAAACCCTACAAACCTAAAACATGTGAATTCTCGGCCAAGTGATGGATCATGATTGGTGGATGCATTCCCATGAGGATTCTAGGCCAAAAGGGGAAGGAGACCAAGTAACCTTCAAAGGAATAAACCAAAGAGGGAAAAGGAGACAAGGTACATGTCTACTTTTGCTTTTGCTTTATGCTTTTTGCTTTCCTCTTTGTTCCATATCATCCAAGTGCTCCAATCATCATGTGCCACCTAGCCATGCTTTACTTCTTCTTAATTACCTACAAAAACAAGACAAATAAGGATTAACATGTTGGTTTAAGTTAATCTAATCTTGGTCAAAAGGT
>Ga0214542_1008317_pt1 | contig 17271 bp, 13 predicted proteins | sample CNSS1metaG_FD_160096 | JGI IMG/M metagenome (GOLD analysis project Ga0214542, IMG submission 160096) | Root nodule microbial communities from cowpea collected in UCLA plant growth center, Los Angeles, California, USA - CNSS1 | ecosystem: Host-associated > Plants > Roots > Nodule | place: USA... | reverse complement strand
AATAGTTAATGGAAAATAAAAAAGGGTGAAATAAAATTTTCTTCCAAGATTTTCAAACTTTAATTTTAGCAAAAAAAAAAAGAGATGAAAAAAAAAGAAAAAAAAGGAAAGAAAGGAAGAGCTCAATTTATTTTTAATTATCACACTCCTTCTCATGAGCCCAACAACTCAATTATTTATTTTCTAATAATTAGAAGCAATATCTCTTCATATGGTTAGAATCAATATTAATAATTGGGATTGATTCTAATAATTAGAAGCAATATTTCTTTATATGACTAGAATCAATATTATTAATTAGGATTGATATTTGTGCTCTGATTTGTTAATGGTTAGAATCAACATTACTGATCCTGATTGATTTTGTGCTCTAATTTGCTATGATTTGATTTCCGTAATGTGTTGTTATCATGACCAATTTCTTCCTTATATTGTTCATTACAATTAAGGGTAGGATTGCAATTTGTGAATATAAATAAATAGTCTGTTCCATGAAAAGGGACCGAAAAAAACATATTCTCTACACTTCTCTAATTCTTTCCCATCACCTCTCCCACATATACACCTCCTTTTTTTATCCCTCTTTCAAAACAAACAAAAAAACATATTGAAGGAGGTAGAAAATCGAAAGAAAATATTAGCTGCACTTCCTCTTTCTCTTCCCTTACCACCCACATAAAAGCACCTCCTTCTTACCTCCTTTGTTGGAAAAACGAAAGGGTGAGATTGATATAGAAGAGAACATATATCAAAAAATTTTGAAGGTATGTCATTGTCAATTTCTAATTCTTTTGATTTATTTATTTTTTCGTTTTTCTTTCTATATTTTTTAATCATAAACAAATATTTTTCTTCATCTCTTTTACTGTGTGTTCGGTAGCTCGCGCTATGTGACACCAATTTTCAAATTTATTTTTCTAGAAAATATATAAAAAATAATATAAAGAACTAAATATAAAAAAATAATTTTCTTTGTTTAATTTTAGTGTTTGTCTGGCCGCTTGCGTCACGTGATACTCATTTTCAAATAATTAAAAAATACCAAAAAAACATAAAAAAATTTCATAATTATAAAAAATAAGAAAAAATCAAATCAACAATTCTTAAAAGATTTCAAAGAACGATGTTACCCCTGATTCTTCATTGTGAATGGAGATACGTAGGAGTGAGGATTAATCCTCGTCGATCCAAAAAAAATCAAAAAATTATTTTTGTTTCTTTTGTAAATTCATTTTTTATTATTTTTGGGGAAAATAAATATTTTGGAAAATCGCATCCTTTTGCATGTTTAATTAAAGGTATCGTGTTAGGATGGGTGTTGTGGGATGCTAATACCTTCCCCACTCGTAACCGACTCGCGGACCCAAAATCTGTTTTTTTTTTTGCAGACCTCGTCTTATTGTTTTGGTTTTTCCGTAGTTTTCTAGAATAAACTATAGTGGTGACTCCAAACTGTTTTTTTTTCAAAATTTTAATTTTTGGTTTGTCGTGCCGTCGTGATTTCGGTTGTGACATACATGTGTCAGCTAAGACAACAAAAACATTAATAATTTTTTGGTATAATTACTCGGATGGTACCCACTTTGGTAGAGGTGTGTTAATCTGGTACCTGCTTGTAAAAAAAATATCAATTGCATCCCAACTTTTGAAAAAGTGTTTCAATTAGGTATATTTCATGTAGAAGTTATTAACGTTGTTAACGGCGTGCCACGTGCCAGTCTGTGTTTTTTTATTTTTTCTTTAAGTTTTTTAAATTCTTTTACAAAAAAAAAATGTCACGTCTTATGTCCCTGGTGTGACACTTGGCATTGTCAGTGCCACGTGGCAATGCAATGTCACATGTTAGTGTCACTATGAAATATCATTGGGTTGATTTCAATTTAGTCCCTATATATGTGTTCTTGATTCAATTTAGTCCCTACTTATGTGTATTTGATACAATTTTGTCTCAATTTTTTTTAATAATTAAAATATTTTTGTAATCTATTTTTTATAAGATTAAAACTAATTAATTATAAATATTTTTAGAAAATTAAGTATTGATATTTATATTATTTCGCTCCAATTTCAGACCAAATTTATTATTAAATGTTATACGAATATTTTTTATTAAATTTGACTCTTTAAAAACTACTTTATTGATTACTTTTTATTAAGTACTCATGTTTTGTTAATTATTACTTTTTTTTTTCAAAATAGAACAATATTGTCTCTCACTAATTTTAAACCAAAATTTTTATTTGTATGAATGTTATACTAATATTTTTTTATTAAAAATGACTAAAATAAAAAGACTTTTACCTCTAAATTTTAATATAAATATCAATACTTAATTTTTGTAAAAATATTTATACTTAATAAGTTTTAATTCTCTAAAAATGGATTTTAATTATTAAAAAAATTTGGGTCAAAATTGAATAAGAGATACATAAGTAGGGACTAAATTGAATCATTGAGACGTATATGGGGACTAAATTGAAAGTAAGACAATGACATTTGATATTGACACTGAGACGTGGCATTGCATTGTCACATGGCATTGCATTGCCACGTGGCATTGCATTGCCATGTGGCAATGACAATGACAATGCCACATGTCACACCAGGGACCTGACACATGGCATTTCTTTTTGTTTTGCAAAAAAAATTAGAAAATTAAAAAAATTAAAAAATATATAAAAAAAAGCACAGACTAACACGTGGCACGTCGTTAACAGTGTTAATCATCTCCGTTTGAAAGGGACCTAATTGAAGCACCTTTCCAAAAGTTGGGATGCAATTGACACTTTTTTAAAAGCGGGTACCATACTGACACACCTCTACCAAAGTGGGTATCATCTAAGTAATTAAACCTATTTTTTTTTACCAATTAATTCACTTTAAGCAACAACCAAACCTACACTACATTTAAATTACAAATAAAACCATATTGTTAAAGCTCACGAGAATACATATTTTCATTTTTAAATATTTTTTCTTAGAATCAGGCTTGCAACAATTAAGTCGACGCCATTTGCATCATACTAGGGTCCAACATTATTTTTTAGAAGCTACAATCCAACATTCTTGTAGTGATTTCATTGTGAAGAAGTAATTTCAGGATGACACGTGTAGAGTTTTAAGCTAAAGTCGTGTCAAGGTGAAGTGACTTTGTTTCATCGCATTTTAAACTAAAGTTACGCTAGGGTGACATGACTTCAGCTTAAAATGCTCTGAACTAAAGTCGTGCCACCTTGACACGACTTCAACTTCAAAAATGATTTGAACTAAAGTGATGTCATTTTTGCACGACTTCAACTTTAAAAATGGCTCACTTCATACCTTGTTTGTTTGCATGGTTTACCTAAGACTATAGTGTTTGATAGGGATGTTAAGTTCCTTAGCCATTTTTGGAAAACTTTAAGGGAAAAGTTACGAGATAAACTTTTGTTTTTTACTACAAGTCACCCTAAAAAAGATACGCAAGTTGAGGTAGTAAACAGATCCTTGTCCAATTTGTGAAAGGTCATTTGGAGAGGCAATAAGCAGTCTTGATATGAACCTCTTCCACAAGTTGAGTTTGCTTATAATTGAGTAGTTCATAAGACTACTAACCTTTCTCCCTTCGAGGTTGTTTATGGTTTTAGCCCTCTCACACTACTTGATTTACAACCACTTTTGAATACGACTTCTTTAGTACATAAGGAATGAGTGTCTAAAGTGGAGTTCATTAAAAAACTTCATGAGAATATAAAAAACCAAATTGAAAAGCAAACTTAGAAATTCATTGAATACAACAACAAGGGAACAAAGAAAATGGGTTTTGACAAAGGAGATTGGTTTTTGCTACACTTAAGAAAAGATAGATTTCCCTCTCAAAGGAAGTCTCAACTTTGTCCAAATGGAAATGGTTGTTTCTAAACCAAATTGAAAAGAAAACTTAGAAATACATTGTATACAACAACAAGGGGATAAAGAAAATGGTTTTTGACAAAGGAGATTGGGTTTGGCTACCTTTAAGAAAAGATATATTTCCCTCCCAAAGGAAGTCTAAACTTAGTCCAAGCAGAGATGGTCCTTTCTAAGTGATCCATGAAATAAATGATAATGCATATAGGTTAGATCTTCTTATTGATTATGCAGTCAACCCTAGTTTTAATGTTTATGATTTGACTCCTTCTACAAGTGTTGCTAACTATGAAGAAGAATAGATTTGGGGACAAATTATAAGATGTAAAAGATGTTCTCATCCAAGAAGGAGGGGGGTAGGCTTTGAATTGGCTTTTTCTGAAAATTAGGTTCAATTTTAGACTTTTACAAAATCTCTTGTTTGAATTTAATGGACCAAGTTTTCAGCAATATATCACACATGGAACATACATTTTAATAGATTAAAAATAGAATCAACAGATTGAAATCACTTAACAGAGAATCATGTAGTGATATGAGTATAATTCAACTGAATAAGAAACAAGATCAACAAGTTGAAAAACTAGAAAAATTATGCAGAAAACGCAATTAACATAGAACACAAAATCTGATCAAACTACTAATCAAGATTAATTCATATTTACAGTATAAGAATTGTTAACACAACATATTACATTAAGGTATATGAATTATACAAAAAGATTGATTAAAATAATTTTCTTGATGGTTTTATCAAAGATCAACTAAGAGAAGAACAATCAAACCAGTGCATAAGGATTTTTATACTTGTTCACTCATGTCTTAATAAATGATAATGCATATAGGTTAGATCTTTGATGAAGGCGTGACCAACCATACTACCTCCTTAGAAGCTCAATCAAGAAGGATCACTAGAAGCATGTCTAAAGGGGAGTCTTCTATTTCATCACCTTTATCTTTGTTTTGCATCACTTTAGTTTGAATTCCCTAAGTTGGTTTCTAGTTGACTTATTTTGGTTGACTTGTTGACTTTGACCCAAAGTTGACCTTTGACCAAGATTAGATTAACTTAAACCAACATGCTAATCCTTGTTTGTCTTGTTTTGTAGGTAATTAAGAGAAAGTAGAGCATGGCTAGGTGGCACATGGTGATTGGAGCACGTGGATGATGTGGAAGAGAGAGAAAAGCAAAAAGCAAAAAGTAAAAGCAAAAGTAGACATGTACCTTGTCTCCTTTTGCCTTTTTGGTGTATTCCTTAGAAGGCTACTTGGTCTCCTTCCTCTTTTGGCCTAAAATCCTCATGGGAATGCATCCACCAATCACCTCCTTTCACTTGGCCGAGAATCACTCTAGCATTAGGTTTAGGGTTTGCAAAGTTAATCTTTTTCATGTTTTCGTATTTGCTAAAGGACCCCTATGAACTCCTTTTTAAAGGGTGCTCCTTGTCTTGTAAAAGGTTTGATCATTTTGTTATAAACTTTGTATATTCAACCACCATTCCGCGAGCTCTCCTTCCTATAAGTGAACTCACCTTTGCCTTATCTTGCTTGCAAGTGGCGGCACCATCACTCATCTCTAGGGTTTAGTTGGCTTAGATCCCCCTATGAGTGGCGTGCTTCTTCCATTGTTCATCTTCTATACTTTCCATTTTGATTGTTTCTTCTTTCATTTTGCTATTTAAATGTTGTTATTTTCGTGTGTGTTTTAAGCTTGAATCCAACTCTCTTCTTCCTTTCATAAGCTTGAGAAATGAACCTTCACATCTAGATAGCTTGCTATCTTAATGTCCAGTGGGAATTTTCAAAAGCTTTCTTAAACAACTTCACCATATTCATAACTCTAAAAGAAAACAAGATAATCCTTCATCAATCTTCCTATTGCTTATGGAGTCAACTCTAGTTTTAATGTTTGTGATTTGACTCCTTCTACAAGTATTGTTGGCTATGAAGAAGAATTGATTTGGGGACAAATTGTAAGATGTGAAAGATGTTCTTACCCAAGAAAAGGGTGAGAATTGAATTGGCTCTTTCTGAAAAATAGGTTCAACTTTATACTTTTTAAAAATATCTTGTTTGAATTCAATTGACCAAGTCTCTAGCAATCTATCACACCTAGAACATACATTTTAACAAATTAAAAACAAAATTAACAAATTAAAATCACTTCATAGAGAATCATGCAATGAAATCAGTATAATTCAATTGATTAAGAAACCAGGTCAACAGGTTGAAAAACTAGTAAAAATTATGCAAAAAATGCAATTAACACATAACACAAAATTTGATCAAACTGTCAATCAAGATTAAAATAGGTTTACACAACATATTATATTAAGGCATCTGCATTATACAAAAAGATTGACTAAAATAGGTTTCTTGATGATTTTATCAAAGATCAATTAAGAGAAGAGTAATCAAACCAATGCACAAGGATTTTTATATTGGTTCACTCATGGTGAGCTACATCTAGTTAGTCAAGACAACCTCAACCTGACTTTTTCAGTATATCAAAAATTTTACACAATCCTCACAAGATTACACTTTTAACAACCAAACACCACACCAAGACTTTTGAATCCCACAATAATCTAATTCAACACAACAAGAATCTCACTTGCAAATCTGGAATTGATATCGTTGTCGTGAAGTAATCAAATTACCACTACTTAACTTTAGCAACTTTAGTATTGCCAAGTTAGTAGTGAACAAACTAGTTAGGGTTAAGCTAACCTTGAGTCGTCTCTCAATGAATACGGAATTGATTTCAAATATTTGAGTGTTATAAAAATTTATCCAAAATGCAATTAAAAATAGTAACTATAAAAATATGGGGTTTTGATATGCAAAGAATAAATGACACGCAAATAAAAGATTGTAAACACATTAATAGTAAATAGGTCAATTTCACTACTATTTCAAAATAGGATTCATCATTGGTTTTCTAAAGATTATTGTTATTGATTTCTTGTCTAAGATTTCAAATTAATCAATGTAACTTCTTAATTAATTTGTTGACGTCCTCACTTTTAACCAAAGTAACTTCTCGATCAAAAGCAAGAACTTTGTAGATTAATCATAGTAAATTTAACCAAAGTAACTTCAAAATTAAACATTGCTATTCTTAATCATGTCTATTATTTTATCCCTTATATCTAGTAAAAAGCTAATTAATCAAAGTAACTTGATTAATTCTAATCTAAGTTTTTACCTCTAATCAAAGTAACTTCTCACTTATTAGCAAAAACTCATGCAATCATATGAAAGTTTCTAAAATTAATCAAAGTAACTTAAGTAAAATTTTAAAACCCTTAGACTCATACGATTGTTATGTTATGTAGATTTAACACTATGCTAACTTGCTATAATGTAAAAATCATTACTTTTACTAGATTAAGAACTAAAAGACATAGATGAAAAATAAATCTCAACAAAAATCAAAAGAACAAATACATTAATTCATCTAACCTTAGAATCCAGTTAAGAAATTATAGTGGAATCAACCTTAAAAGCTTAACTCTTCATGGGTTGGATGGAATATATGATAAATGATGAATGAAAGAAAAATAAAAGAGATGGAAGAACGAGAGATGTGATGGATGGATGGTAGTTGCCAAAACCAGAGATTTCTAAGTGTCCCTCATGTGCTCCCTTGGGTCTCTTTATATCGGCATTGATTGGACTTGGACTTTATCTTTTGTATTGCTGAAATCTTTTATCTTTGATATAATATTTCTTAAATAATTAATAGATTTTATCAGTTTTTAAAATATTTAAATGATTTTCTCTGCTGATAATTTGAGATATATTAAAGATAATTAATTAAAAATCATTAATGAATTACTTAGCAACTTAATTTTTATCCAATTTCCAATTCTGTCCCTCTTGTTTGAATATTTTTGCAATATTGACCAGATTTTTTACTAGAATTTGCCCAGAGTTGACTGTCTGACCAGATTTTGACTCGTTGATCATTTGATTATGCAATGATAGATTGACATGTGACAGTGCGCTTTCTCTCTCTAGAACTAGGGTTTCTACCTCCACCATGATTCACCTGCACCGGCTATTGCCGCCGGTTTATGATGGTGCAGATTGACGGCATTTTAGCTGCAAGTGCATTCACGAAGGCGTTCCATGGCGTTGCTTCACGTTTTCCGGCGAGGTTGCTACTCCCAATGGTTGTTGAAACGTGATGGTGGGAACCATAGTGCGATGCTCTTCTGGTGTTTTGTGCAGGTTTACTTCGTTCCCGCAGATCTACATCGTGGTTGTTGCGTCAATAATGGCTCGCATTTTCTATAGGTACCCGTAGTGGTGCCTTTGATGTTCCAATAGGTGTTGCTCTGACGAGTTACAAACATGGAGGATGGTGGTGTTGTTCGCGTTCACTATAGTGGTGAAGAATGGAGGTGTTGTTGTTGCAATGGCTTCACGGTGTACATGCAGAAAGTGGTGGTGCTGGTTCTGGCTCGTTCATGGCACTTGGTGGTCGTGCAAATCTGGTGCGCGATGGTTTGACGATGTTGCAGCGTCTACTTGCGGTGGAGCTCCGATTCAAGCATGGATGCTATGCGCGTTTTTGTTCCTCGTGGTGGCGTTCTCCATTGCGGCTTCGTACAAGAAGATGGTGTAGGTGATTAGTGCTTGTATTCATGGTGGCTGTGTGTTTTCTGCAAATGCCAAGGTGATTTCTGCCAAGGTGCTTGTATTCCATAGTTTCCGGTGGCTACCAGTGTGGTGGCTGCCAAGGTGATTTCTGGCAAGGTGCAAGGCTGATTGCGAGTTTGCGGTGGCTATCGATGAGGTGTAGGTGCGGCAGATTGAAGAGATGGAGGCTAAGGTTTCTGATTTTGGAGATGGAAGGAGATGATGACGTGGCAAGCTCTAATTGGCTGGTTTATGAATGCTTGAATTTACACATGTGTCATGTTTTTGTTGGCCAGTTGAATTAGTAGAGGATTGCCACATGGCATGATCTGGTTAAGTTGGATTTAAGTGGTAAGAAGGGTGTAATTTAGTAGAAACTAAGGGTACAAAACAGGTTTTTAAATGGCCCACTTGCAGGAGGAGTGTGTAAAATAAAAATTGGGGGTGCATTTAGCTCCTGAACTTTTTCTTTCCAAAATCTAATAATCATAAATCCTGATTAAATCAATCTTATAAGCACTAAAATTCAATTAAATCCCAAAATTTAAATATTAAATGAGGGCAAAAATTTGAACTCATCAGGAATAACACCAGACAACACCCAAACACCCAAGAAAGACCAAACCTTGGTGGTGGCTCTCTCTAGCCAATGTAAAGCTTTCTTCAAGGCACCCACACAAGGCCACAAAGGCTTCAAGCTTGCAAGAAGCTATTCACTAACGTTTACAACACTGTGTAATTTAGAGAGGACGTGATTTTCTGAGATTTCACACTAATTTCACGCTCAGAATGATTTTGTCACAAACCTCTATGAAATCAGTTAACATATTCAACATGATGATTCATTTGTTCAATTTGTTCATTTCACTTGACTTTAGTGAAATCAGTTGATTAAATTATAAGTTAGTTGATTTAATATGTTAATATTAGAACTATAACAACAAGCCAATTAACTTTTTAAAAACCTTTTTAACAAATTAAAAGACTACAACCAAACACAAGACACCTATTTTGGGTCAAATAATTTTCAAGTAAAGCTTCAATCTTCAAGCTTCAAGTTCTTCACGTGTTAGCTAGATTAAGCACACTTCAAGCCTGAACAACACACCATTTCTTCAAGTCTTCATCATTTTATCAAGTCTTCATAAATTTATTAAGCCTTCATTAATCTCTACCAATTGTTCACAACCTCATCAAGTCACTATGCTATATCTTCATCAAATCTCTAAGCATCAAAGTCATTTGTACTAACATAAATCCTTTTCAAGAGGGAGGATATGATTGAGGACCATTTGAAAGGACTCACATTGGGCCTTTAACTAGGACTATGGCTCGAACAATGGAAGAAGAAGAAGAAGGAGCTCAAAGGAATATACTTTTGTGGAGTGTAGTTTATTTGCTTTTATGTTCCTTCCCTTATAACATTGTAAAATTGTAAACATCATTATTTTGTGCCAAGCTAAATAATTTTTGGGTTATGTAATTTGGCCACCTAGTATATGATTTTTTTTTGGATTATCTGATGAAGTGGAAAATTAATTAATTAATCAAGCACATGTGCAACAAAGTAGATTTATGTTGAAAGCATGACATTAAAGTTGGCCAGTCTCATTTGAAGCATGACTATTCTGCATTTCAACATGGAGGAGCTTTAAGTCTATGGAGTTGGTTTCCATCATACTCATTGTAACCCGTAGAGGGTAATACTTATTCTATTTAAGGGAATTAATTAGTGAAACTTTCTAAATAGGTTGCTTACACTACAAAAATATTTAATTTTAGAAGGGATTAATTAGTTAGGGTTATAATAACCTTCAGTAAAATATAATATACTGGAGGTTTTAAAAACCCCAGTTAAGTACCGAGGTTTTTTAAAGAACCCCCATAAAATTTAAATTTTAATTAATTTTGTAATTTTTAATGTTTTAGAAACATTAGTGTATCAGTTGAGTGTTGTCTCAGTGCGGTGTTGCTTTCCTTTGTTGTGGTTGTGTCTCTATCGTCCTCTACCGCCGTCGCACATCTTCCATCTTTCTTCCTCACTTCTTCACTGTCTCAGAGGTGCAGTGCTGCTTTCCTTTGTAGCGTGGTCGTTTCTCAAAGGAGAAGATCGTTCTCCACTCTCCACCGTCTTCCACCACCGCTGCACATCGTTCTCCACCGTTCTTCCTCACTGTCTCATGGAAACTTCCTCCACCACCGCTTGAGATAACGAAGATTGCTCTCCCTTGCTTCCAATTTTGTTTTCATACTTCATCTCCTTATTTCGTCTTTCGATTTTTCTCTTTCGATCTCTCAATTTCGTTTTCATACTTCATCTCCCTTGGTTTCGTTTTCATTTCATTTGCTATTACGTTCGATTTTTGCTTTCGATTTTGCTCTATTTTCATTTCTCTTTTTGATTTTGTCACTACGTGCGATTTTGCCAAGTAACTGTGCCATAGCCATTGCAATCAGAGTGCGTTCAGATTTGCCATTGCCAAGAATCGTGCGTTCAATTTTCGTGCTCCTCTTTTCGTGCGTTCAATCGGAGTGCGTTCAATTTTCGTGCGCTCAATCAAAGTGCGTTCAATTTTTGCTCTTTCGGTACTTTCTTTAATTTTTCAGTTTCAATCTTTGTTTTGCATCACAGATGAGGTCTGTTCATTTTTATTTTCTAACTATCATCATCTTCAACTTCTTTTTTGGTACTCAACCTTTCATATATGTTTTTTTATGATTCTTTACTCAATTGCTAAATTGTGAGCAAATTTTGTGATTTCTTTGCCATACGCATGAGTTTGTTTTCATCACAGCATTCACGAACATGGAGAATACTGAAAAAGTTTTTTCTGCTTTGTCACTTCTTTGTTCAATTCTTTTTTCATCTCCAATCATAATTGATTATTAAGGTTTTGCACAGTAGCTTTCAAATAAAATATTTTGTGTTGTAGGGATATTCTAGCTTGTTTAAGAGATTCAAGAACACCATCGAATTTGTGAGTTTGTTCGCGAGTAACTAATGCATAAATCAATTATCCTATCACACTTTTTTTCCTATTCCTCCTGTCTGTAATATATATTGTATAAAAAATATTTATAATCTCTTAAATTTGCAAGAAATATTAATTACAAATTAATGCACAGCAATATTTCTTGAAGAAATTAGATTTACCTATAGTTATTTTCAAAATTATTTATTGATGCACAACAACATTTCAACAACATTTGCCTATTATCTAGTATGAACTCATATTACCCTAGCCTGAAACTCTATACAAAGCTGAAAGTGCTTGATTTTTTGTACAATAACTTCACCTAGGAGTTAGAAAAAGGGAAGAAAGAACAATGAAGATCACTAATGTAGAATAACACTTCTAAAAAAAATAGAGAATATGAAGGACATGGGCCTATAACTTTCTGCAGAATCTACATATATATCATCCTAGCATAGCCTAGAAAACAATGAGGAAAAACCTATCTGCATTTGGATTGATGAAAGAAATGCATGAATATTATATTTCTCATTGTGTTCTTAATGTATCTGTTATAAGAAGATAGAGACATAATAGTCAACCATTTATTTACGCTTATTATTAACTTCTTAAAATTAAATAGTTGGTACAATGTTCGTTGGCATGGTTCACGAAGTTGCTTACACCTTGCAATAAAGGGATACTTGGTGAGTACTTTAGTGGATTGTCCTTGTTTTACAGATTTTGGTATTGTCAACTACCTCACATTAATTGCCCATTTATTCTTTATTGGATGCTCTTTTGTCTAGGATGTTATACTAGCCTTCATGTTAGGACCAATCCCACTAATAATAACACTCTCATGCATTTTCCAAGTCCTTGCATGCATGTGTACCATGTTAAATGCTGCTACAGTAGTGGTGGTAGCAATGAGTTTCACTATCTCTGAAAGTACTATCAGATAGGAGAAAATGAAAACAAGGAAAAGAGGAAAGAAGAGTGGTTCATTAAAGAGAAATCACATTTGTGATCTAAGCCTAATTCACATCAGAATTAACATCGATTTCTATTCAAAACCTTAAAGAAAATAAGTGAGATTTAGATTCATATTTGAATGTTTACTCTACTATATCCAATAATATCTCGTTAGACTTTGGATCGAACAATACTCATACTTGAAAGTATGAGAATTTGTTTAACATAGAAGGTGAATGAGCACATGGGGGAGATAATAAGATACTTATCTGGTTAACGTTTTGGAAAGTATGTTAGGGATGAAACAGTAGAGAAGCACATGGGAAATGTATTGAAGGGCACTCAAAACATCCACACTGTAAGACCCGGGAAAATTAAATAGTTATTTAATTATTTATTTAAATAGGATGGGTAATGAGAACATTTAAAGTAATAAATGTGAAGAACTATGACGTGGAAAAGTACTGGCTCAAGTGGTTAAGAGTACTTTAATTGTGTGTGAGGACTTGGGTTCGAGTCCTATGTGTGCCACTTGGGTGTTATTTAAATTATGCATTTTTGTGTGTTTATATATTGAATGCGTGGGGATGATGTTAAATCCTTAGAATTGTAGGAGTCATCATGAAACATGTGTTGGTTGAATGGTTTGGCCTTGGTTGGGGTATATGCATGAGTGTGGGTTCAAACCTTGTTGAGAACTAACCTATCTTTCTTTTTAGGTAATTTAGAGGGCTGGACGCATCATGTGAGGGGACTTAATTAACCATTGAGCTTTATTTTATTTAAATTTTCGTTTAGTGGTAAAAAGGGGTAATTAGAAAGGTAGTGAGTAAAGAAAAGGAAGAGAATTATCAAGAGGAGGGGTATTAAGACAGGAGTGTGAGCGTTGGGTGGAGAGCAGCTGGTGTGGGCGTATTGTAGAGAGGAGTTGGAGAGGAAGAACGGTGTGACGGGTGTAAATCAAGAGAGGAGAAGGTTTTGCTTCAAAGCACACTCACCAATTCGGGTTTGGAGCGAGGATAAGAGGTAAGGGGAGTTGCTTCGCGTGCCATTATTCGTATTCACCTTATTATGTCTTGTATGATCATAAGTGCATGAATTCTCTGCCTGGTGTGTACTGTTTTTGCGTTTTCTGAGTTCTGCCCAGAAACCGCCTGGCGGGCATGCATGTGCCGTCAGGCGGTTCATCAGTTTATGGGTGGATTTGGTTCCTAATGGCTTAAATCGCCTGGCAGGGATGAATGTCCGCCAGGCGGTGCGACAGTGTTGCGTTTTCTGTTAAGTTTGCGTTTTGCACAGGGAGCGTTGGGGTTTCTGATTGTGACTATATGCGTTGATAGTATGAGTTGGTTGGAATTGGGGTCTGGTAATGTTTGAGAATACTCCTTTATAATTTAACATGGATAGGGTTGGATTATTGGTATGGGTGGAATCCAAGTTGAGTTATTAGGGTTCATAGGGTGGACGAAATTGAGGAGATTACGCCAAGAGAAATTGGGACAGTAAACTAGGTAAGATTTATTGGGTAATATTGTCTGTGAAGTATGGCTTGAATTCTGGATAACTTGGCATATCATGAGTACAACAACCTGGAGTTTCTCTGGGTTCTGATACACCGCCCGGCGGTGACTAGCTTGCCGCCAGGCGACATCGGGATCAGTGGCATAGTTAATGTTTGTTTTCGGGGAGTTGTGAAGGAAGAGGCTAAGAGTGATATTGGAACTTAAAGAAGGGTACAATAAGAAATAATACACTTAGGTAAGTGTGTATGGTAATGGGAAGTGGTTGACGGGGTGATTACGTGATGAGTTCTTGATAGTTGTGTTGGGTAAAGGAAGAGTATTGGATAGCATGAGTTAGTGGATTAGGATTGGAAAGCTTAGTATTCTGCATAAATGTTGTTAAATATCTTTGATTATTGGTTATAAGTTTTAAGTGTTTGGGAACTTGTGAGTTTAAACATAAGTTATGTGATTAGGTGAGATTGTGTGGAATAAGATGCATGGTAGTGCAGCGTGAAATGAGTATAATGAGAGGTGATTTGATAATGTTCCTAAACTGCAGTATTTGATAGTGAATGGCGTGCCTTGTTATTGTAGTGATGATTAACTGTGATAGAGGAGTGAAATAGAGTGTCTAAATGCCTTTAGTTAGGTACATGGGCTATACATGGGAAGGTGTAGGATTGGAGAATTTATAAATTCTGATAAGACAGTTGTGCTGTACGCTCTAGGACATGCTGGAATTGCGAAATTTACCATTTTGGGTGCCAAATCAGTAGCAGGAAGTTACTGGTATGGCGCCTGGCGGTCTGTTGATACCACCAGGCGATAGGAATCACTGGGAAAGACTCCTGCACCGTGTGGCGCCTGGCGGCAAGGGAGTGCTCCGTCAGGCGGCATTCGAGAAACAATGGCGTTGGAAGAGCGCTGGCGCCTGGCGGTGGGCAGGTACCGCCAGGCGGTCTGGGCCTGTTTCGCCAGGCGGTGTTGGCTGGTGCGCCAGGCGGCCGTGCACCAGGCCACGAGTTGTGTGTGTTGTTTTAACTGACAATGATGCTTTACTTGGATCGGGAGATGCTGTGCCATGAGCGGGTAGGTTCATGGATGGTGTTGACATGTGAGGATATGAACGGGGAGGTTCATATCCAATTACTCTCACGTGGGCATACGAGCGAGGTAGGTTCGTATGTTCCGTGCTCACGTTGAGAGATGCCACGTGCGGGGAGGTACGGGGGCTGGTGGATCACATGTGTTGGACTACGGGCGGGCAGGTCCGTAGAGCAGGACTACGAGCGGAGAGGTTCGTAGGGCAGGACCACGAGCGGGCAGGTTCGTGTGAGCATCATGTTCCCGAGTCCAAGGCTAACCAATTGTATGATCTGAAGACTGATAAGTCTTGGGGTTAAGGTCTTGGCCAAGAATTATATATAATAAGATGGGTATATGATCTATCTTGTGTTTTATATGTTTGTGATTTTATTTTCTCAGCTCACCCTTTCTGTTTGTGTGTGGCGATGATCGTGTAATTCGTTACACGGGAGCAGATGTTGGTACAGGTGGTGCTGAGGATGTTCAGATGGCGGAGTGAGGGTTAGCATGGGATTAGAGCTAGGATTTTCTCTTATATGTATTACTTTATGTTTTTATTATAAACACGAATAATGGGAACTTGTAATACTTGACTGATTATGTTATAAGTTTTGGTGCGTGCGTTCATGAAATTAATTTTTCCCGCGTTGGGATTTTTATCGAGATGACTATTAATGTAATTATTTCTTTTATTATTTATTTTTAAGTAATATTCCCTAGGGATGTTACACACACCAACTCCAAAATATATTGGGGTATATAATTTATATGAGGCAACCCAAAAAGTTAGAGAATACAGTAAAGATAACAACCCCATAAACAAAGCAAGAAAAGAAAAAGGGAGGGGAGGGTGGTCCTACACTCCCCTCTTACAAGTATCACACACTAGTTGTTAAAGGGAACCAAATAATGCAAAGTCTGATGGATCACATGGTCTAGAAAGCAAACTGACACCCCTTGCCTCCCAATTGCACATGCACATGCTCACTGTTCCCTAAGCCTCCTCCCACTACTAAATAACACCACCTTAATCCTTTTTTTCTTCTCTCTTATAATCACTTTTTTTTTCTTTTCCATTAATCATGCAAAGAAAATCACACCCAAACTGTCATCAAAAGTTCTCACAACATCTCACAAATCAGAAACCCTTTTTGTCCTATCTAATATTATACATAACATTAACCGAAAAGTAAACTATTCCTAAAGTGCGAGTAGCCACTTTAGGAATTTTGCCACCTTCTGCAACTACTTTCTTTGTTGGTAAAAGTAAATTATCCCTTGTTGATGTAGACTTTTACTTTCTTCAAGTGGGACTTTCATTCTCATTACACAATAACATTAGATTGAGGGTCTTTTCACATATATCAAAGGCAGAAACAAAGTTCTTCAACAAGACATTAAAGATCTTGACATGAAAGGCTTCAGCTACTCTATGTTTGCAATATCCATTTCATGAACTATGATATTTTTATGCATACATTCAATGCCTTGTCTTTTACTACTTCTACTTAGAAGGCAGAAACCATATACTGAAGAAGGTTTAACACCATAATTAACTATTGTGATTTTAAAAGCATCATTTCAATATAATAATCATTTTTATTACATCCTATTATTATAATTATTGCTATGACTGCTATGACGTGTTTGGTAAAATAGTTCATCTAGATTATATGATGTCTTTGAACACTTTCTTGAATTTAGATAGTTTCCACTCTTTTTTCCTATTTTAAGCTTTATTAATTCAGTGAAGCTATGCAAAAACAAACTGTGTAATATATATAGTACTTTTCTTAGAAATTGGTAGTAGTAGTGGAACCCATCTTTTTATTCTCAATATTGGCATTTCCTATGAATGAGAAAAAAATGATGTTTTGACTCGTTTCATCAGCGAACATATAACTTAATTTATTTAATCAGTGGGAATGAATTGATTAATTAATTTTTCATGTAAGAAAAAATGAGTATTTTGAACTTTCATTTCTGTGTAAGAAGATAATGGTTTTCTAGTTGTTTATATGTGCTTAAATGAAAAGTGAGAGAAAGCAACATGCACAATGAATAAATGGTTGGGGTCACTTGGAAAAATGACTATTTTCTTATTTCATTTATCATTTTAATGTAAATAGAAAAAAGTCCCACATCAGGGAAATTGTTTCATGAAATACAAAATCAGTCAAATTTATCAAAAATTCTAACATTCAAATATGCATGAT
>Ga0214542_1008315_pt1 | contig 17273 bp, 17 predicted proteins | sample CNSS1metaG_FD_160096 | JGI IMG/M metagenome (GOLD analysis project Ga0214542, IMG submission 160096) | Root nodule microbial communities from cowpea collected in UCLA plant growth center, Los Angeles, California, USA - CNSS1 | ecosystem: Host-associated > Plants > Roots > Nodule | place: USA... | reverse complement strand
CTTCGCTAGGGTTTTGTTTTCGGCCTGTCTCACGTGAAGGAGCATCTCCATTGAGGGCTAAGGTTCCCTTCCGAACAACATCACCAACGCAGCCTCATCTATCACGTGTGCAACACCTTTGCGTGTTTAGGGTTCTGTTTTACATCACAGACCATCTCTCCTTCACGCGTATGACACCTTAGGTTAGGTTTTTAATTCTTTTCTTTTGTTAATCTTCTCGGCTGACTTTCTTCATCTATAAAAGGCAAGCCACTTCGTGTAATGATTCAACTTTGAAAATATATGAGAGTGATTAGCTTTGTTGCTTTATCCTTTCACCTTCAGAGTTCAATCGAACTAGAGCTAGGGTTTTTCCTTAACCTTGCTTCACCATAGACATAGAGCTCCATTGACGGAGCTCGAGTGGAAACCTCGTTGACTTCTATCTTCTTTCACCATTTCCGCTGCGAGAACGAGGGTTTGACAACGTTCTACCGAAACGGTTGTCATCATGTGGTAATCAGAGTTCCGGTTTTGAGCTTGGAGCGAGGAGGTCTTCAAAGATGAGTATCTTTGTTCATTTTCTTCTTCATTGTTTGTTTTCGTCTTGTTCCTGATAGATTGTGTTTTGGCGTCTCTGGTGTTCAATCTGTGTTGAAATGTTTCACTAAAATTGATTCAAATTTGTTGTTTCGAATAGTCTTGAATCAATACCGATGATATCATGTCTTAAGCTGCCTAATCTACCGTTCATTGCAAGTCAATTAGGTTTTTCAATTTTTTTTACCTAGCTTTAAATTTTCTAATCTCGTGTTTTGTCTTAGGAATTGTTTAGTTGCTTTATATGTCACTAAATTCAATAGCAGTTATGCCTTCAATGTGTTTTGTTCACTGTTTTGTATTTGTTTTAGTCTATGTTCTGCTTTCAATGATTAATTTCTTATTTTTTGTTGAGTTCTTTAATTGCTAGTAGATCAATAGCAATTTCTGCAGTGTCAATATTGTTCTGCTATATCGTGCTTGTTGTTGTTTTGCTTACACATTTGATGTCTCTGCTTTTGAGTTTCTGTGTTGTTCTATACTTTGGATCTGTTGGCCAAGGATTGTTGTGACCAAAGCAATTCATGTGCATTCCATCACAGTATAATCTGATATATATCAGAATTTTCATGTGGACACTCATGCTTTGGTTTGTTGATTTATGATTAGCCTAGATATCTTTTCCTAACGTTTCATTCATGATCTTTGCTTTAGTTGTTGGTTTGTCTTATGAATCAAGATTTTCAGTGTGCATCTTTGCTTATACTCATGATTGGCTGAGTCATGCTCTTTATTGCAGTTTTAGCATATTCTGCTTCTGTTACTCGTTGTGATGTAGCTTTGTGGCTATCTGAATCTAATTTCAAAACTGCAATTTATGTCTATTTGCTTGAGCTGCCAACATTTGATTGCAAATTCTCTTTGAGTCTTGGTTCTGTTGATGCTCTTTTACACTGTCATATTATCTCATCATTGATGATTGGTTGCGTATCCATTTCAGTCCTGCCATATACCACTACATCTGTTTCATTACAAAATTTGTTGCATCTGTTTGTGGTATTACAATGATTGCCTTGGTTTAGTGCAGCTGTCATATGTGTGATTCACCACATCCGTTTTGCTTGTGTGAAACAATTTTGATTACTGCACTGCCATGCCAAGATCTGTTCTTTGTTTTCTTGTGCGTTTCTTTCAAATTGTTTTTCTGAGTTGGATCTTTGAATCTGTCATATGCCATTGACCATTTGAATGAAATTGGAAAACTGCTTTGAAGTGAATTGTGCTTTAAAAGATTAGTTGCATATGTGATATATGTAAGTTGGAAAGAAAATCTGTAAAGAAAAACAAAGAAAGAAAATATGATGAGAAAATCTAGAATGAAAGATATTGTTTGAGTTATTTGAGTGAAAAGAAAGTGAGACAAAACAGTTCACAACTTTAGTCTTGACTATCCATTTCAAATACAATTTGCATATGTTCTTGATTCAACTTGTTTTGTGTCTTCTTGATTTTAGTTTTGTTAATCTTGTTCTAGACACATTCCTTAGGTTCTCCTTTGTGTGCTATCCTTTGTTAATTTTCCTTTTTCTTGCTTGTCCTTCTTGCTTATTCAATTGAGTTTGTCCATTTAATTCTATCACTTGACGTTGTCCAATTCTTCCATTGAAGGTTTTCTTGATTTTTCTGCTTTTTTATTCTTATGTGAAGACCGTGAGTGATCTTGGTTCATTTGGCTTGAAACTCACTGATTTGGCAACTTTGTAGGTGGATTACCTTTCTATTGAAGGTAGAGCTGAAGGAGGAACTGTGAGGACAAACAAATTGAGTGGCCACTCGAGAGGAATTGTAGGAGTGAGCTGGGACTTAAAGAAGGAGTGCAAACAGTTGAGGGATACATTTTTGGGGGCTGGCCGAGAGGGAGAATAGCAAAGAAACTACAACTCGAGTCAACTTTTATTTATTTTTATTTCTGTTTTGATATCATGGAACTTTGTGGTTAATTTTCTTCTTTTAGTTTCTGTTCATTTGCTTTGGAATGGGAAAATGCATTACTGCAATTCCATTCCTTAGTTGTTTGTAATAGCTTTTTAATCGTGTAGTGTGAGGTCATTAAGGGGTTCCAAGTGGCACTTGATTCTTCACTTAGGAAAATTTTTCGTCTAGTTTATGTTTTCTTGTTTTTTTCTTTTCTTATTCTTTATGTTTTCCATGTCCAGGTTATGTGTGTGTTATGCATGTTTGATGTTTTTATTTTACGTCTGTGATATCTAGGTGCAAATCTTTAAACACTTAGTTGACTTTCCTTTGGTCATAGGATTTCACACACAATGAAAGTTGCTTTTCGCAACTAAGATTTGTCTTGCTGGGAAATTTTATTGAGAATTTTTGTGAAAGAAATTTAGAGATTTCTGGCTAGGAAAGGTTTGGTTTCTAAGCCTGTCCATGAGATTCACCTCTCTTTCCTGGGAACATCTCTAGAAATCTTTTCCTTTATATTCTCTTTAAAATTTCTAAAGTTTTTTTTGTGAAAAAATTGTTTGATAAGTGTGTTTGGCAAGATGAGTTTTCATTCGTACAGTGAATTGCATTTAGGTAGTCATTGTGAGGATAAAATGCATCATACACATGAGAGTACGTTTTGTAGGACATGCAAAAGAGTGGTGGGATTATAGGCAGTCTAGAGTGGAAAAAGGAAGAAAATCTCCCATTCAAAATTGGAGTGAGTTGAGAGCATGCATGAGAAGAATATTCATACCACCTTCCTTTGATTTTGATCGTGAGATAGAGAAAAAGAAAATTGAGATAGCAAGGTGGAAGGAGGAAAAACTCACAATACTTTTAAGAGAGATGAGGGAGTTAGAAGAAAAAGAAAGATTAAGAATTCAGAGAAGAGAGCAAAAAGAAAGAGAGAAATTTGAACAATAATTGAGAGAAGAAGAGGAACAACAAAGAAAAGAGGAAAAAGAGAGAAAAGAATTCGAAGAAAAAGAGAGTAAGAAAAGAGAAAGAGAAAGAAAAGAGAAGGAGGAAAAAGAGAGAAAAGAATTCGAAGAAAAAGAGAGTAAGAAAAGAGAAAGAGTTTAAAAGAAAAGAAGAGATTGAGAGAAAATAATTAATGCGAAAGGAAGTTGAGATACAACATTCTATCCCTCGTATAGACTTCAAGGGAGTAACCCTATTTTTTAACTCTTCCTTATTTGTTATTAATGCTTTTGTCTTAACTCTCCCTAAAATTGCTTATCCACCTTCACCAATCATTTCATACTCCTTAGAGGATTTTTCAAAACAAACCTTTCACTTAGAATTAACATTTTGGACTTAATTAAGTCAAAGTGAAAATCAATATTTTTGTGAAATGGACTTCATTGAAAATGTTTTTAAACATAAAAGCCCATCTTCATGTATCTTCAGAAAATATACTCTGCATGGCATCCAAAATTTTAATGAAATCTTATTTGATGACTATTGTAGATATATTTTTGATCTAGGAGGAATCCAGTTGTTGATGTTGTGGGCCTTAATTAACCTTCTAGATATGAGGACAGATCCTTTTGAAGAGGGAGGGGATGATGAATATCACCCTAAGACGTCATGGCTTGGGTCATTGGCTAGGCCCATTATTTATTTATTTATTTGTTTTTAAATAGATTAATAAATGTATAGGATTAGTATTTCTGTGGTATAGTTAGTAATTTTCATGGGTTTGTATTCTAGGCCCAATTGTTGTTTCATTATTTTTTTCTTGTAATCTTTTTGGCACCATGGGTCTGCTCCACCAACATGTGAAATACAACATCAGTGTGCAATGTTGGGCCTAAAGTACATCAGCCCAATTTTCATCCACGTGAATTAGACATATGGCATCCACCTAACCATCAATTTTGCATCCGCGCGTACTGGGCTTCAGAATGCTAATAGTAGCCCAATAGTTTTCATGTTGAGCAACGAAACGGACCCCAATCACACTTTCATTTTCGTAGCCGTGCAGCCCTAGCTGATTTCACATTTACGAAAGCCAAACCTTCGCTAGGGTTTTGTTTTCGGCCTGTCTCACGTGAAGGAGCATCTCCATTGAGGGCTAAGGTTCCCTTCCGAACAACATCACCAACGCAGCCTCATCTATCACGTGTGCAACACCTTTGCGTGTTCAGGGTTCTATTTTACATCACATACCATCTCTCCTTCACGCGTATGACACCTTAGGTTAGGTTTTTAATTCTTTTCTTTCGTTAATCTTCTCGGCTGCCTTTCTTCATCTATAAAAGGCAAGCCACTTCGTGTAATGATTCAACTTTGAAAATATATGAGAGTGATTAGCTTTGTTGCTTTATCCTTTCACCTTCAGAGTTCAATTGAACCAGAGTTAGGGTTTTTCCCTAACCTTGCTTCACTATAGACATAAAGCTCCATTGACGGAGCTCGAGTGGAAGCCTCGTTGACTTCTATCTTCTTTCACCATTTCCGCTGCGAGAACGAGGGTTTGACAATGTTCTATCGAAATGGTTGTCATCATCTGGTTTGATCCCTGTCTTTAAATATTGTATGATAAGTATTCTCTAATCAGCAGTAACTTCTATTGCGCAGCATTCAGCAGTGTCAGCTGACAGAGCAACCAATTTCGTTTGTAAGACTGATTTATACTTGCCCTTGGTCTTTGTACTGGCAAGCTTTGACAATACGTCGGCTTGTACATTATCTACTCTAGTACATTTTCGACCTTATACTCTTCGAATCCTTCCAACGTGTTTTTAACTATATGAAAGTATTGTAATAGAAGGGTATCTTTAACTTGAAACTCTCTAGTAAGATGTCCCATTGTTGGTTTGGGATTATTTCATTGGGACCCTCTAACATAATGTCTGCACCACCTCCTTTTACATGGGAAGATCCATCAATGTGCAACGTCCACTAGTTGTTCTGATTGGCACTTTCTGGTTGTAGTTCTTCTGCGAAATCCGCTAAGGATTAAGCCTTAATTGGTCTTCTAGGCTTATAAGAGATTTGGTACTCTGACAACTCCACGACCCAAGCTACCATTCTGCCTGCTAACTCTGGTTTTCGAAGGACCTTATGTATTGGATGATCCAATCTAACCATTATGCTATGGTTTTGGAAGTACGACCTCAGGCGACATGTTGCTATGAGGAGAGACAACACCATCTTTTCCACCGTTTGATACCTTCTTTCAGCATCTTGAAGGATCTGACTTACAAAGTAAATTGGTTGTTGTTCCCGATCCTTCTCTTGAACCAAGGCAGCACTGACTGCGTCCTCTGTTGCTGCCAAGTAGATGATTATAGGAAGTGTTGTATTGGGCTTTTGGAGAATTGGAGGTAAGGCTAGGAACTTTTTTATATTGTCAAAGCTATCTTCACAAATTTTATCCCATTTAAAATGGGTGACCTTCTTCATAAGTTTTAGAATGGGTTTAGTCTTTTCTGCAAGCTTTGGCATAAACCTACTCAAGGTAGTGATGCGCCCTATTAACCTTTATACCTCTTTAAGGGTTTGGGGGCTTTGCATTCCGACGATCACCTGGCATTTTTGTGGGTTTGCCTCAATCTCCCTGTTTGTTAGCATAAATCCTAAGAACTTTCCCCCATCTACGCCAAATACACATTTTTTTGGGTTGATTCTCATATAATACTTATTCAAGGTGTAGAACACCTCAACCAAGTCTTCAATGTGTTGTTGCATAGAGCCAGACTTTACTACTAGATCATCTACATACACTTCCACATTGCGTCCTATCGTGCCTTTAAACATGCGGTCCATGATCCTTTGGTATGTGGCTCCAACATTCTTGATCCCAAAAGGCATAACCTCATAGTAGTAATTTGCTTCATCTATGATGAAAGTTATCTTTAAATTTTCTTTGTGGTCCATTGGGATCTGATTGTATCATGAGAAGGCATATAGGAAAGTGAGTATACCATGACCAGCTGCTCCATCCACCAGTCGATCCATACTGGGGAGCGGGTATGCATCTTTCAAACAAGCCTTGTTCAGATTTATGTAGTATGTGCACATTCACCACTTGTTATTAGGCTTCCTTACGAGGACTACGTTTGTTAACCAAGTAGTATAGTGCACCTCTTTGATAAATCCCGCTTGTAGCATCTTTTCATATTCAATTCATGCTGCTGCTCTTTTTTCTTCTCCTAGTTTTCTTTTTCTTTGAGCCACTGTTTTGGCTTCTTTAAATATGGAGAGCTTATGGCATGCTATGTCCGGGTGTTGTTGATTAACACTATTGACAACATCTCTTTCTCTGTGTCTAATAGGCTAGCCCCTATATGGAGACACCTCTCATCCCCAATTGGTAATGCTTTAGTTCCTCACAACATCTTCGCTCTCTCTTCGTCTTAGATCCTAGGATCGAGGTTTTGTGCGGATGTGTTGCTTTGTGAGGCTACTCTTTCAACATTATTGGATGAATGTGTTTTTCGTGGATTGGGTAGTCGTAGGCTGGCTAGATAGCATTCATAAGCTGTCTTCTGGTCGACGTGGAGTGTTATTATATCTCCATTAGAGAATCGAAACTTCATTGCTAGGTGGGGTGTAGAAACAATAACTCTCAATGCATTCAACGATGGTCTCCCCAGGAGTATATTGTAAGAGGTACTCGCATCCAATACAAGATATCTGATTGGTATGGTTCAGGAGAGGTTCCCCTCTTTGAAGGTGGTATAAAGATCTATATACCCTCGTGTCTCAACCCTTTCTCCTTAAAAACCGACAATTTCATCTACGAATAGTGACATCTACTGCTCTGGAATTTGCAATTTCTTGAAGGTTGCCCAATAAAGAATATATACTGAGCTTCCTTGGTCAACTAATACTTTTTTTACCGCGAAGTTTTCAATCTCTACGGTGATTACCATGGGCTCATCTTGCTTAGGATCTGGCGCTTTAAAATTTTCACTTGTGAAGGTGATGAGGGACATGTTTCTTCTCATGGGGGTGGCTATAGAGTTTACTGACTAGACAACTCTTCAATGCTTTTTGCGGTTCGTTGCAATTGATCCCCCCAGCGAATCCTCCAAATATACTATTAATGGTTCCTCTAAGGGGAGGTTTGGACTTTTTTTGGTTTCTTCTCTCCCTGCTTTGATCTTGATCATTGTGATTACAACGAGTTTGAGGCTCTTTACGGCTACGGTTCTCTTTGTGTCTTGCTTCATATCCCCCCTCCTCCTTGACGATTTTCATTTCCTCGAGCGACAAAAGCGCTGAAGATGTCCGAATTATGTGAGTTCCTCTGTCTTGTCTTTTAATGCAGTGCATTCCTTAGTGGAATGTCCGTAGTTGTCGTGGTACCGACATTGTTGTGTGGTATCTGCATTCGGAGGTGTATTCTCCCTCCTGGGCATATTAATGAGGGTAGTGTGCAGGGCTTCTTCCAATACCCGTTATTTAAGAGCGTTTAATGGGGTGTATCTATTAAACTTTTGTGCTTGAGGAGCGAAGGGAGCCGGAGGCCTAGGTAGCGCCTTGCTTGCTCTTGCTTTTTCATATTTTTTAGTTGAGTTGTTGTCTTCTGCTTTGATACTACTCTTGAAATCTTTTCACTTTTCCATTCACATGTATTTCGCTGCCCTTTGCCTTAATTCAGCCATGCTAGTTGCTGGTCTCTTACACAAGCTATCAACAAAAGGTGTGCTTCATAGTGTGTTAATCATTTGGTGTAGAGCTACCTCTGGATTTAAGTTATCAATGTTGAGGGCTAGCTTTCCGAAGCGCTCTATGAACGTTCTCAAAGATTCTCCTTCCTTTTAGCGTATGTTGATAAGCGTCAGGGAGGTGAGGTCATGTGGCTTTGGCGTGGCAAAACGAGTGAACCAGATGAGGGTTGCACCTTTGAGGGATAAAGGAAATACTTTGCAAAAAATGGCCTCGTCAGAGGTATAGAGACCGATCTAGGTTAAATATACATGTACATTCTCGTCTGGGTCGGTTGTTCCATCGTACCTATCCATGGTCAAAGACTTCCAACCTCGAGGCAAGGGTATTTCCATTATGCCATCAATGAAAGGGTGTGATGAGTGTGTATTTTTGCCCTCATTCAATTTTTAATTCTGGGTATTTAATTGAATTTGTATGTTTAAAGAGTGATTTAATTCACAGTTCTGATAATTAGGCTATTTGAGCTTGTGTTATAAAAATGTCTTAAAAAGTGATTTTTAGCTGCATAAATTATTTTTGGATATTTTAACGTTTGTTGATGCAGCTGAAGTTAAGATTAAGCTCATTCAAAGTGAGAAAATAAATCAATTGAAGTTACATAACACCTTTAAATCAGGCTGAAATCAGCAAGTTTTGGAAAAATCACTTCTGCACCCCAATTTTTACATATACACTCCCCTCTTTCTAAATGGGTCTCACCAAAAACCTATTATGCACCCCCTAATATGTCTATTTACACCCTTCCTGCCACTTAAACTCAACTCACTCAGATCATGCCATGTGGCAATCCCTAACTTTCAAATCTGTCCAACCACATATTGGCATGTGTCATGATCCAACAACTCAAAATTCGGCCAATCAAATGGTGCCACGTCATCATCTTCCATCTCTCCCACAAACCAAAAACCCTAGCCTCACATTCCACCACCGTCAGCCATGGATCTCACCGACAGCCGCCATTGTTCTCCACCACAGCAGCGTTCAGCCACTACACCTTCATCCTTCATCACTTAGACGTTCCACCATTCAACCTCACCACGCAGGAACGTCACCGTTGCCATAGCCACCACTACTGCGAGCTTCCATCGCGCCTGCATCCTCCACACCATCCTCCACGCCATCGTTCTCCACCACTGCAACACCATTTATGCATCTTAACCAACATCGCATCTGCACTGCATTCATCAAATCTTTGCACCACACAGATCCATGCGAAACAGCAGAAACCACTGTAACAGCGTGCCATCATCACCACTGTAGCCGTAAACGCAGCAACGAACCACCATCTCTGCAGCGATCCACCGCACCAAACCAGCGTCATCACCCTCCAAGCAGCGGAAACGCGAGCAAGAGCCACCTCCATTGCAACAATACGCACCAGATCCGCAACCATAGCCACCACTGCGAAGACGAAACAACACCAGGTCGAAAACGAAATGGCAACCACCGTTCGCCGTTAGCCTAGTTATCGTAAGCACCATGGCAACCGTCATTGCACCTCTCCGTAGCCAAAATGTGAGAGTGAAACCCTAATTCTGAAGAGAGAAAATGCACTACCACATGTCAGCATCTGATAGGGCAATCAATAGGTCAAAGCTGGTCAAATCTGGTCAACTGGTCAATGGAACAGTCAACTCTGGTCAAATTCTGGTAAAAACTACAAAAATGGTCAAACAAGAGGGGTAGAATTGGAAATTGGACAGAAATTAAGTTGCTAATTAATTAAATAAAGATAAAATATTTTAGCAACCGAACAGATAAAGTCTAAGTCCGATTGAAGCCTATATAAAGAGGCCAAGGGAGAATCAGAAAGGGGAGAAAAAAGCTCGGGACTCCGAAGTTAGGAACCCTTAAAGGGGCCTAATTTCATTTCCTTTCTCTCTCTATTCTTCTTCTATTTTTTTTATTTTATATTTCATGGAGTGCTGAACTTCTTGGGTTGATTCCATTGTAATTTCTTAATTAGATTCTGAGGTTATATCAATTAATTTGTTTGTTCTTTTGATTCTTGTTGAGATTTATTTTCATCTGTCTTTTGGTTCTTAATTTAGTAAAAGTAATGATTTTTACATTGTAGCAAGTTAGCACGGTGTTAAATCTACATAACATAACAATCGTATGAGTCTAAGGATTTTTAAATTTTAATTGAGAAGTTACTTTGATTAATTTTAGAAACTTTTATATGATCGAATGAGTTTTTGCTAATAATTGAGAAGTTACTTTGATTAAAGGTGAAAACTTAGATTAGAATTAATCAAGAAGTTACTTTGGTTAATTAGCTTTTTACTAGATATAAGAGGTAAAAGAATGGACATGATTAGGATTAGTAATATTTAATTGAGAAGTTACTTTGGTTAAATTAACTAAGATTAATCTGCAAAGTTCTTGCTTTTGATTGAGAAGTTACTTTGGTTGAAAGTAAGGACACCAACAAATTAATTGAGAAGTTACATTGATTAATTTGAAGTCTTAAACAAGAAATCAATAACAATAATCTTTAGGAAACCAATGATGAATCCTATTTTGAAAAAGTAGTGGAATCAACCTATTTTTCTTTACTATTATTTCTATCTTGTTTTATCTTTTTATCTTTATCTCTCATATTTTTATTTGACTAACTCTTTTGTATAGTTTTATAAGAACTAACTTGTTCAAAATCAATTTCGTGTTCGTTGGGAGACGACTTAGGGTTAACTTAACCCATACTAATTTTTTGGCTACTTTCTTAACAATACTGAGGTTGTTATAAAAAAGTAGTATTAGTTTGATCGCTTGACGACAACGTTATCACAATACTTTCATTCAAAGGCTCAAGAGGCAAACACAACACAAAATGGGGGAGGGGGTTGGCAAATTCAGAAACTAACAAAATGTTAACAATAAATTAAATGAAACAAAACAGTGATTAAAATGTACTAACACCTTGATTCCAAATACAATTCCACTTATCATAGGTCACGAAATTAAAACCTCTACCCACTCTTAATCCACTTGAACATAACCCTCTAAGAGAATGTTACAAATTAGTTTCAATATTCAATTAAGAATTGTATACATCCATGAATTTGTGACAGCCAAGCTACAATATAAAGCATGAATATAGCCCAACCCAAAATGCATGCACACAATATGTAAATTAAGCATAAACAGAACAAGCTCATACATTCCACGAATTCAAGATAAAGAAAGGGGTAGAATAAAAAATGCTAGCAAGACCTCAAAGCTTCATTGCATTTTCCTTCAAGGAGTAAATACAAAGAATTTAGCAAGCCATGGAAATTGAGAAATAAAATAGTTCAAAATGAAAATGCGTCATGGAGAAGAATAAAAAACCTTAATTACCAAAACAGAACATCAAACCTTACGTTGGATCGTATGGAAATGTGAATTCAACACCAAAACGAGACTACTAAAGCTTCAAGGGAACAAAAATAGTTGTTGTAACATATAAAACGCAAACCCCATATATGGGTGTTATTCCAAGTGGCTACAAGGCAGAAAATGAAAATGCACAATCTCCCAAATGTGTAGAAAATAAAAAACCCAATAATGGGTGGTATCAATAATGCATAAAACGTGAGAAAATAGTGCTAAAACGTGAAAACTAGGTAGGCACCTCCATGGGTTACCATTCAAAGCTTCAAACGTAAAAATGGAGTGTGAGGAAGAAGGTGTCAGTTGCCACACGAAAATGAGACCTAAATCTCGTGGTCACATCGGCACAGATGCACATATTTACAAAAATGTCATTTTGGTTAGCAAAATTACAAAAAATGTCACTTTATGCCCAAAATGTTGGCCTAATACTTAAATGACATGGGAATGATGTGGAAATGACATTGAAATGATGTGGAAATGACATTGAAATGATGTGAAAACTATCTTCATCTTAAGATTAATTTCCAAGCTCCAAAATTGCTTTCCAAAAGTACCTAAAAATAATTAAAAACGAAAATTAGACCAATTAATGTCAAATTAATCAAAATTCAGAATAATGGCTTAATGAAGCCCAATAGATGAAAATGCATTAATAAAAGACAATTAAGCACTAAACAACCATCAAGATAGGCACTAAAAGGCAGTGGAATAACGGAAAATAATGACTCATCACATGTATTTCATCATTATCAACATCCTCATTCAGAGGAAGTATTTGCCTCAAGATTGAAGGTATGTCTATTAGATTGAGACTTGAGTCATCATGATCATGAGTATCTAATTTCAACCTTCCTTGAAGAACAACTAACCACCTCTCATTGGAAGGATCTTTGACATAAAAAACTTGTTTTGCTTAGTATGCCATCATAAAAGGGTCTTCCTTATAAGCCCCATTATTAAGATCAACCAAAATAAATCCCAGCTCATCAACATGCACTCTTGTGTTATTATCAACACATTTACACTTAAATGCATGCACTCTAAATTTGACATAATCAACCTCCCATATTTCTTCAATGGTCCCAAAGTAACTTATCGAAGTCATATCAGAATTATTATCGTTTGAACTAGCAAAGTGCATGGATTTTGCTTCAAGGGTCATACCACTATTTTGCATAGTACTCCTGTCATCTTCCACCTTTGAATAAAAAAAGAACATGTTAATGTCATATCCAATCCATGTTATAACATCAAAGTTAGGTCCTCGTGCTAACAATTTTAATTTCTTTAACATCACAATCTAATTGAACATTTTTTTCTTTAAACCATTTCAGAAATGTTCTGATATGCTCAATCAACAACCATTTTTCATTTGCTCAACGATTCATTGACTTCACCAATTTTTTTTTTGTGCCGTAAGGAATAACGACATCAGTGTTATTCAATATGTATAAATGTGCTTGGACAACTTCACGTTGATCTTTTTGAACCACCCTTACCCACATGTGCCTTTACCTTCATTCTTTCCTTCATGTCTAGACATTGGAATACCAACAACCTCTATTTATGACATATACTCTGTACCAAAACTCAATTGCTTCCTTAGTTATATACGTCTCAATAATAGATGCTTTTGAACGATATGGAATTTTCACATACCCCTTCAATATTTTCATGTATCTCTCAATTGGGTATATCCATCTTAAAAGCACCAGTCCATATATTTTAATTTTCCTTACGAGATGAAGTATTAAATGGACCATGATGTCAAAAAATGAAAGAGGATAATACATCTTAAGTTGACACAAGATAACAATAGCTTCATTTTCCAAGTCATCCAACGTGTTAGGCTCAATTATTTTATTATAAATACTATTAAAAAACAAGCAAAGATGAGTGATGACATGTTTTGCAGTTTTAGGTAAGATGCCACAAATAGCCACGGGAGAAGTTGTTGTATGAGAACATGAAAATCATGAGATTTCAAACAAAAAAGTTTAAAATCTTCCATTGACACAAGACTTTTAATATTTGAAGAGTATTCTTGTGTACTTTCATTTGTAGTAGACTCTCACAAAAACTCTTTTTTCTCAAGTTTAGTCAGAGTATGACAGGAAGGAGGTAAATATGTTTGCTCACCGTAAGCTTGTGGCTATAACTCCAAATGAAGAGCCACATCTCAACTAGATCTTTACGAGAATTAACATTGTCCTTTATTTTCCTTTGATGTTTAGCCATTGGTTCATAGTGGTCATTATAATGTTCCCATTATAATGACCACTATGAACCAATGGCTAAGTTGGCCGCTATGTTATAATATTCATAATGGATCACTAACTCAGGAAAGTCGCTAAACCTTAAACCGCTAACTAATAAATATTCATCAAACTTAAAAGAATACTACACGATGAAACAACATCTACATGATGACCATGTTCAATAACTGCACGACTTTCTCGTAACCGGCAATGCTGCCCACCTTAACTTAAAGTAAATCAATTATAACCATTGTGGAAAAGGTGTTGAACCTAAAACTTGGGCCCAACCAGGCCCACACAGGCCCAATATGCGATTAGGTCACCAAAGAATTAATCAAGGCCCAAACATGGTCTAAACAAAGGAAAATGAGATTAGACTTCTATAAATAAAAGTGGACCTCAACGATTATAGGTATGCATTTTCATTAGTGCATAAATTGATATTTGACTTTGAGAGCTTTTGCTGACTTTACCATTGAAGTTCTTTCTGTAGGTAATCCCCTAAATGATCCACCAAGTGTCAAGAGGCAAAGACGTGACAAATAGGACCAGAGAGCATCCATCTGAGAGATTCAAGTATTGTGGTAAGATAAAGTTTGAGTCCCATAACGATCTGTTATTGTCCTTGTAGAAACAACAAACATTCTTCTTCATATGCATGACATCTATGCAATGTCTAGCATCTAATTTGGCCCAATATAGGAGATCAAAGAATACCAATTTTTTCTTCCAAATGTTCTGGGAACAACTTTCTTTGATTTTTTCCCAAATGTGACATTCACTTGGAACACATGCTCATAAAATTCTTCTCTATTTAAGGGTGGTGGTGCAATTTTTTCCTTTTAACATCCATTGAAAACCTTTTTTAATCAATGTTATGGTTGATTATGTCTCAAAAATCATCGATGGCCAATGTTACAAGTCTTCCTCCCATGTTTTAGTTGATGATAACTTATGTTTTCTTCACATATTGGACAAGCATAATGTCCTTTCACATTGTGAAGTATACCCTATGAGCGTGATTGTACTCTCATGGGTTAGAATCGTTGCACAAAATATTTGACGTTGGACAAAAACTAAGAGGGGATGAATTGGTTTCATGTTAAACATTGAAAGTTTAAACTTTTTCCCTTAAAAATTAAAGATTTATAAAAGCATTTACTTTATTTTAAATTAGCAATCACAATAGTAAAAATAATCGCTTAATTCAGTTGTATTTGCAAAACTAAAAATGTTCTCAAGAATATATTAGTGCTTTGCTGCTTAGTTCTTCTAGACCGCAATTCTAAACAAAAAAAAAATCTAGCCAGAACACAAAAAGCTTAATACAAAATTATACAAGTCTTCGAGCATTTTTTTTTCTTCGCTTACATTTTCATTGTCAACATAGTCGTCACTATGAAAACTTTCTCTTGGAGTAAGATATTCATCTTCTTCTTTACAAGAGGGAAATTTTGAACAATGTTAAAATTTCTTTTGCTTTCAGCCTTTCTCCTCCTTTTTTTTATCATAATATATATATAAAAAAAAATTTCTCCCCCTAAAAATAAGATTTTAATCCTTTGTATTGACATATTTTGGAGATGAGCAATGAGTAAGGTAAATGATAGGTGACATATCTCTTAGCCTTTAGTAGAGTGTCAATGATTAGACTTGGACAATCAGTATGAAGGTTGTTAACAATCCCATATAGAATAAGGAGATAAGCCTTTGTACATTGAGCATGGTTGGTTGCTCTTGGACACAAAATCCACACCAAAATGTAATGTAACAGTCTTTCATTGATTTTAAACCCTCCTACCAGATACTTCTTATCAATGGTCTGGTTGGGATTTTTCAGAAATGATCTAAAAACCATCATTTTATTTAATACTCCAATATGTCATATAACATCGTAAAAAACAGTAATTTTAAACAACTGTCATATAAAAATCATGATAATATACACATTTTTTGTAGTCATGACATTTTTTTAAAGCTTCAATAGTGAGAGATCTCAACCAAATGAGCGATGATCATCTCACTACAACTAACTTAATGGAGAATTTCCAGAAAAACATTACGAATCAGTTTTACGAATTGATGTGCAATGAAATTATAAATTTGTTTTTTCATTTCATTTTTTTGTGTTATCTTTCTACTAAATCCTCAAAATATACTAATGAACATGATCTTTATATTTTAAAATATATTAAAAACATTAATAAATTTTGAAGGCTTAGCACAACACTAAAAATTCACTAGAGAATCAGAACTCTAAAATTGAGGATATTAAAAGTAATGTTTTTTTATTAACAATACACAATAAGATAATTGATATTAATTATATAATAAACGTTAGTTTTCTATGAAGTTCATGATTAATTTTTCAGTAGAGATTAGCTTAGTTTCTTGATTTTTTAGTTATATCTTTTTGTTTATAAAATATCAAATTTAAAATTCAATTTACTCAGACCAAGGAATAATAGTCATGGTTATTCGTTAACTCGGATGAGTTTACATGTTCACGAGTTTGGTTTCGATTCGACAACTCCACGAGAAAAAACTTTAAATGCAAAAGGACTTCTTACGGAGGGCTTTTTTTGAAGAAAACTAACTAGATTTGGGTTTGAGATTAAGCCTCTTCTTTTTCGTTCTTCTAAACTCCTCTATTGTGTATCCCCTTTGTCGCAATAGAATAATCTTTGTCGCGCTGTCCATCTCTTGCAATCGCATCGGGTTGCTTCACTGTGTCTCGCCATCGCTTTTTCCATTGATGTCGTCCCTTGTCGTTGCCTCACCACCACTTATCTCGTCAGTACCGTCGCTCTTCGTCTCTAGTCTCTTTTTGTCGCATGCTCTGTTTTCGTCGCGCATATAGTGCATACATTCTTTGCAAAGTCTGCAATGTTTGTTTGTGTAAGTGATACCCTTGAGTTATGTTTCAGCCTATTAAATTCAGCCCCTCTCTATATAGTTTTATGAACTTTTTTTTAAGAGATAATTCTTCTCTAGTCTACCAAAAGTAGTGGATATTTTATTTATAGTATATTTTTTATTTTTGTACTAAAATTTCAAATTTGATCAGAATTTCTAGGAATGGATCAAATTCAATTGAGAGTAATCCAACTTGTTCCTCATGTATTAAAATGATAGTAATTCAAGGTTGTGAAAGGGATAGTTGAAGGGATAGAGAAAATGTGTAGGTAGTAGAGTGTGAAAGTAGTAGTTGGAGAAGTGTATTTGTAGTTGAGAGTAGTTGTATTGGATGTTGTGTTAGTTGTTCTTCATGTTACAAAATGGTAGGATACATGGGTATTTATAGACCCATAGATTATTCTAGAAACTCCTAGCCAGAACTAATGCAAATACTTCTAGATTTTTCTACATAGTTGAATGTTCTTGATTTTTCTTTCTATCCTAGGCTTTTCTCCAATACTCTAGAAGTTTCTT
>Ga0214542_1008311_pt1 | contig 17282 bp, 10 predicted proteins | sample CNSS1metaG_FD_160096 | JGI IMG/M metagenome (GOLD analysis project Ga0214542, IMG submission 160096) | Root nodule microbial communities from cowpea collected in UCLA plant growth center, Los Angeles, California, USA - CNSS1 | ecosystem: Host-associated > Plants > Roots > Nodule | place: USA... | reverse complement strand
ATGCAATCAAGTTAGAATCAAATTATTATAAAAGTTTATGGCTAGGCCTTAATGTTGTAAGAAGAGTTGTGAGTCTTTTTTTTGTTAGAATTTTATATGTTTCATAAATAAAATTAAAAAAAAAAAGTTCTAAATAAGAAAAGAATTCACATATAAGCACAAACAAAAATTCAAAATAAAAAAATAATAAACTAAAAGTAAAAACGTGCATATATGCATAATTAAAAATAAATAAAAATGGAAACTTGCACATATGCCCAAGCTTAAAAGAGCACATTTTGTAAAAAAAATCGTGTTTTGGGCAACGATTTCTAAAAGAAATACACAGCTTCAACAACACAAAAATAAATAAAAATTCAAACCGAAGTTTGAAATACAATTTATCCATATTTCTGTAATTCTTAAAAATTTATCCATTTACATAGATTTAACATTAAATTGCACCATTTTAATAAAGTTATACATGGTGTATATCTTCTTCTTCTTTTTCTAACTGCACAAACTTTTCATTTGTGCTAAGTTGCCAGTTCCAAGCAAATCAAATGTTATATAAACTAAGAAAAATAAATAAATAAAATGTTGTAATGATTGGATTAGGCTTATTTATTTAGATAACTTCTCTCTATAAGTTTTTTTTTTTTTAAATCAATCTTTTTAAGAACTTTTACATATTCATCAAAAGTTAATTTTAGGCTAAAATATATATTTGGTTCTTATTTTTATTGTGTTTGTTTAATTCGTTCTTTATTTTCAAATTTAAAAGATAATTATAATAATATCAATTTTAAAAATAAATATATAATATTTATAAAAAATTAAATTTGCTCTCAATTTGACACGGACAAAATTGTTCCGTTCTAACAAAAACTGAAACTAAATTGAACAAAAATAACAAATATAAGGACTGAATTAAATAAAAATAACGAATATCGAGACTAAATTGAACAAAAAAAAATTATACAACCACAAATTGATACTTGACACTGATATTAACATGTGACATAATAATGATTTGACACATGGACAATTTCTTTGAAATTAAAAAAAATTTTAAAAAAAAAACAAGAGCTAACACATGGCATGTACGGTTCAAATATGTTAACTATTTAAACACCCTTAGTGAAAAAGATCAAAATGACCAAAATTTGACGAAAATGAGAATTTAATTGAATGTAGAACAAAAATGAAGACCAAATTGAACAAACACAACGAAAAATAGGAACCAAATGTGTATTTAAGCTTTAATTTTATTTTTTTCCTTTTATTTTACTTTAAAATAGTTAAGTAAAAAGCCACTCAAACATCTCCTTCACGAATTATTGAAACAGCGAAGTGAAGGTCCTCTATTTTTCTTTGACTAATTTAGTATAAGAAGATGCTCGTACAAAGTTTTATTCGTGGAAGAAACCATCCTCACATGTCTATCTTTATTTCTAAGTTATCCTCAAAAGAAAGTTTTGTAAGTGGACAAAATGGTGTACATGTAATGTTCCACACACTTCAAATTTTCCACTTGTGTTAGCCACCCAACCACACCATCTAATCAAATAAATGGACCACCAAAAAATAGCAATTCTTTTAGTCCAAAGCATCGGAAATTGCTCTACCAAGCTTTTTGGCTCACAACAAACGTAGAGGGAAAATTCATGGCCAAATATGTGACACAAATTTTATGTAAGTTTCTTTGAGAATTCAACAACACCACGAATCCTTCTTTCCCACCACATCATTTAGTCTTCTCCTACTTCCACAAAACCAGAATTTCTTCCCACAACCACTATTGAGTACCTCCAATTTTTCTATATCTTGCTCTTTCCCACTGAACAATTTGATTCTTCTTCATTCTTCAACACTTCCAATGTATTCCTTACCCCAACACAAGCATACACCAAACTTGCACCTTAAAGTTTGCAAGAATAACTCACCCTTTCACCCATTTCGGGTGTATTGTTCCGCCACTTCTACCCCCAAATCCAATGTCAAGCCATTGGTCATTGAGCCTAGACTCGTGCCTGTGGTACCAAGGGTCATCACCACCATCGATGAACATCGTCCAATGAACAATGACACTGGTTTGCAATCAACATGGTCTCATAGAGCATGGGTGACAATTGGGTGCACAACTCTGCTCATTTCCTTGGGAGAGTCTATAAAGGGTGCAATGGATTCGAACATGTGGGTTGAACCGATTATAGCAAGTTGGGTTGGTTACATTTTAGCTGATCTTGGATCTGGGGTTTACCATTGGGCTATTGACAATTATGGTGATGGCTCGACCCCAGTTGTTGGAGCTCAAATTGAAGCCTTTCAAGGTCATCACAAGTGGCCTTGGACTATTACCAGACGTGAATTTGCTAACAATTTGCATGCTTTGGCACGTGCAGTGACCTTCGCTGTGCTTCCTATAGCTATATTTTGTCATGACCCCGTTGTTCAAGGATTTGTTGGAGTGTGCTCAGGCTGCATCATGTTCAGCCAACAGTTTCATGCGTGGGCACATGGCACGAAGAGCCGGCTTCCGCCACTCGTGGTGGCGCTGCAAGAGGCTGGCGTGCTCGTGTCACGGTCCCAGCATGGTGCACACCACCGGCCACCGTATAACAACAACTACTGTATAGTGAGTGGAGTGTGGAATGAGTTTCTGGACAAGCATAAGGTGTTTGAAGCCATGGAAATGGTATTGTATTTTAAAACTGGGGTTAGGCCTAGGTCATGGACTGAACCTGCCCCGGAGTGGATTGAGGAGATTCAGACCTCTTCTCAAATTCAAACCCAATGATGTTTATTCTCTTCTCCATTAATTTCTAAATGATTTATTGTACACATGTGTCTGAATGTGTAGCTTTTGGCTCGTGTAATTTACACTATATTTGAAAGGTTAAATATATGAAACAAGGGGATGTTTATGTTGTTTCTTTGTGTCAGTTTATTTTAACGTGTGATCTCTGGTTGCAGGTTGAGCCAATGGTATTAAGTATAAATTGTTTTAGTTATTGAGAATGTTTTGATGCTTCTTAGTTACAGAAGTAATATGTTTCACTTTGTTTTATTTTCAAAAACTTGTACTAAAAGTAACAATTGTTTTTCACTCTGTTTCACTCTAGTATAAAAGGGGCTTTAGATAAAAACAGAACTATTTTGAATTGAGGTTAGTAAAATTAAATGATACCAATTAACTATCGCAATTATTATGAAATTAATTATTTATTTATAGTTAACTTGAGAGATAATAAAAATCAAACTCACTCGATTCTATTATATCATTGCGCATTATAAAACATATTAGGTTCCATTTGCAATGCTTTACAATAGCATGGAGTTATTTGTCATGGAATAAACGAAGAATATATTAAACAAAACTAATCATCATACTGGTTTGCAAACCAGACATTCTAAGCACAAGTGGGTCATAGATTATTGTGCTGGAACTGGATATAGGTATGCACATGATCAATGCTTCCATAATTTTAATAAGTGGGAAAAATGGGGAAAGAAACTGAACATAATCCAATTAATTGTACTGCATTTATGCAAGCACCGTTACAGAAAATGAAGTATATATTTCCAGTTCCCAATCACCATACATACAAGTGTACACTAGATTAACATACAACTAATCACATTTTAGGACAGAATTCAAGAAAGCAAAAGAAATGATAAAGCCAATTTTGAAACAATCTAAACATACACCGGCCTCTAAAAATCAGACCAAAGTTTCCTTTCCACTAAATTTATTAGGAATCAACTGCTGTTGAAGATGAGATAGGAGACACACAAGGAAACCAGTACCTCCGTCTACCATCTCTATGGCCATCATCAATCATAGCAAGTCCTTCCTGCATCAGCCAACAGTGTTTCTTTATTGTATATGATTTGAAATTGGAGTGTGTTAATAAGTTAAGAGAAAGGAAAAGATTTTTCTTGTATAGTTTTTGGTTATCTTACATCAAGTAATGTATCGAGGGCATCAATGGCTCGGCCAGAACTCCAAGATAATCGTCTCTCTACTTCATCGACTGTCACAAATCCTTGAGCCTGCAGTAAAGAAAATGTTATGTTCAAATAGCAAATGATGCATAGCTACTTTTGCTACATTAGATAAATGAACAGAGGAAGTCTTTTCTTCACAAGTAGGAAACCAAGTGCTAACTAATGTCTAACAAATTAAACCACACCATGCGTCAAGTTTCTTGACTACATGATAAATTTTGGTAACAAAATTAAAATTAAATCATATAACCCCTCACCATTGAAAACATAGATTGAAATTTGAAATAAAGGATCATATATAAATTATTAGGGATTAAACCTATATTCGCCGAGTGACAACTTCTTTCTTCTATTAATAGTAAGCCACAGATAATTACATGTTACCAGACAGAGTAAAGATGAAGTCCATAAGCAACTTGCTCTTTTGTAAGCCAAAAGAGAACATCAACCAACTAGTTTGGTATCATCCTATTTGATTAAGCCACTCAAAATATTCAGTCTTATCCTCAACAAGCAATTAAAACGCAAGATCAAGTAAGTTCATAGGCTCACGGCTCTTAGAAAACATGAAAGAACAAGTAAACAGTGATAACACCTTAAAAATTAAACCAAGGTCATAGACGTGAGGATCCAATGAAAAAACATATACATAATCCAAAAAAGAAGAAATAGTTGTTACCTGGGCAAGTTCTAGAATTTCGTTGTGGTCTTTGTTCAACTCAGTTGGAACTGAACGAACAAGTTTTTTCTTTCCAACAGTAATTACTTCAAACCCACTACCCAACACCTGAAATTTTGGTTACACATCAGTATGAAACACCGTGGGCTCCAAAAGGACACATGTAATAAATCTCTCAACAAGTAGTGTGTATCAAAGGTGTTCCAGAAAAATTATAAAAAAGGAAAATATACAGCTCAAACAGACATGCACTCCACAATTCAAATGCTCTTCCAACATACACATGCAAGTTAGGTTCACTGTGTATAATTTAGTTAACCAACCATAAGAATAGTCATCTTTTACTGAAAAAGACACAATAAAGATAAAGATTGGTTAATTATAACACTGGCGTCTTTAGATAAGCACCGTGATCCATTATGGGATATTCAGTAAATAGTGTGGTTGCACAGATGCTAAGACCTTGTAAATATAGTTTTTTTCTTTTTCCAAAATGACTTATTATCTAAGAAATACTTGGAAACATAAAGACCAATAAACAATAGTTGTTTATCTTCTATTCACAATTCACACATTTAAGGAAGAGTTTTGTCCTATAAAGTTTCCCTATTTTACTCAAAGAAAACAGAAGGTCATTCTTACAACTTTGGGCCATATTTCCAGCAAATCCAAAATTATTAAAATAAGAGGATTCCTCCCACAAGTAACCCTTTCACATCCCAAAATCTCAATTTCCCTGTTTACCCCGAGCATTATGAAGTTTCTTATGCTTTCCTGATACACGTGTTTGACCATTACCATTTGTGATTTCTGCTCATACCATCATCGAGTTGTCCCAAACTGAAATGTTGTAAGGCGTGACAACAGTTAAAAGAAATCAAGTTATGGTCAATCCTGCTCTAAAATTAGTAGCATGTTTACATTGAAAAATGCATTGATGTGCATACATATGGGATAACAGAAACCTTAAACACAACGATTTTTGAGTTAAGCATACATTATCTATACAAAACTCATAAAAAGTGATAGTCATAATCTAGTTTATAGGCAACCACCTTCAGCTTACTAATAGCTCGCAGGCAATCATCCTCTGAAACAACTCCTCGATCACTTTTTCGTCTCTGGCGAAGGAGATGGCAGAGTTCCTGCAGGTTGATCAATCCTCCATTATGCACTCTAGTAGCCAAGCAAATATCCACTATTTGAACTCCTGTCTAGTCAAGTAGCTTGTCTTAGCATACATACTAAGAAAATGGTGAAGATAACAAACTTGGATTTAAAGTTAATTAAAAGTATAAAATCAGTACCAATTTATAAAATATAAAAGATAAACACTTCAATAATCATAAGTTTGTCACACGGTAAATTAAAATGTTTTGTGAATAAAACCATAATAGCAACCACCAGGAGATAAATGGGCATATGCTAAATACAATTCAGATCAATCAAAGTAACGTGTTCATGTGCACTGCTAAGTATGATATGTTTGCATATATCAGATAGCAGTTTTGATAACAATCTTCCTGATGCTAAGTCTGCTTCCCTAAAAGTGAACTTGGTAAATAGGATGACAAATTCAGGCAATCCTATTGTTCAAAATTCTGAATAGATTCAGACACTACAAACTCTAGCATTGGGGCTCTTATCTATTATTTTTTTTCCTCAGGTATTCTATGCTAATTATCATAATATAATAGAATATTTGTACATACAAGATCCATACATACATATCAAACTTATTTCAAACAAGGTTAAGAAATATATCACTAACCCAGTTCATAATAGAAGTCACCAATTCCTAACAGCTCTGCCCAGAAACCCTTGTTTGAGGCCAAGGGATCCACTCCAACTTTAGCACACATCTCATGAAACTGTGATCTGAATGCAGGGTTCTTGCGTATGTCATTCTAAAAAAATAATTCACCCATTAGAAACATTAAATTTAATCTAATTGCAAAATAAGTGACAATTAAAGTGATATTTCATTATAAGGCCCACACTAGAAACCATGAACAATGTGTGTTGGTACTCATTAGGTAACCACAGCCCCAAAGTTTCAAGGCTATCATATTAGTCAAAAACGCCCTTTAAAAGAACTCCAGCGACAGCTAAGTCAGCAATCAGCAAGCAACATAGCTAAAATATTTCGAATTCCTCTTATTCCTACGTCCCCCTATTAGAGGATGAGTTATTAGCATTTCTCAACTTTTATAAAAGACAGTCAACAAAGTCAATGCATTTTATAAAAACGAATTTACTAAGAGTGTTGGTCCTATTAGAGGTCTACATACTGTTATCCTAACCGAAGAACAGAACCAACAACATTTAAGTTTGTCCTCTATTAAGTACCTAAAAACATCAAAAGTAACTCCTTTTCCACTTAAACCATCCAGCTCTAAAAACCCAAATGAAACAATCTGACACACAAATGACAAATAACTTGATAACATATCAGACAAATTATACAATTCAGAAACTATACCAATTATATCAAGACAAAAATGAAAAATAAGCACCATGTGCAGCATAAAAAACCAAGTCATCATAGCACCACAACATGGCTTTCATTGTCCACAATAAAAACCAAGGGTAAAAAAGGTGGGGTGAAGAAAAAAAAAGAGGACCTTGTGTTTGCGAGCGAAATCTTCGAGCTGAGAGCGAAAGGTGGCAAGCTGCTCTTTCATCAAATCGGTTCGGATCTTCGCGACATTTTCACCCAACAAACGGAATTGGTCCCTTGCAGCAGCATGCGTCTGCAACCCTCCAATTCCTGGTCTTCTTCTCATCTCCCTATATCCTTCACCGAATCGTGGTTCCAATTTTATGGCTTCTAACAAATTGGGTTTTCTGGGTGCAGATTTGGTTGATCAAATTTAGAAGGAAGTGACGAATCTGCTTAGAGAAAGAATCATAATAACAATTGAATATATTTTTTATTTCTTTATATCGAAAACTGGGGAGTTTGATTTTTATGTAATACATCTTTTCTTTAAACTTTTATTCATGTAAAGTTTGAAATAATAAGTTTTTAATATTTATAAAATATTTTATTTTTTTATTTTTTTTCTTTCTTTCTTTCTTTACAATTTAAATTAGAGATTTTAAGTCATAATATTCATTTTAAGATGTATAAAATGATACATATTTTAAGAGTGTCAGATATTTATATTATATCACATTAATAATCAATATTATTAAAACCAGGGAAAATAGTGCGCTTCACTTTTTTTTCTAATAAAGATAAAAAAATTATTATTATAATTATAATTTTTATAATTTTATTGTGAATAGTTTTTATTTATTTTATAAGTAATTTTTTAATTAAATAAATAGTTAAGTTTTGAAAAAGAATAAAATAAAATAAAAAGAATAAATAGTGAAATAATTATTTTAACTTAAAATAAAATTATTTAAAGAATAAAATTGAAAAGTAAATATTTACCGTAAAAAGGAAAATTAAGGTAATTCAATGTATATATAATTAACAAGTATCAATAGATTAAAACAAAAAGTAACACTTTTTTCGTTTTAGAACAATTAGTAACAAAGGAAAATCTTATATGAGAACTAAAACTAAAATATTTGTATTTTATAAAAGCTAAAAACATATATGAAACTTAAAACTAATTATCATTAGAAAAATATTTCAAAACCATATAAATTAATTTACAATAATACATATGATGCATAGTAAAATTAATCCGTAAATATAAACGAGTAATGTTTTTTCTATTTTTTTTTAGTTAACTTTTATATCTAATTATGCAATAATATAAAAAAAAATAGTGTTTTTTATACTCTATAGTTTCATATATTTTATGAATTTCTTTGACCTTCTCACAAGTTTTTTAAAGATAAAACTGATTTTTAAAGATAAAAATACAAAGACATTTTAAGCTCATATGCAGAAAATAGTTAGTTAAAACATTAACGTTAACAATAAGGACGAAAACGAAATTTAAAAAATAACCTTAACTTTATCTTTCGACGAGAAATTTAACGATTTTAAAAAATTGAAATATTTAGTAATTGAATTATTTTAAATTGATTTTTTTTTTATTTTTTAAATAATTAATTTTTCTTAAATAATTAACTTTTTTAAAATAATTAGTTTTTCTTAAATAATTAGTTTGGATGAATTAAAATATTTTTCTTTTGGATAAAATAATTTAATTTCTATTTTAGAGAGAACTTAATTTTACCTTTAAATCTAACTTAAATTAATTCGACATTCGATTCAGTATGACTTGTCTTGATTTTTTATTCAAGTCAACTCAAGCTAATTCGACCTTAAATTTTCGACCTGGGTCGATTCAATTTCGACACAAGTTGAATAGATTCAACCATAGTCAATTCGACTCAACCTTTTGTCAAGCCGACTCAACTTTTTTGTCAAGCCGACTCAACTTGACCTTAGTCTCGGGCTAACTTGGATTGACCTGTTGTCTAGTCTAACTCTGTTTGACCTTCGACTAGGCCGACCCAATTCAACTGCCAAATTGAGCTCAAAGCAATATTGTCCCAACCTTCGGCTAGGGCCAACTAGATTTCATATGAGGCCCGGGCAGACTTGGTCGACCTTTAATCCGAGCTGAATTGGTTTGACCTTCGATTCAAGTCGACTTGTCTCGACCTTTGTCCCAGGTTGGCTCGGTTTGACCAAACTCTACCTCGATCTTTGGCTTGGACTGACCCGATTCAACTTTCGACTCAGGTTGGCCTGGCTCGACTTGGGGCCTAGGCTGGCTAGGCTTGACCTTCCTCATAGGCCAAATACAAATACAAACCAAAATCACAAAAATATTAGTTTACATTTGTCAACCCAATATGTTGGCTAAAAAAAAGTCCAACCAAATCCAAATACAAAAAAATTGTGTAACTCTTTATTTGTGGTTGGGTTGGTGAGTCAACCCGACTCATCACGGGTTCAACCTGGATAAATCGAGTTCTTAGTGGTCTGAGTCAAAAATTAACTAATACTGAACTCAAAATGGACTAAATTGGGTTCTGACTCACTTTGACAGTTTGCCATAAATATTCTAAATATTGAAAAACTAGTCCTCAACCCAACTAAATGAATATTTTGTTTAATAAATCTCTTTCGAATTTTGCCCAAATATTCTAAGTATTAATTAAAATAATACATTATGTAAATGAAAAATAGTGTATTGACTAATAACATTCATTTATCTAATAAAACAATATATTATTTTGCAATAAGTTCTTTAATATTTACATTTAAAGTCATTATATTTAAAAATCATAAAAACAGAACATATGTATAAAACTGTTATAAAAAAAATGATGTGAAATATTTAAAACTTACACTCAATGCTCTTACAACTTAGCCTTAACACTGACCTATGATTTTATTAAAGTATTGATACCTTAAATCAACAAATCAGAGTGGCGCAGCGGAAGCGTGGTGGGCCCATAACCCACAGGTCCCTGGATCGAAACCAGGCTCTGATAAAAAGGAGAGGCTTCTGCTATTTTTTTTCTTTTTTTCTTGATTTTTCACACTACTGAACTGTTTAACCTATTTCACACTTCTGATAATACCTCCCTGTTGTGGTGCATATAATGTGCATGTTTTATCAATTCAATTGTTGAATTATATATTATATTCATTGTTTGTTTTAAATTTTATGAAAATTGTTAAGAAAAATTATAATCTCATATTTCGTATTTGTATATATTTTAAGAACAAAAGTATATCTTTATAACGGTGAGCTTTTGAGACTTGAACAAAAATGAGAAGTGTTTCAGCAAAATGCATTCAGATGAAAACCATTTTGACAGATTATTATCGAAAACCAAACTCATTATTCATCTACAAGCTTTTAGGTAAAATAACGAGTATGAGTATCAACCAATCACCTTTCCAATTTTTCATGTAAAATGGCCTTGCTGACCAAAATTGAAGTTCAATAGTATATACAATCACTATGACCCAAGTGTGTGTAAACCAGATTAACATGTTACCCTCATTTCTTCTGAAACTTCCCCGTTTACATGTGTAAACTATCAACTATGGTAGTCCTAGAATGTCTAATGAAGTTAAGCCAATGGTCATAATCTATGTTGATGAACCAGTAGCTTCTTTTGGTATCAGAAACAGAAAAGCAACTGGGATGAAATTGCACAAGGAACGAATTATGATGCCCAAGAGAAGATTGTCAAATGATCCTGAATCAATGTTCAACACAGAAGCCAAACCAGCACCCAAAAAAGACCCTAGTGTGCTTCCCAAGTTGTTTATTGACATGAAAAGGGCAAATAAAGTCCCTTCAATTCCTGGAGGACATAGTTGTCCAGATAAGATCAGGAAAGGCATAAACCTGCAGTTTTTTCCAGAAAAAATTATGGTTAGGAATTGAAACTAAGTTTGTAACTCAAAAAATGGTTCAATTCATTGTGACTCCAGCAGAAAAAACATTGACACTATCAGTGTACTATAGCAGTTGAATACCCTTTCAGATCCTTAAAGTGTATGTCGTCTTTTGTCTAATATAAAATCTATTATTCACATTAGTCCCTTGAATGGATGGAGTTAATTAACTCTTAATTTTTTGGCATGGGATGTTATATGGCATGTCACCTTCCACCATGTCTTTCACACGAGTGTCAAGTTTGCAAGGACCAAACTAAATTATAATTAAAATTAATATTTAATGATCAAACAAGCTTCTCTTTTTCTTTGTCTTGAAACTAGACCTTCTTCTTCCTTTTTCTTCTGTATATTCTCCCATTTTTTCTTCTTTCTTCTTCTTCTTCTTCTTAATGTTCTTGTTCTTCTTAAAATCTCAATAAAGCACACTCATTTTCTTCTTGCCCCTTCCTTTTTCTTCATTAACGGATCTTATTTTCAGACACTGATTTTGAATTTCAACACATTGAGGGACTAAACAGAAAGCCCACACTACTTAGGATCTGAAAGGGTATTCAATATACTCAAACTATATGCATATAATAACAAGTTTTTCAAGTTTATAATGTTTTTCTTGGACATAATTTTCACATATACAGCCATATGCATAAATAAAAAGTGAAGCAATAACTAACTTGAATTGATTGACACCATCCGCAAGAGCTGAGCCAAAAAGCACCATAATCTTGTCTGAGATGCCAAAGGCAATATTTTTCCTAGAAACCACCACAATCTGCAGAAGACTCAAGAAGGCCAACGCAATATGGGCACACCTGTTATCAGGAATGAAACCATATCAGTATGTTAAATATTCATAAGTTAGCCATCCACAAAAGAAAAATAATCCTTAGTTTCTTACATGAGGATTTTTCGAAGGGTCATATACTTTAGGAAACGATTATAGACGAAGGTTCCCAGCATAAGTCCCATCCAACCAACAACCTTTGCAGTCCCAAGGAAAGATGCTTCTAACTTTAAAACCTCCGTTTCAAAGTAGAAGATGACAGTTGAAAGATCCGGAATGGTAATGTGAGCAAGGAAAAACCAAGACATAGGTCTGCCCTCAACAACATACGACAAAGATTATTAGTGACCAATGACCATGGCATGACATAAATTAGCTTCACTAGGTAAGGCCTTACACACAAACACACACATGCAGAGGACTATAAAAATGTAGAGCATAAATATCTCATGTTTTTATTAGTGTTCTGTTAAATTACTTGTTAGTTTGTGTAGAAAAAAATTCAGGTTACCAAGTGCAGATTACTTGGTTCATTAAATATTGTGGAGTTATTAGGTTCTCCGTTTCCTAGATTCTTTCCCATGCATTTCTGTATATAATTCAGGGTACCTTATATTAGACATTTAGGATAAAAATGGTATCAAATGTTCAGTGTTCTTCAACAAATCATTCACCCAAACTAATTCATTCACAGTTCTGAACCATTGCAGAAAATCATTTGATGGTAACATCTCTTTGTTTGTAGAGTCAATAGGAAAAAGTGTGCTAGAGAATTTGTAAATAGTACTCCACTTCTTTTAAAGATATAAAGGTCATGCATGATCTGAAGAAAGATGGAGATAATTATTTTAATAGGCTGCAGTTTACATAAGTAACCTTCCGTGTCTATGTAGTTAGATGGTTGCAGAAACTAGGGTGAACATATTTAATATCCGAAGTACCATTTTTAAGAAAGAGGTAAGAGGATTCAGGTTGTAGATTTACTCAAACCATACAAATAAATAAACCACTCAAAGAATTGAAAATATTCACACCAGACAAAAACTATAAAATATTACGTTAGTTACCTCCAAATCATTGGCTGTCTAAATGCACGACACAAATCATAAATAGCTTCTTTCAAAGAATGGAACCACTTTGATACCAAGGAGTCCTCTTTTTTCGAAGTCCTTGAATTTCTGCTATTTACTGATCTCCCCTTTGGGTTCTTTTTGCCCTTCTTTCTTCTTCTTGTGTTGCTGTGGGACTTTTTCGTTAAAGGAATATCTTCATCTAGAGTATTCATATGTGAATCTGTTACAATTGAATCCTCTTGTGAAACTTTGCTGTTTAGTGAGTTCTCATCCACAAAACAGCATGATAATAACTGGATGCATGGTAGCACACAAAATAGAAGAAAAATAACATCTATCCGCAAATTGGATAATGCATATCCTCCTAACAAACTCCCACATATTCCTCCCAAAGCCATAGAAAACCATGATATTGACTGGAGATCTCCTGCAAAGGAGGCCCTGACCAACAAAGCATGAACTTAATCAGGCTGCAAGAAAAGCATTCAGAAATATTACATGAACAAAGATCATACTCCAGAGTCAAACCGAAGGTTATATACCAATATAAGATATAGAATATCCACCATTAGGGTTCAGAAACCCTCTAGGTCAAACCTTATCTATGGGTCTGATAACTGAACTAAGGCTAAGTTAAAGGTAAGGAACAAAAGTTACAAAATTAACTATGTACTGGTAACAGCCTTGATTAATCCATTATATTGAAAGATTGGAAATTTGTGTGTTCACAAAAAGAACTAACTATATATAATTCAGTTTCAGTGAGATGGATGACCTTCTAGTATAAAATCAATATAAAAGTTTCTTGCAAAAGAATACAAAATATTTCATTGTCTATTAACTTGAACAGGGTAGCAAACAATACGGAGTATAAAAAAATATGAAAAGCAAACACTCATTCCCTGTTCCTTTACAAAATTTCATTGCTTTCAAGTGATCAAGAATCAACACGCACACCATTGACATTAACATGTTCACCATTGATCACACAGTATTTGATTTTATCCTTCATCCTTGTTCTGAAGATTGAAAATTTTGAAAATAGGCAACAAATTTTGAACTGCAATTCTAATGTTCTGTGCATCTTTTTGTTTCTGCATTGTTGTTAATTTGTTGTTCCATATTTTGAATTACCAATACGTCTATAGGTTGGAATACTATTCAATATGAAGTTTGTCTGCAGAAAATGAGAATCAGGAACCTGTGATACAAAACATACCGCTCAAATCTTACTGCCTCGGCTATCATTGCATCAACAACAACATCCGCCATGGCTGAGCCCAAGTTTTGTGCAGTCAACAATACCATCAGGTGCCATGTTGAATCCCTCAAGCTTGAATTTAAGCCTAAAACCAACCATGGCACAAGGGAAAGCACAGTAGCAATCACTAAGTAGGGACTCCGTTTTCTTCCTTTAATTGGAATGCAATCAGAAAGTATTCTGTGTATCAGTAGCCAAATCAGATTGCAAGGAGATAGTGTAAAATTGATTCAGTAAACCAAAAAGGCTAATTAAACTGCAGCATTTAACAGTCAACACACTTCTGTAGATTGGAGAGGTACATAAAAACAATAGTAAAATTTCTAATGATGAAGTTACTCTTCACTTCACTCTGAATTAAAAGGTTACTCTCATTCATCCATAGTTTAGGATATTGCATTGTGCATCTATGTCACATTTTTTCCATTTGATGTAAATATCTTTCATTTTTGAAAACCTCAAGTTCTTGTTTTAATGAAATGAAAAAAAAAAATACAAAATCTACTCTAAGATAGAGAATACATTAGTTTTGTAATTACTAATTTCTATGCATGACAAACCTTCCTCTGTGTATTGGTGTTTCTAATCAATTTGAAAAAGCAATGATCCATACCCATATAATGGTTTAATGCTCCATGGAAAAAACGCTACTGAAAACACAAATTGGGAAGCTGAAGGTGACAACTTCAGATTATCTTTAAGCTGGTAGGAAATCGCTGTCCACACAAAAGACCTAAAACCCTGCTTTAGTTAATTGAAAGGACAAAACAAAAACGCAAGACATTAGTTACCCTTATATAATACTATGTCATCATGTCACTCCAGCAATCCAATATCAGCTGGTAAAATCATAAAATAATCATTTCTCAGAAAACGTACAAAAAAACCCTGGTTCAGAGAAACTTTGTCCACAGAAAAAAGGACAAAAATGAATTGACCAATAATACCCATTTTAACAAAACCACAACCAAAACGATCAGAATGCAGATCTTACAGAAAAGGGGAAAGTAAAATAAAACCACATCAAATCCACGCAAAATTAAAAATTTAGATGAAAAGCAGACAAAGGGTGGAGAATTGAGACCTGGGTGAAGTAAATCAAGCAAATCAACCAAAGAAAGGCAGCCCCAAATGCAGCATTCAACTGCTTCGTCCATTGGATCATTGTCGACACAAAACCTCACTCTTCGGAACACTTTTTTGCTTGTGTTTTCTTGTGTGTTCTCAGTTCTCACTACGAAGATGGTGCTGATTCATTCGAGTGTTGTGTTTCAAAGCAGGAACAAGACAACAATTTCCGTTTTCCCTCCCAACGGTTTCAACAGGTCTGGGAGTTATTTATTTTGACGGTTTTGTCCCTTCCTATGACGGTTTGAATACGGCTTCAACGGGGTTATCTCCGTAATTTCGCTGTATGACTTCCACGTCCATGAATCGAACCAGATTTTGCCACGTTTACAACAGGGACCCACTGAAAATGACAGTGACAGTTTGACTTTTTTCTTAAAATGGCCTTTGATCCAATGTATTTGTATTGACTTTTCTTTTAACGTGTAAAAGTCAACTTCTCTCACTTTGACATGTTTTTTATTTTTCATTTGCACTGAATAAATTTTATTGATTTTTTTTTCTATAAGTTCATCTCAAAACAAAATTTCTTCAATTAAACATATGTTAATATTATTTACTAAAATAAATACGTTCATGTAAGAATTCAGTTATAAAAAATCAAATTCATAACGTGAAATAGTATAATTAATACTAAAAAATAAACTGAAATTCAACTTTTGAAAAACTGAATTTTCAACCGTGAATAATTTAGTTAAATGTTAGAAACCTATTTGGATTTCGGTTTTCAAAAAGTTGAATTTCCAATTATAATCAATGTCGTCTAACTCATAAAATTTACTCAGAATTTGATCATGACAAATTTTAGTGAAATTTTTCATTTTTTTTTTCAAAAATCAATGAAATAAGAACTAAAAAAAATTGGAAAAAAAAATAAATAAAAACCTCATGTTAACTTCGACCAATTTTTCAACAATGTTAACATTCTTTCATAATGCAAATTTGGCTTGTTGGAACCGAATTAATTGGGGAAAATTTTGTTTGAATCATAAAATTGTGTATTTTTTTCAGAGATATACACTCTTTTCTAAAAAGGTATTATCCACTTTATTTACCTCATTAAACATTTTATTGCTCAATGTCGGAATCATGGAGCAGAATTTATGATCATTCTAAGATTAGTCAGAATTTAATTTTCGAAAAATTGAATATTGATATGGTCTTTCACCTTATTTTTTCCAAAGAAAACCGAAAGAAGGAATTTCTTAAATATGATTAATAAAATATAAAATAATTAATACAAAAAAATTTTAAATGACAATAAAATTAAATTCATATAATAATTTATTTAAATTATTCTATGAATATGTTTGATGAATAATATAAGGTAATAATTTGAAATATTAAATTCATGCAATAATTTATTAATTGTGACAAATTATAAAAACTTTACTTGTCTTGTTCGCATGTATCTATTGGTCAATTTATGAGGTCAATTTTTTCCTAAATTAAAAAAATAAAAGGACCGTTAAATGATTAATCAAAATTAAGTTACATAAAACTGAAATCAACACTGCACAATAAGAAAGTTCATATTTGGTCACACTTGAATAAACAAACTAACGTCCCATTTAATTATTAAACGAAATTAAAAAACACGTCACACAAAAATAGTAATGTAGAGTAGTCATCTAGTCCTTAACACCACCTCTACAAACTGGGCACACCACGATGTCAAAGGAAACCACATAAAAGTTTAACAAAATGATAGTAGGATAGTAAGACAAAGCAATACATGGGCCGTAGCCCTAAAGGAAACCCATGAAGAAAAGAAACATAAAGTCCAGCCCAGATGGTTAAGCAGCGGAATCGCCATTTCCTTGCTGACCGCGGGAACCTCGCCCATATGCTCCCATCAATTAAATTGATGATCATCGCAAGAAAGAAGAGCCACATACAAGACAACCATACAACAAACAGGGTAAGCTAGAGCCAACAACATTTTCATCATACAGTCAAATATACTTTCACCATCC
>Ga0214542_1008309_pt1 | contig 17287 bp, 9 predicted proteins | sample CNSS1metaG_FD_160096 | JGI IMG/M metagenome (GOLD analysis project Ga0214542, IMG submission 160096) | Root nodule microbial communities from cowpea collected in UCLA plant growth center, Los Angeles, California, USA - CNSS1 | ecosystem: Host-associated > Plants > Roots > Nodule | place: USA... | reverse complement strand
TATTTATAGGAGCTAATGGAGAGATCTAGACTCATTTCTAGGAGCTTCTCTAATTAATGCTCCACTATGGAATTTTCTACATCTTTCATTAATTAGGACATTCTAGAATTTCTAGACCTTACTTAGGAAAACTAAGAGACTTCTAGATAATTCTTTATTTCAAATTACAATTAACAAGTACTACTTCACTTTTTGAAAAAAGAAAAAAAGAGACCGGCTCGATGGAGGATGACTTCATCTTTAATATCGTCCTCCACCATGACGACTTGACCCTATTTTATAAAAAAAAATTCAACTGACCTATTTTTACAAATTTAAATTCAAATCGACCCTAAAATAATAAAAAAAAAAAGCCTCCTGTGGATAAATTCAGTTATTAATTTTATGAAAAGATCGACATGAACCCTTTTGTTAGCTGCAACTCATTGTCTTCAATTACTACAATTGACCGTCACTCTATTATAGCTGACAGTTTTTTCTTCAGGTGGGGCTATAATTAATTGGCTTTGTCAGTTTCAATTTCGTTAAATCTTATAAAGTTATGCAAAAAGTGCATATGTTAATGAAAACGACATAACCAAAGTGTTATAATATTCAGTTACCTTCAATAAAATTCTTGCTCTTGATGTTATAATGACTTTTGACATAATCAAACTTAGAATAATTCTGGTCATCATTTCACTGTATACCTTTTCTTATATTAAAATAAGTTCAAGAGAACATCATGTCTTATCAGTTATATATTCACACTCAAGACCACTTTGTAATTGAAATTTTTAAATTAAAAACAAATTATTGTGATATTTTTTTTCTCAATTCACAACCCACTGACATGAAATATGTTTTTTTTTTCTTTAGATAATCTAAACATATATTTTATTAAAGATTACAAATTTATGCAACTCACGTACTCTTATAAATTTAAACAACTCATGTATTGTGATTATTTCCTCTCTTCTCTAATTTTTCTTTTTGCCGCTTTTACATTTAAGAATATGACATCAATTGGTGCACACCATTTGATCACATAAGAATTTCCGAAGATTGGATCGGAGGTGGCCCAACAACAAAATCGAAAGCAGCCCAAACATTGGAGGAACAAAGGCCCGATTTAACAAATTATCGGTTACATTGACCATAATAATTATGAAAAAAAGGAGTTGAAAAAGAATGTACATCTCTCACTAAGCCAAATTAAGATTATTTTAACATAAGTTGGAGTGCCAAATTATTTCTTGTTTTCCATTCTGATTTGATCAAGAAACCTTCCGACCACTGTCATGAATGGGAACTGTGCAATTGTACTTTTTGTTTTCCAAATGAAACTATAGACATAAGTGGTTGTACGAGTCCAGATTTTCATCAATTTTTTTATATTATCTTTACGAGATATTAAAAATATGTTAATATTTTAAATATTTTTTTAATATATTTAAAATTTTTAAAATTAATGACCATCAAAATATTTTGAAAACACAATTAAATAATAACACAACAAATTCAGTAGATAATCTAAATGTGTGGTTGTACCTTGTATGTTCCCAACTTGTGGTCTTTTTATTTTTTTCTACTATCAATAGTTTTAGGATCTTGGTAACAGGATCTTGGTAACATGAGTTTGACCACTTCACCATTTTAGGTTCTTGTATGTTCTCAAAACTAAGGATTCTACCAAGTTGTCGTGACAATCCCTATTTTAACATCTTTAGGAGCTCATACACAGTTTAAGGATTTCACAACTAATAAAAAAGAAGTCCATTTGGGTTAATAAATGAGAGGGGCATCATTATTTTCACATCCAATCAATTTTTACAATACACTTCACATCCATTATTTTATATTTTAATCTCTTTCTTTTTTACAAATGTAAAATTTAATTTTTTTTAATAATCAAAATACTCTTAAAGATGAGTCCGTAGAATTTGTGTTACAAAGATGCATCAATACTTTAATATTAATCACATGTTTAATATTTTAGGATATTTTACTGATATTTAACAATAAAATATTTAATCTATAAAACAGTAATAATTTTATTATAATAATAATTTATAATTTTTTATTTTGACAATATTTAATATATATGATTTTAATTTGGATTCACACAAAAATATTTATATAGTTTTCAAATTTTAAGAATTTCTGTATATTTTTTAATATACTGATATCATGTATTGTATTCTATTATTTTTAGAATAAATGTATCGATTTATCAAATACGTATCGTATTCGATAGGCGTATTTGTGCATGATAAATTATCAATAGTATAAAATAACATTTTCCTTGTTACAGCAATGGAAAAGACTACTTAAAACCAAGATATTTGCACGTCATTTTTAAAGATACATTTATTTAACAACTCCTTTCATTAAAATTAAAATAATGATAATAAATTTTTAAAACTTATTATGTTATTTGTTTTTATCCATACCAATAATTTTTTTAATCACCTTAAATATCGTATTTGTATTTTAAAATGTTATCCTTTAATAAAAAAATGTAATTGTCTTAAATATAAGTCTGACTTCTCATAAAAAATAATTGTCTAATTTATCAACTTAAAATAACATAACATTTTTTTTAATTAAATCATTCATTGGAATTACTTTTGTAAATTGTATTATCTAAATTAAAAGATAAGCATGGAGTTATTTCCGCTGGATTTAATAAAGGAAGTGATTAGTAGTGGATATTGAAAAGAAACTGTCAATATATAATTATATTAAATATAGTTCACAAGAATTCAACAAGTTTAACATGTGACATTAATTTCCCAAGAATTTAACAAGGTAATAACCCTAGTTCTTTATTTACATACAAACACAAGATTTTTGTGAATCTAAGTTACACTTCTGGTCTGAATGAACAAGAATGGCATAATATATACAAGTTCCAACACAAGAAAAAGCTACAGAGAAGGATCAACCAATGAGGGTGGTGAAGGAATCGGAGTTGGCCACCAGGGGAGCAAAACTGGGATCACCGGATAAAACAGCAAGGAGAGACCACCGTATTTGCAAACCCTAAACCTACGAGTTAACAAATTGCAGCAAATGATGTTATCACCAAACTTCAGAAACACACTGTCCTTAACATAGGGATGAAAAGCCAGAATCCTACTGCAACCCCTCACATATTCAACCTCCAAGGCTTTCAACTCTTGAAACATTGGCCCAATAATCTCAGGGAGACAAAACTCATGCACCAGTTCCCACCTTCTTTCTTCTCCCTTCTCACAATATTGCAGATCCCAAACTCTCCCACTGTAAGCTTCAAAGGCACTAGAGGGTGATATAGGGAACTCAGATAACTGCAACTTACCGCAACAAACCCCAAGGCACCCTCTATACGCTTCGCCAAACCCACGGGGAAGTTCAATCACAGAACCCACACATTCTTCATCATAAGGGTCATACACAAGGACCTTCCCTCCACCCATGAAGTACAACTTCCCTTCATGCTCAACGCTCGATGACGTCAGAAAAAACCCGCACGCAAACCCCTGCGGACACGACACCAGAAACCGCTTCCATTTCCCTGTCTCGGAAGAGAAAACCTCAACATCAAACGCAAGCCTCGTGTCGCTGAACGCAGGGATGCGAACCACCCTGAACCTGCGTTCGGAAGTGGGAACGATAGATACGCCGGAGTTTTCGTTTGCAGGGTAGTAATAAGGGTCGCACATGAAACCCACGAGAACCCCAGCGTGGTCACAGAGAGTTGGAGCAGAAGGGAGTTTCAATGAATCCTTTGTGAGTGGGTTACGTACGTGGTACACGCATTTGTGACGTGGACGAGGGTTTCCGTATACGAGTAAACCGTTGGAACATGCAAAAACGAACTTTAACACAGAGCGTAGTTGTGGTACAATGTTGGCAGGTTCGAAATCTGAGCCTAGGGATGTTAGAGAGAGGTGGTTTTCGAGAGAGCCAAGTTGGAGAGAGGGTAAGTTTGGTGCTATGACGAGGGCATTGTATGGCTTTAGAATGAAACTGGGTTGATCAGGGTCTTCTCCTTGGGATTGCATTTTCTGGAAGAGGGTGTGTTGGTGAGTGAGATATAGGGAATGGAAATTGGGATTGGAAATGAGTGTGAGCCAATGCTTTGAAACGCTCTTGCATGAGAAAAGGGATTTGCATGGGAGTTTGCAGAAGATTTCGGTGAGGGAATCGTCGAAGAGATTGTTGATGGTGGTATTGGATTTGGTAGCAGCCATGGATATGATGGCTGATCTCGAGGGAAGAACATGAGAAGAGCTAAATTGATTGATGATGAGGATTTGGAAATTTTGAGACTATAAAGTTTTCTAAATTTGTTACTGTCCCTTCAGCCAAAATTATTTATGGTGCTGATTTGCAGGAGAAATGGTGGTTTTAAAAAGGTGGTTTTAGAATTAGATTTGCCTAAATATCACGGAAAACGATGGATTTGTAAACCATTTTTAGATTATGTGTAGATTTATGCACTTTGTCTTGGATACTTGTGTTTGATATCATATCAGCGATTTACACGGACAAGTCTACGTATCTTTGTTGTGAAAATATATATAAAAAAGGTACCTTTATAACCATTGTTATATAAGGGATTAAATTGTTAAAATTGGATTACTAATTTTGAAGTGCAAATCATTCTTGCTTTTGGTAAGAACATTTACTGACCATGGACACCACTCATATTTTATGGTTAAGTTGGAATAAATCTCTTCTTTATGAAATGATGGGATAGAGCTTTCAAAGACAGTGACAATTTCAAAAGATATACGAAGAATCTAATTTAAAAGAAGGATGAAACAGTACAGAATGAAATTGTAGTCATAGAGTAGTTGAGTGAAGAGATAATTCAACAACTGGGTAGAGACCAAGAGCTTGTCCAATAACAGCATTGAAGTGACCTCCAACTACACATATTGGAAACGATCGACGAAACGCAGTCCTCAATACTTCAAACATGTCATTGAATCCCAAATCCAACTAATCAATATAGCTCTGCTTTCTCTTCTCTATAAGATCGACAATTCTTTCCCTTCTCTGATACCAAAAAACAATCAACTGAGTTTGTCATGCAACAACACAAATGCTCATTGCAAAGAAAAAGAATCCAAACAACCAAGGGTAACTATTGTTTCCTACATTATGGAAGTTTGGCTCCCACGCAAAGTTACCGTCAAAGACCATTCTTTCACTCGCGATGGTTGTCATTCTTCCTTCTAAATGGAAGTGCCTAAGCATTAAAAGATATGAGAGATAGACCAACCCGAACGAACACCTAAAGGCCTACAAGACACGATCAACCTTTATTTTTTAAATAATGTTGTTATTCATTGTAGAATTTTTCCAAGCACACTCAAAGGAACGAGTCTTGCAGTTGTATTATAAGTTATCACCAAACTCAATTTGTTTCAAACTTTTTACACAAGTTTAAAGCGCAGTTCATTGTTAGCCAACCAGATCTGGCTCTAGTTTTATGTTCCTAGCAAGGTTATCAAACTCGAGAGTCTATGTAGACTCGTGAGAGCTTCATAGACTCGACTCGCAGACTCGACTCATACACTCGTAAGAGTCTACTTCATCTGAAAAGTTATATATAGTACCATACAAATTCAAAATTTCATCACCATAATTAATGCAAAAAGTAAATAATAGTTCAATAATTCTAAAATAACTTAGTTCAACACACATCCCTAGTTATATAAGTTAAAAGTACACCAAATACATAAGTTAATACAAATCACAGCATAAATAACTTCAAATTTATGGCTCCAATCCTCTAATTATATCATCTCCAACATCATCTTCTTCTTCATCATCTTCTCCATTACCATCAAGCTCTTCCTCAGATGATAAGTGTGCATCATCAACATTGGCATCAAAAACTATATTATCAAGATCAAATGCTTCTAAAGTAGGATCAACTAACTTGGCCCAACTATGTCAACATTTCCCTCGTCACCTTCACCTTGAACAAGCTCAAACCCAACATTATCTCCATCTCCCGTTATCCATTCATCATCAGACTCAATATCATCAAATGGGAGAGCAACCGTTTTCCTAATTTGTTTACTTTTGAGCTTCAAGTTGTACATGACATAAACCAAGTCATTCATCTTTTTTTGATGCAAACGGTTTCTTCATTTTGTGTGCACCTATAAAAAAATATGAATGTTTACAAGCCAAAAATTAGAAACAAAAAATAACTTAACAAAGTTGACTTACCATTTCAAATGAGCTCCAATTACGCTCACACCCATAAGAACTGCAAGTTAAGTTCAAAACTCGAATAGCAAATCGCTTCAACTTTGGAGTTCCATCTCCAAACATCTCCCACCATTCTCCAGGAAGCATAACTTTCCTACAATCTTTTGCATTTTCCATTGAGAAAAGTCCTTTTGCAAAATGAAACTCTATAAGCTGCAAATTAATTTTTTTCCTTTCTGCAACATCCTTGACCAATCTTTTCATGCATTCATACAACCCTTCATTTACCTCAACATCATCATTTCTAAAATTAGGTTCATAGTGCATGTGAGGGTTAAGGTAATATGCAGCCGCATGCAAAGGTCTATGAAGTTGATTATTCCACCTCTCATCAATTATGTTCCAAACCGGTTCATAACTACAATTATGCAATCATGCAATGTTAGAAATAATTACACAAAATATGGATTGAGAATTTAAAAGAGATAAGGTATATAAATATTACCTTTTCTTAATATTATTGAAGTTAAATTTGATCTTCTCTTTTGCAGAATCCATTTCTTCATAAATGAATCCCATTGCGGATTTTACATCTGAATCCACTAGTCGAAGGATCACCATCAAAGGAGCAGCAACTTTGAGACAAGTGGTTACATTCTTCCAGAATCGGCTATCTAATACCACATGCTCAATTTTTCTCCCTTCTATTGAAGTTCCAAATTTGCTTGATTTCCACTCATTAGAGCTAAAGAAGCTCATTAATGATGCTTTCAATTCATGGAGACATGCAAGAGTTAAATAAGATGTGGCAAATCTAGTCATACTTGGCCTTATCAAGTCTCTACCTTTGGTGAACTTCTTCAGCATGCTAATTAGCATTGCTCTACCATAAATGTAGGTAGTGATTCTTCTCCCCTTCTTAATAGTAATTTGATGGACCTTTAAATGTTTCTCAAAATCTTCAAAGATTAAATCAATGCAATGGGCAGCACATGGAGACCAATACAAATGCTCCCGTTTTTTCATCAATAACTCCCCAGCTGCCTTGAAATTTGCAGCATTATCAGTAATCACTTGAACCACATTCTCCTCTCCAACAAATTCCACTACATCATCCAACATCTTAAACACTTTATCTGCAATTTTTGAGATATCTGATGTATCCAATGAATAAAGAAACACGGTCCCTTTAGGACTATTCACTAGAAAGTTACAAATTGAACGTCTTTTCTTATCAGTCCACCCATCAGACATGATTGTGCAACTGGTTCTTTTCCACTCCTCCTTAAACTCTTTTAAAATCAAGACCCATTTCAGCAGTACTGTGCCACCCATTTCAATTTTAACACTTTTAAAATAATCTCTGTAACCCATTTCTTCAAATGAAAATATAAAATGTGAACTGCGAAATCAGAAAATCCATTTACGAAGACCCGCTTACCACTAAACTACGGACGCAGAGATCGGAGCAGCTGGTCGGAGGTCGCAAGCTTGGTCGGAGGTCACGAGGCTTGGTCGGAGGTCGCAAGGTTGGTCAGAGGTCGCGAGGCTCGTCGGAGGTCGCGAGGGGAGGTCGCGAGGCTGGTCGGAGGTCGCAAGGTTGGTCGGACGGAGGTCGCAAGGCTACAATCGAGGTCGTGAGGTTGCGAAAATGTCGACGCTTTCACCTTCGAATGTCGTCGGGGCTGCTTCGATCTTTGCTTCTTTTTCGATTAGGGTTTGCGGGGTCTGCGGTTTGGGCTTCAATCAGTGATTTCAGATGAGTATTCAATTTCTGATGTTGGGGCTTTTTTTGGGTTTAAAATCTGCATAGGAGCGACATATTTTCATGTCGTTTTGTCTCCCATTACAAACTCGGTGACTCGTTTCGAACTCGCGAGTCTGTTACGAGTCCACTACGAGTCTGAAAAAAAAACGAATTTATGAGCGAGTTAACTCGTGAACAGTGCACTGACTCGCAGACTCGTACGGGTTTACGAGTCAACCCGCGAGTTCGATAACCATGGTTCCTAGACAATAGGGAGAAAGCGAACATATTTAAGAAAGAATATTATATTATAATTTTCATTTTTTTTATTTTAATCTTTTTACTTTTTGACGTGATTTAGTATAAATAATTGATTATTTTTTAAAAAAGATAATAATACATTAATCAATTACTCATACTAAACTACATAAAAAATGAAAAATGAAAATAAAAAAGTGAGAGTCTTAATATCATTATCCTTTTAACGATATACAAATATAGGGACAGATTCATAACAAGTCTCTCACAATACCAAACCTTTATCAAGTAGTAGCCAACGCCATTAATGAAGAAGTATTCGTTCGATAAATTATAAAATGTAAGTATTTCTCAACCATGATAGTGTGAAGGTTATACATCTATTATTTACGATTTGAAGAACTGGCAACGACTGTATCTCAAAAGTGAAAAATTACATAATTGTTTTAAACCTTTGTTCTTATATAAAAAGAAAATCATGCATAATTTGTTACATGATGATTATCTCGTCATGATTGGAGAAATTGAGTTGGATAATTACAATATTTGTCAAGGAAGTGTGACAACAAAGTATAGAAGTATTAATATTCATAATTAACAGTTAGGTGCATGAAATTGTTATCCTACCTAGTATTTCAATTGTTGTTTTAATTAGTCTCCTGGGCATTGAAGATCCATCTCGAAAGTGAAAGTGTAAATATTATGGGGCCATGATGTAGTATAGAGAGAGAACGCAGAAAATTTGAAATCCTACAAATCCCAAGTTTACCTTGTGTCGTTTACAGGGCAAAGTTATACTACCATGTTGGTTGCAACGTGTGGGTACCTGACTAGTAAATTTATAAGAGAATATACTGTTTTAAAATAAAACTACTTGACAAAATACCAAAGAATACAAATTATAAGAAGCAAAAGTACATTCGAATCTAAATTATAACATTATACTTAAAAAAGATATAGATAATCCACATATACATTTTTAAGTTGAGAAAGGGAAGGACCTGATTCTACACCTATGTTGCCACCCTCCACTGCTTCAAATAAATAATCCTTTATACTTCTCAACTCAATACAAAATGTGAGAAACTTTAAGCAGCCAATACCATGTCAATAACCAAAATAAAACATTCCCTACCACAAGTACCTTCTGAATGACAAGGATCCACTTGAACCCACCAACAAAACACAAATAATCAATATACTCCCTTCTTTCCAAAATAAGTGACGTATAAGGTGTTCTACAAATATTAAGAAAACTAATAAATAAATAAGTTGAACAAATTTCCTAATTTATCCTTATAATTTATAATTTATTCTGTGATAAAGACTATTTCCATATTCATAATTTATAAGGGGAAAATAGAATAAAATATTGAATGTTTATTAAAATCCTAAATTGGGACTGGTAGAAAAAATTACTGAATTAACACGTCACTTATTTTGGTATGAAGAGAATACTTTCTAACACACTCTTTTCAATACATTATTATTGAGTAAAAATCACATGAGTTCCGATAAATGATATGGGTCTTCCCTAATTTAAAGAATTTAATTTATTATTCAGGAACACATGAATTATACCCAATAATAAACAATGTGTTGTGAATGATGCGTTAGAATGTGGATTTACTGGATCACAATTAAGGTTGGAGGCCACCAGTGAAATTTTGAAAGCAAAATCAAGTCAGGGCGATTTTTCAAGATAAAAAACCCTGTTGGGCTAGCACTTTCACCTACCTATCTTTGCATCGCGGGGTTTCACATGGAGGAGGAGGTACCCCAAATACCCAATCAAGGACATTCAAGTATTTGGATTTAAACACTTCCCTTTCCTCTGCATAACAATGCATTATGATGGCTGTTGACAAGCTGAAAACCACCACATCAGCCCTCTTGATCCTTCTTGATTGTGGCAGATATCCTGCATCAGCTACACATGTAAAGAAACTCTCAATCGCCCGGGCAAGGCAGTATAATGATATTTCCATTCGCCTGCTTTTCTTCTCAATGGCCAATGCAATGCCAGTTGGAAACTGCACGAGAATGCAAACTTCAACTTTGACAAATAAATTGCTATAATGCAATTGAAATTACATACTGTCTCCAAGAAATAATACAATTAGAAATAACTTAAATCAATAATAAAAAAAATGTATGCAGTTAGTAACATACCGTTCCCATGGCCACCATTGGAATGTTACATCTTTTGAAAATCCTAAAAAGAAAGCATGTCCACATCCTGAAGAACAGAGTCATTTGTACATGTCTGTCAGTTTTAAGTTTATGAAAAAGACATGTTTAAGTAACTAATGTGCCCAAGCAAACAAGAATAAGAAAAAGAAAAGGCTAGTAAATGCATATCTCATGCGCCATCTAATGCAAAAGCTTGAGCTATTTACCACAGAATCATGAATGATACAAAGACCTAATTGTTTGAATCGTGGATGATACAGAGACCCACTTACCTTCGCTGAAATTCAACTTTTTATTAGAGATATAGCAACAAGGATGAACATTTTAGACCACTTGATTATAGAGGATTTGATAAAATATTAGAAATGAACTCTAAAAGCTATTTTAAGGAAGGAAGCTTGTCGAAATCTTACTATAAGAAGTATTTTAACCATATTATAAATGTACACTTAATGCTGGGCTATCAGCAATTAATAGGTCATTAGATGGTTCATAACATGGTATCAATCATGAACCATTTGAGAAAGAACCACAATGAGTTAAGATCCATTGCAAGATACGGAATTTGAGTCTCACATTGGACATATGGGATTCTAATGTGGTTCATAAGGCTTTGGGCTCCTATACTACAACCGCAGCTTGCTTTTCTAGTGTGGTTTCCTCAAGATTCTTATCCTCTAGTATCAAAGCCTTCACCCAAGTCTCTCAACTGCAATCGAGCAGTAGGGGTGGTGACACCAGCATTGAAGTGTTTGCCTGGGACTGGTGCAGAGCAAGCCCATGTGATTGTTGAGGCTGGAGAGCATGGTGGGAGTGCTAGGATCCAATTGCTACGTATTGGACGTAATGGTTTTACTTTTACAAAACTTCTCTAATAGCACAGACAAAAACAGATGAACATAAGAAATATAAGTATTTAAAACCAGGTGTTCTCATTTCATCTCTCAACAGAACCATATAACTTGAATTGAAGCTGGTGTAGAAATTCTTCTGAATAAAATCAATGGAGAAACTCTCATTTTAATTAGATACTGGTATCTGTTTCACCATTATACAGCTGAATCTGTTTGTTTTATCAGAACTACATACAGATCCTTTAATTAATCAGTAATTGTATTCAAAATAAACTTATCAATTCAACTAACACTTTTATGCGACCATATTGACCCTCATATCTAGAGGTGGCAAAACATGTTGCCCTGCCCGGCCCATATTCTAAATGGACTGCATATTTAGGTTCAAACTGGCCTTATGTCAGGCCAATGGACCACCATTTTGACCCATTTAAAAAGTTAAAAAAATAGTTCTATATAAACAAATTAAAAATAAAATGTATTTTTAAAATTTAGGTCATATTAATGAAATTAATTTTAAATTTAGATTTAATAATGTGATATATAAATATAAATTGTAACACGAGTACACGTTTTAATAGACTTTTTTAATATTCTTACTATAATAATTTTATTTTTTTGAAGTATAATTATTATTTTAGAAAACAAGCTGGACCATAACTATGGTTTAGGCAAAACTATGGCCCGATTTAATTTAGGCCACAAACTGGACTAACCCATTTTCTGGGCTTTTCAGGTCTGTCCATCGGGGCAAACGCAATATGACAGCTCTACTTATATTATATCCCACATGGAAGCATGTTATTTCATTTTTCAACATGATTGGAAATATCAAACTCAACTAGCAAATTTAGTAGTAAGACAACCAGTAACAATATAGTAGTGCTAGAACAAACTTTCTGATGCTTACCAAGCAGAAGCACAATACACAGACAGAAACAAGCTTGATCTCGCTGTGCCCAAAAGACCCTTGGTTAATATTGTGCTAGGCCTGCACATTTTAACAATGGGAATAAGAGATGATCTGTATAACCAAGTGACACAGTATGATCTTTATATTGTGGCAATAGACAACACCCTCTTTTGAACTACCATTATTGACTTGGAAGTCACACATTTCTTCTCATTTAATGCCTCTCTATCTGATTTTGTAGTTTTCAATATATTTCAACCATAATGAAGGGTGTTGCTAGCACTCCGTTTTCATGAGAAAAAACAGCACATATGCTACTGATAATATACACACTTCAAAAAGCTACTATCTACAATAAAACTTATCATAGCTCTCATAGAAATTTAATCCTGATATAATATGTTTTGCAAAAGTACCGCATAGAATCAGGCGAAGAGTAAATCGGTTGCAGTGTATTCCTTTTAGATCATCACCTTTCTAAAAGTCCTTTTCTATGAACTATAAGTGCAGGTATCAGATAAACTGGAAGATAAACAGGTAGTGCTCTTTGGTAAGCTTGAAGGAGAAAAGTGAAGATATGTCCAGTGCATGATTGATTCCCATGTACAATCTGCAAAATATCATTGATTTTAAATGCCAGAAGAGACAGAAATCACAATTTCTATCCTGGCTAACAATTAGATTTTGAACAGATCTAGATGACATGGTTCAAAGTGAGATTCCAGAATGCATGGCTCAAAATAACGCTTCAGGTGACAGGAAGGTAAAGTTGAACACAACCCAGAAGAAAAAAATCAATATAATTAGTCACATTAAACTCGATGTGCATTTTTTATAGGGCCTAGAAGAGAAGAGAAAAGAAAAACTATATATTTTTGCCAACGTGAAGACATTTATTAAATCCAGTTCACTTTGTATTTCACAAATTAAATGAGTTAGCATTTGTCGTAAGAGCCAGAATTCCTACAATTCAATCTCAATGAAGAAATTGAAATTACTGTTATGGTGCAATCAAATTCAACGACAAATTTCCTCATGAACATAATGCTCAAAAACTGTGTTTTCTTTATTTATTTGCTGCAGGCTAATTAAAATATCGATAGAGAAAAAAAAAAAGGAAAAATCACAGTATTCAGTATTTCATACCGAGCATGGGACTTTCATATCTGGTTTTAATTTCACATTGACACCCATGGTCTTGTAGTATTTCTCAATTGCACCCAAATTAGTGAAAGGCTTGCCACTCGCTATATCTTTTACACCTTGTAAGATAACTGGATCCTTTCCACCATGCTTATTGAGAAAGGATTTATATGAAGCTGGTAAACTGTCTTGCTTTAATATATAAGCAGACCTGAAACCAAAATTTTCCATTATCATTCATTATTAGAACACAAAAGTAGGGAGAGGGCAAGAGGGATACAAAGAGTCTAATTTCCAGAAGCATGGCTCAGAAAAGAAACTATCAAGGGTATCGTAGCTGTAAAATGAAACATCTTCATTCACATCAATTTAAGTGGCATCCAAAGTTTTCTTAGAATATCAAAATTAATGCATCATCGACATAACATAAATCTCAAGGGTTACCAAAGGGAATTTTAAGGTGGGTAACAGATTTATCAGTAAGATTTCTTTTCAGTTCCTTTCATTATTTCTCCTATTTGTCTAATAACATTATATTTACCAGACTATTATGGGGCCACATGTATCATATGGTTTGTAACAAGCATTGTGCACATATATATCCAATTGTAAGACAACCAGACAAGGTAACCCCGGACCTTCAGTCTCTCAGCACAAACCATGGATATCTAGTCACAAAACTGATTACTAGTCACAAACTTTTTTAGCATTAAAATCAAAGTCCATATATAGCGAGGGCCCACTGGATTAGCTATTCAGCCCCTCACATTATACAAATTAGTTACTCGGACAGGATCAGGTTTTCCCGGAGTGAGCATATAACCATTTTTATATAATAAAAGTAATGCATCACACTTGGACTTAAGTACATACATGCTTTATCCATGAACTGAACAAAATAACTTGGATCCATCCACACAATCCAGCGACCTTAAACTGTGTTAAGTCATCAAGTCAAACACAGACTATGTTACACAAATCACAAAACTAGGCCATAAAATTTGAAAGACTAGATAACATACTCAAAAAGTGATACTAAGCTAAAAAAAAGAATAAACAGGGATAGTCATTTCATAAAAGTAAGATCAGAACAATTTCCTCAGTAAAAATTAACTAACCAAAAAACATATAGAAAGGGTAATTAACATGATCACATACAATATCTGTGAGGAGGAGAGACACATGAGGAAAATGTCACCGTGCTTCCACGTGAGAGGCTTACAAATTTTTCCAAACCGTTTGCTCTTAATCCCACAACGAGACGCCAAGACAGCAGCACGCATGAGAATGTAAATCGCCAAACTCGTGTGCTGATCTTCTAACCCTGTCAGAAGCATCGAAGACCCGGCCACCGCCCCTGCTACCAGAGCCCTCCACTTGGCAGTCCTGAACCACAACAAAAACCCAATCACCACCACTTCCACTCCACAAAACCAAACAACAACAACTTTAAAGCACAACATACTAAGACCCTGCTTTAAAGAACTTAAAATAGAGGGGAAATAAACGAATAGAACTTTGTTCCATTAATTTAAACCAACTCATGCACTTCATCGTTCATAAAAGTTCTCTGATATAACTTAGCAAAGTACATAAGTAGGATAAATTGATTCCAACTCACCAAAAGTAAGTGCTTATTTGAAACTTTATCCAACCGGAGCTTAATTCAATTACGTGTCTCAAATCACAATTACCAACCACTAACATGCAATACTCGTAACACCGAGTTTTGAATCAGTCCTACAGAGACCTACATCGAAAGAGTGCTACGCGCATTTTAGTGAGAGAGAGAAAGAGAACATGCCTACGGTGACCAGCCAGAGCACCGATAACCTCGTCGGTGGACACGAACGTTCCGGCGAAGGTTCCAAGGAAAAGACCGTATCTCAATGTTTCCTTCAGAGCGGCGACAATTGCATCGCTGTTCGTCACCACAATCCCCTTCCTGAACGAACGAATCGCATAGTTACCGATAAAGCGCTTGAGAGAAAGCTAAGCTGTTATTTATTACTTTTCTTTTTTGGTTTTCTTACCTAGGCGGCTTTTTCCGCGTCAACCGCGCAATGATCGCGAAGATAGCGAGGCCTCCCTTGATGCCGGCGCCGATCGAGAAACCCTTTGCGGACGCAACTAGGATTCTACGGAGCTTCTCCCGCTCGTTTGCCGGGACCGCGTCGACGATATAGCCGAGCGTCGACGATGCCGTGCAAGGAGTGGCCATTTCCGCGTGGTCATTGGCGAAGCCGTTGATTTCTTGCCGGGAGCAGCCAAGGTCTCCGCCGTGGTCGGCGGAAGACGGCACCATTGAAAGTGAAGCAGTGTGTGTGGGGGTGTGGGTATGGGGGGGATTAATTTCAAAGAGTGGAGAGCAAGGATGATAAAGTAAACTACATTTATAGGGTGGCGTAATCTGTTACATGTGTATGGCTCCTACAGCTAGCCATGTTGCAAATTAAATTCCTGTTTTGCTTTCTGTTCAAAAATTACATGGATTTCAAAGTTTTTAAATTTTTAAGAGTTTGAAATCTTTAAAATTTAGTTTTTATTATTTTTAAATATTTTGTTTTAATAAGAATGATAGTTTAATTTTTATTGTTTTATCAAATGTATTCTCTGCATCAACTAAAACACTTTTGAAACCACATGTTGTAACCTAACGATAAGACAAAAAGAATAATAATATGCACAAATAAATGCATATGTACGTCCTTTCACTTTTCAATACTCATTTCCATCCATAATTTTTTAAATTAAGTATATGCAGAAATAAATATATAAATGTATCCGTCCTTTCATTTCTCGATCGGAAATTATATTTAGACATATATTTTAAATTTAATTTTGACATAGTGACGTGTCAATCATTTTTTTATTTAAAAATTTGTTTTTTTTTTTTTTTGAAACTGAAACACGTGTTGGAGAAGATGGGGAAGAGGTTCAACAAAGAGAACCCATAGTTTTCTCATTTGGCAGAGAGAACTGCAACTTGAGAGAAGAGAGAAGTAATGTCTCGCGACGTCATTGAACAGAGAAGTAAGGTCTGAGGTTTAGGTTCTCAACGACGATGGGTGGTGGTTCGTTTTGACTTTATTCTTTGTTTCACTCCCACAATCACCAATGATTCATTTTCGTTCAAATGCCATATGTAATTGAAATGTTTGTGGTTGGTTGTTTTGTGCGTGAGTTGTAGGGTTTTTCCATTCTATCGTTGTTGTTGGTGTAGATATCATTTAGGATTTAGGTTTTTTCTGAGTTGAAGATGACGACACTAGAACCACTCTTAACGGAAAAAAAAAATATGACAGCAGGAGTCACACGATATCATTTAGGATTTAGGTTTTTTCTGAATTGAAGATGACGACACTAGAACCACTCTTAACGGAAAAAAATATGACAACAGGACTCACACGATGTGGGGATCTATGTGCAAATAGGTGAGGAGTTGCGCTAGAGTTTTTGTACAAATATTGGACAGTTCTGCAAGTATGAGACATCATGTTCAATGTACCTAATATGAACCATAAAATGACATTGAAGTCCTTATGAAGAACTAAAAAGTCTGTTAGACCCAATCTTAATGAAAAAAAATATGACAGCGGGAGTCACTAACATGTGGGAAGCCATGTGCAAATAAGTAGGGAGGTGCGTTCAGGTTTTTGTACAAATACTAGACAATCATGTAAATATGAGATAACAACTTCAATATACCTAATGTCAACCACAAAAATCACATTGCAATCCTCATGAAGAACATAAAGCTTCATTGGACCCAATCTTAACGAAAAAAAATATAACAGCAGAAGTCACACACATGTGGGGAACTATGTGCAAATAAGTAGGGAGTTACGTTGAGTTTTTTGTACAAATATTGGATAGTTATGTATTTATGAAACATGTTCAATGTTCTTAATATGGACCACAAAAATGACATTGCAGTCTACATGAAAAACAAAAAAGTTTGTTGGACCCAGTCTTAACGAAAAA
>Ga0214542_1008307_pt1 | contig 17289 bp, 14 predicted proteins | sample CNSS1metaG_FD_160096 | JGI IMG/M metagenome (GOLD analysis project Ga0214542, IMG submission 160096) | Root nodule microbial communities from cowpea collected in UCLA plant growth center, Los Angeles, California, USA - CNSS1 | ecosystem: Host-associated > Plants > Roots > Nodule | place: USA... | reverse complement strand
TCAAAAAAAAAAAAAAAGAAACACGTAAGATTCTAGAAGCCAATTACCTTTTCAGTTTTTCTTGCCGAAATTATAAATACGCCAACAAATCTATAAAGATCGCTATGTCGTGTGCTTGTGCCTATCCATTCCATTTCCAACTCATTCTCTCTCTTTCTTTTTGTTGGGTTGGGTTTCTTCTTCTTTGTTTCTCTTTGGGGAGTTCATGATGATCACACGCGCCGTATTGTTGGACGCGCCGGCGGGAGGAGCAGCGGAGGAGGAGTGTAGTACGTCGTCGTCGATCGGGAGGAACAGCGACGAGTCTTCGGAGAGATCTGTGGAGGGAGGAGAAAACGAGGTGGAAAGTGCCTACCGTGGACCTTTGCATGCTATGGAAACCTTGGAAGAGGTTCTTCCAATAAGGTAAAACTACATACCCATGTTCTTTTTTTTTTCTTTTTTGATCACTGCATGTTTTGCTTCTAATGAAATTAGATTTAGATCATTCTCTTTTATTTGCATATTATTAGTGTTTTTTTTTTTTTTTTTTTAGATTTTTTTTTTTTTTTGTTAAGTAGATTCATTTGTATGGTTATTGCTTTCTTTTCTGAGAGGATAAGCATCCACCCAAATCGGAGTGGGAATATGAGAGATGGGAAGGAAGAAAAAAGAAATAGAGAATAGTGATCTATGTAAGAAAATAAGAAATAAGAGAAAATATATTGAGGTGAAGGTGATTATTTTTCTTTTTCTAGGAGTTGGAAATGTTATTTTTTGTGGGAATGTTTTCTTGTTTGTCCACGGATTTTCTGCCTCTTTGAGTGTTGAATTTGAATCTGTCTTCACGGAAATTCAGCTATAAAGTTGTTGTATATAAGATTTTGAAATAGTGTTCTAAGAACACTTTAGATCAGTTGTAGTTGTCCTAAACAAGACAAGTTATATTTTATTTTAGGTGCATCTGTAGATTTAGGTATAAAAGGAAAAAGTTATTGGGGATATGTGGTGTATGGATATGGCTAAATTGGCGAAATTGTTTATTTGTGGAAAGTCCATTTTCTTAGGTACTAGAGACCAAACATTCCCTCAACATAGCTGCTGCTTTGAAACAACTTTTTAATGTGACAAAAGTGTGTTTGTGTTATTTGTAATGATGTTTGGAATTGATGAGCAGGAGAAGCATCTCAAAGTTCTATAATGGGAAGTCAAAGTCATTCAGCACCCTGGCTGATGCTGCATCTTCGCCCTCAGTGAAAGACATTGCAAAGCCAGAGAATGCTTACAGCAGGAGGCGTAGAAGTTTTATGGCATTGAATCATGTTTTGGAGAAGAATAGAAGCTACCCTCTAAGATTTAGTGGTGCTGGCATTTGCAAGAGACCAATCAGTTTGAGTAGAAGCACTCTGGCTCTTGCTGTTGCCATCAATAACTCTGAGAGCAGTGAAGACTCCGGTTCTAGCTCAAACTCCATACCATCACCATCATCCTTATCACTACTACCCCCTCTTCATCCCAGAAATAGAGTGGTTCCTTCGCTACAAAATCTCTCTTCCTGGAGATCATTTTCCGTCGCTGATCTACAGCAGCATTGCGCCATTGCTGCAACCATGAAGATTTCAAGTGCCTCCTCCATCGGAAATAAAACAGCCCATCCATCATAAACATGATAACAGGCTGTGTTAATCATTACTATTTAGGTTATTTTTATTTGAATCAATATCTTGCTCTCCTATTTGTTGGAGGAAGCAACTTGTCTTTGCGTAGGATATCTTCAAACTAACTTCAGTAGGATATGATATGGATTGCCTTCAGAGCACCAACACTTTGGTAATAATGGTAAATTAACAGCATTGGCAGCGGGGCATAAATATTTAAAAGTGGGATGAACGGTAACCAATTCACTTGATTTCTGTAATTGTAATAATGAAAATTGAGTACAAAAAAGAATATTAAACTATATTAAATTAAAGTACCACCACAAATTTGCATCTTTTATTAATAAACCATGCCGCATTTTGGCAAGAACAACTAAAAAAATTGGACAGATATAAAGCACTACAAGATAAAGGATGGATTAACCTTACATGTTTCTTATACAGGAAGTAAAACTGAGAAAGGAACTACATAGTTTAACCATAGAAAAAATAATTGTGCTAGTCTGTCACTCGCTGCCATATTACGCAACAATCAAACCAAAACAATGATCATGTCCATTCCAATTGGAATAAAATCAAGGTATTACAAAAGGTTTAATTAGTGGCACGAAATGTCCGCACTATGCTTCAAAACACAAAGAAATTGCTCAAGGTGAAGCTAAATTTAGAACTCGAATGGGCAACATTAAATGGTGTTAATATTTACATGAATGAATGAAATTTAATTTTGGCCATGGCCTAGTTACAATTGCATACCTACATAGAATACAACATGAAAATCAATAATAAATATACCTAAGTGGGTGGGCGGAAAAATAATAGATGCTTGCAATGTCATCTATATAATAGGGGTAATTACAAAAACATTGGTTGAAGTGTGTAATTTAGAGGGGGGGATTTCAATCACTCATCTATCTCTGGCATCATATACAGCAAGCGCAACACTGTAACAATAAATCTGATGACAACCAAGATACTGTCCATGTGAGAGAAACTTGTGTTTCCAATGCAGATATCGTATTAGCATTGTCATCAAAATCCAGAGACCATCTATTGAACTAAACTGTCAAGCGTAGACTGCTTACTTCTGATCTGAAATAAGGAACTGAGCACAGGAATATTCGGACACGAATTCTGGAAGATGAATCTCATCAAGATCTATGGCAGGGATAGCCATATCTATGTCTTCGGCAGAGAAAGGAATGCTGCAGCCAAAAAAATAAGATTAAATAAGACAAAGGAATCACAAACGGTCGGTCGCCGTTTGAGATACAAAATACAGTTCCTTATTACTAATTTGGTGCAATTTTAAATTTCCATTTCACCCGAATATGCACGACCTATATGCAGGTTTACATATTTATGATTTTTTTAGATGAGTGGAGTAGTGCAAATTTATCCATTTATTTTATTTTTTAAGTTGTAGGTGTGGTCAATATTTCCCTCTTTCTGAATAAAGTCCATATTTCCCCTCTTTCTCTCTCCCAACATGCCACATCCGCATTTTGTTATTAGATTATTCTTCACGAGATCAAACATAGGAAATGTCTAAGAGCCAGTAAGCATTAGATATTGGCATCCATGACTCTCAGTACTCAATTGAAAATTCTAACTACCAGACAAATTTTTTGGGTTATTCAGCACGAAGTAAAAATGCAACCGACCGAACTGCAAAGTACACCGGATAAGAATTATGCTGCTTGAAGCTTCATATCACAATAGAATAGCTGGTAAAAAAAGAAGTATCCATGTTTATAAAAAAAACGTAAAAAAAGACCTTGCTTTTTCGGTATTATAATTTTGATTTAAAAAAACTGGAATAAGACTCAGAAGTCCAATTCGAGTAAGAACAGGCCAGAAAGACAGAAGCATGGAAACCACTCGTATTGATTCATACAATAATCAATGTTAAAACTACAAGTGAAAAGAACTTCGATGGAAGAAGGTAGTGTACCTCAGATCATCATCCAATAGGAAAGAATTTGAGGTCAGGTTCTGATTGTCCTTGCTGACAATTTCTCTCATTTCACCAACCACCTGTTTACCATATATTGTTCAGAACTCTAAAGAAACTACAATAGTGGTTGTCCTTTGAATCAATTAAGAACAAAACTTGCCTCATTGGACACACTTTGGGTTCCATACTTGTCATCCCAGTACATTGTACTGATTCGATAGATTTGCCTCACTGTCAATGCCTGATGAAGAAATGCATTAGCTTAATTTCTTATATGCATAGACGAACTGTATATCAAGAATTTTGTATTCAAATCCTTACACATGCAGGACCATGAACATATTCTAATGATCCATAAATAAAAGAAAGAAATAAGGAATGTCTTCATAGCATATGACTCGGTAATATATCCAATTAATTTTAGTCCTACAACAGCAATTACTACATACATCTGAAAGGTTCTAACATATGTATAAGATTCCAACGCTAACAAATGGGATAGTAGGAAGATCTTTGCAATAAATGAAACCAAATATGCTCCCTCAACAGTTGAAGGAAGGCCATTAACTGCTTGTGCCATATTCTTAGAACAGTTAAACCTGACACGTGCTGCTTATGAAGATACTTTCATAATTGTCTCAAAAAGAAAACTTTCAACAAATAAATGTATTACTATTAATGATTGAGAAAATTTAGTCCACTTCTCCAGTTACTGTATATGTTAGAAGAGAGGAAATTGGTAGGAGAGGGTGGTAGAGGAAATTGGACAGAGTAAGGGGATAAAAAAGGAGTGCACCTTGAAGTGTCAGTAGCACTATCCTCGTTCTTTCATCACTGAGTGATCTCAAGAAATGTGTAAATACATTTGTTTTTGGCATTCTCAACGTGAGTATAACAGGGAAAGAATCTTTGTGCAAATTCACAAAAAGTAATCTATTTTCAGTTTCCTATCATATTAATATAGGTTTCCATATCATCAAATTTCTTTTATCCCAACTCGCATGTAAGGTGTTTCACCTACACATTTAATCATTAGTAATAACTGAGTTAGATATTGGTTTTTTTTAGACTACACTGGGCATCTTTTTATGTTTCGTAAGTTGAATAAGGTTTTCTAGTCAAAGTAAATGTTCCTAGACTTCAGGAAAATGTATCTCAATTAGTTTTTTTGTTACTGCAAGTATTGTAAATATATATATTTTAACTGGCAGCCCATATTGAGAATAATATTGATCAATTTTATTTCAACTCATACATTCTTTCTCTTTCAGAATTTTATTCCCTCTGATTTGCTACCTGCCTTTATTCTGTAAAACAACAATGTGGCCGAAGAACATCGTGATTGTAACACAACTACGTCTTGAATGATAAGTAAAAAAAATTGATACAGGAAAGACGAAAAGCATTGCAACAACAGATTTTAGAGAATATGATAATCATACTGGGCAGTATGATAAAATAACAATCTTACCGGACAAAGATCTTGCCGAATTTCAATTAAAGATTTCTTTCTTTTCTGATGTATTACCTGCATAATTCAAACAAAGGAAAGTATATATAAGCCATAGCAGTTCCGTTTGACAACATTCAAGTCCAACCAAAGTAGGAGAGTTTTTATACCAAGAACCCAACAGCTTGCCGTATGTAATTGAGCTCATGCCAGGATGTCCCTGCATACTGCATTTCACCAGTACTTAGTAACCCATTAAGCTAAAATTTCAAAAGGTATAAACAATCTCAATCTACCTCTTCCTTTGCATTCACTATCCATTTCTCCAGTTCTGCTAGACCAGACTTCACATATTCACCATTTGAGAAAGTGCAACACTCCCGACGCAAAAGAAGACTAAAAAGTGATGGAATTTAAAAAAAATGAAAAAGCTGAACAAAGGGAAAAATAAGAAACAAAGTAAATTAGTGACTTTAAGCTACAAGAACAATCATGGTTTTTACCTGTTGAAGAGTGTAATATTGATGAAGGAAAACACCTGGGTAACTAGTTTACGGATGAAGAAGGATGGCACCTGAACAAGTAAATTTTAGGCATGACATGTTAGATACCGTGAATGGTATTAGAGCCATTTAATCATGACAAAATTTGTTATTTGTTGAACCTATAAAGCCATTTAAATAAATATCTAGTCTCAAGCTTGATATGTGTACATCTCGGCATGAGGGAGATGTAGATGAATTGGACATCCCATAAATTTACAAGTCAAAATGTCACTTTACAAGCCGATTTCATCGAGTTGAATTAGGCTTAAAATCCACTTCTTAATATTAATGTTTAGAAATCCTTTGTATTTCGATTCAACTACCATGAATTTACTACTTAAAATAAATACTTCAAAGCTTTAGTTGATCAAACAGTTGTAATAACTCTGTTAAGATGTAGTACACTAAGTTATCACAATGTATTCCCAACTTCCCATCATTCCGTTTTCATTTTTCCATTCTCTCTTGATTCACTTTTCTTGGATGTAAGAACTTAGTTTATAATCTACATACAAAACCACCAAGCAATCCTATGCTTTATGCATCACTTTATTTGCAGTCATGGTGTGGTGAACTCAACAAATAGCTAGTCACTCTGATCATTCTATTGTCATTTTTCCATTCTATTACTAGGAAATAGGAATTTACTCTATTCTCTGTCATGGTATGATGGACCCAAGATGTGACTCGTGATTTTGTAAGGTCTTCAGTTTGCACCCTTAAAAATCAGTACTACTATGGCTCCTGCTAAACTTACATCTTGAACAGCAGTATCACAGTCTTTTATTCAAATTGCAACATGTAATTTCCTTGTATACTTTCTTCCTCAATAGATATGCAGGAAATGACAAAAAATAAAATATAGATTATAAAACGGCAGTAGAAAACATAAAGGGGGACCACAAGTGAGGTGCAAATAGGGATATCAAAAAAATCTGTACTCACAGGTATCTACAGATAAAACCCGCAACGGGTAGAAAACGGATATTAAAAATGGATACCGGCTACCCGCAGGTACGGATATTTTTGATACCCGCATGTTAACGAGGCGGGTACGGGTATCATAGTATCCGTACTCATGGATAACCGTACTCGCTAAACTTACACCCCTTGACATTCTTCTCTTTCCTTTCGTTGAAATTGAGCATATACATCAAACCTTATATAAACAATGACATTTATGGTATGTTTGTTGTCAAACGATGGAAATCAAAATAAGAATACTTGGCACGTGGCAATTGAGGTTTATTATTTGTTTATTTTGTTTATTTTTCAGGAATCAAAATCGAAGAAAGTTGGTTTGTTAATCAAAGCACTAATTAAAGAATTTCCATTATGTTCAACGTCATTTTATATTTACTTTTGCAATTATTTGGACTTGTATCAACTTGAGTTTATTTGAACTTTATTTCAAATTTATGACTCATGTATTTTATTTGAATTTATGATTAAATATTTGTTTTTTGAATAATTTTGCAAATACTCGCGAGTACCTGTAGATACCTACGGATATGAAAAAAAAAGACGGGTATCCGCACAACAGATACCCGACAGATATGGGTACGGGTACAGGGCAAAGCGGGTAGGGTACGACAGAGTTATAACATGTATTCTACCTGCCCCGTTGACATCCCTAGGTGCAAACCTCACCTTACAAACCGATTTTATGGGATTAAATTAGGTTTAAAACTCACTTCTAACAAAACACATTAACAAAGTCAAAAAACATTGAAACAATATAAAACGTACATGATTTCCACGTAGTTTGCTCATGAGAGAATCCAAAAATTTGACAATGTTATCCCACTGACCACCAGATAATTGTTGGGGAATCCCACCAGGAGACCTAGACGATTTTGACCCTTGCACTCCTCGTCCTGTTTTGGGTGACTAACCAAAAATAAATAAATTATAAAATTAAACATAAACAAGCATCAACAAAGGTAGAACAGTTAAATAAAAAAGATTTGATAATTAAAAATGTAAAATGGTGCAAGATTTTAAGGCTGAACTATGTTCGAAGAAGTTTGTTAATGTCTTGTAGAATACTTTGTAAAGTTGTTATTTTGTTTTAACATGTCAAACATACAGGGCACGTACGACTTAAATACTTTGTAGTGTTATAATTATTGTAAAAAAGTAATTGATCGCATATAATCAAGAATATATATATATATATATCTTAGAAACATATTTATTTATTTTTGTATCTTTGTTATTAGAGAATATCAAATCTCCTCTATTTATGGTATTGATTCATTCTTCTCCATATAAATATTAAAGCAACAAAGTTTGTTGAACAAACTTAGTTAGAAACATTAAAGCAACAAAATCTGGATCAATGCAGCAGTCTCAAACATTAAAGCAATTCAAACTGACTCCAGAAACAACAAAGTTTGTTTAACAAACTTAGTTAGAAACTTTGATAGCTCCCTCTTTCTCAGACAAAGAAAAAGGTGTTTGAGAAACTGCCATGGAATTATATTCACTTCATGATATGACCACAAGAACCAAGAATAAAGCACAAATTCAACAACCGACAAGGTAGTTTAGCCAGAAATAACATCTCCAAAGCTAATGACTATAAGCAAAGAGTAAGAAATGTCACCTGAATACATGATCCCAGCAGTGGAGAGAGTTCTTTTTTCAAATTGTCACGCAACAGACCAAAAATCTTCTCTACACAAGCAGTTAGCTGTTGTTTAAAAAGTATAGCAGGATATCTTGCCTCCACATGTGACACACCATCATCATACCCAATAAACTGCAACGGAGATTTTGATCCCTAGAAATACCACCAAAACTAAAATCAGGGGAAGATACAAAAACAAACAGGGAACTAATGAAAACCAACGTAAAATGACAACCAATAAGCTTCCCAGATTTTAGTTTCAATTTTCTCCCATTATCGAAATAAGAAAAAGACCAATGTAAAAGCTTCCTTTCATTATTTATATCTACATTTATGTCCAGCTTAGTAACAAAGCACTTGAGAAATGAGAGGGAATAAAGAAATATGTTTTTAATTACATGCTCATTACATTCTCAACTCCTTTTTTTACAACAATCACATTCTCGTAAAAAAGAACATAAAATGTACCGGAATAAATATATAGATTCTAGGAATACTTTTATTCTAATAATCCCTTGTTTATAACACTATCCCTCAAGTTGGAATATTAATCATTCCCCAACTTACCTACAAGATCTGGGAATGTGCCATGAGAAAGACCCTTAGTGAAGATGTATGCTAGTTGAAGTTCAACAAGGATATAGATTGTAACCACTAGACCACGGTTAAAATTATCTTTCATGAAACGTCTATCAATTTCAATATATTTGGTCCTTTCAAATTTTTCCTGCACTATGAGTAATGCTCATGATGGACTTGTTATTATAGTACAATTGTGAAGGGATGTCAACCTTTATTTTAAGGTAATTTAATTTGGTCTTCATCTAAAGTCCTTCCAACACACCTTAAGCAAGGGCTTGACATTTAGCTCCTGCACTCGAACGAAATACCTTATATTTTTTTTGCCCAAAAATATAAAATACCTAAAGGTATCAGTAACAAAACCTTGATGGCTTGCACTGGTATACATCTTCAAGGTCAAAGTATCTTCTTTCCTCCTAAGGAGTAATTGCTTCCGTGAGCTTGACTACAAGTACTAAAATTTGTCAATTCCTTACATATATCATACTCTTGAATAATGAATAAACTAGCTTAAACTGAGCAGTATTGAGTGATGATTCAGTTCTTTAAGCAACTGTTTGAGCCAATTGAACTCACATTTGGCAAAGGCCATAACCCTATATTCTACTTATGCACTAGATCTTGCTACTATTGTATCTCTCTTGCTTTACCAGAAAATCAAATTGTCACAATAAAGACATAATATTCAGAGGTGGATCTCTTGTCAGACAAAGATCCAGCTCAATCTACATCTGAATAGCCCACAACATTAGTGTGATTATTATGACCATATAACAAACCTTCTCCAGGGGCACCTTTAATACACTTCAGAATACAAAAAATTGCATTCTTGTACAAGGAGAATTTAGAAATTGGCTTACCATACTGACGATAAAGTAAATGTCAATACGTGTAACTGCGAGATATTCAATTTTCCAACCAATCTTTTGCATTTCTCAGGATCCACCAATGGCTCCCCTTGACTAGATAGAAGTTTGGAATTGGGATCCATGGGTGAGTCAATGGGTTTGGAATTCATTAGTCCAATTTCCAATAAAATATTTCATGCATACTTCCTTTGAAATGAGAATTCCATTGTTGGATTGTACCACCTCAATTCCTAAGAAACTTCAGTTTGCCAAAGTATGCTACTATGATCACTACTGTAAGAATGTTATCAACATATTTTACCAAGTAAATACATCCAACAAGTGTGCTAATAAAACACCGAATGATCAACTTCACATTTGGTCATACCAATTATTAGACAGTGTTCCTAATCGCAATGGATTACAATGTTATCAACATATTTTACCAAGTAAATACATCCAACAAGTGTGCTAATAAAACACCGAATGATCAACTTCACATTTGGTCATACCAATTATTAGACAATGTTCCTAATCGCAGTGGACACCGGAGGAAAAAGGAGCTCGGTGATAGAGCAAAGGGGCACACAGTGGATGGGAACCTTAAACTATTGATATTATATAGAATTGTATATGTTCTGAATTATTGTGTGTATAATACAGACCACACTATGTATTTATACTATTTAATATAATCAATTACAATAAAGACACCTAATAATTAGGAATCAATCACCCTAATTTACGAGATTATGAATTGGTTGATTTCCTAAAATCTATAACCTATGATTATATTCTAACAGACAACAAATAGAAAACCTTAGGTTTGACCTTCAACCACGTTAGAAATGGAGAACCAGTGGTTAGAAGAAAGACAAGGATATCTGATGCTGCTCTGGGTGATGCGTGACATCCACACATTGAGCAGCAGAGAATGAATAGTGCGCACATGGAGCAGAATCTGATTTTGGGACCGGTGAGGGAGGTCATCGTCTAGAGAGACGCTCAAGATTCAAGAAATTTGTGAGGGCAGCCGACAACCAACAGCAAAAAGATGGTGGTTACTATGCGAGAAAATACTGAGATCAACAAAGCGGAATTAAACCCCTCAAATATCAACTTCAAGTAAATAAAAGAGACAACATTTTAGAGGGCTCGATCATGCCTCTCTTTTGTCTTATATATATATTGATAGAAGTCTGATACAATGAGGGAATAGCAAAGATAAAAAGCCAGAACTAGCATCCTAGATGTAGAGCTAGGTATAGCTCATAGGTACATCATGAAACGGTTTTCCAATACAACTACTTTCTACCTATATTTAATACCTATTCTAACAATCTGCAACTTTATCCTTAAGCATTTATACGTATATAAGCTGTAAATTAAATGTCAAGTATCCATAATCCTTGTAAAGCTACATTCCTGCTACATCAGCCACTTTGCACCGTCAAATCTAGTTACACTGCTCGAAGTTAAATCTCAAGTAGCAGGTCGCCTACCTTTTCTATACAATTTTAATCCACTGCAGCCCACAATTTAGTCAAAACGAAATGCAACTTAAACTAAGTGGATCAACACCCACGTAGTCACAGAAAATTACATATAGTGGAAGTAATACACAAAATTCAAATTTTCAGCAAGATAACTCACATGTCCAGTCCGGCTGATTAAACCAGATGATCCAGGATAACGCTGAGCAGTGGCAGTTAAAAAACCATTTGACCGTAAGTTCCTCTGTAAAAGGCATAGAAGCGCAGAGGTATTGGACAGCCAATATGGCAGGATAATGTCATCCTCCCTAACCTGATGCAGAATGCACTCTGATAAGTTTCATAAAATAATTACACATCCTACATATTGAATACAGGACTATAAATGAAAAAATACGCAATAGAAATATGACCAAATTCTAAGTATGATGAGACAAGCAACACAACATAATAGACAGCAAGTTTTAAGAATAAAAGCACAAAATTTACCTTTAGAATCTCATTTATGCCTTCGATGATTGAATCAAAAATGGTTGTGCGCTCATTTTCAAATGAATGCCAATGAAGCAGACATTTATATATAATACGAGCAGCAATAGGTTTACCATTTTTAAATCCCAAATTTTCTTTTATACACTTGGAGAGGAATTCATAGTTATCCTGCAAAACATAAGGTATCTATCAGCTTAAGGTGCACAATTATATAATGAGAAACATGTTGCAGACACTAGTTTATTACGGAGATTAGTAAAGACTTTTTCACCTTCATTGTGCATAATTTTTTATTCTGTTTCTGTATTTTCATCCAAGTCAATTGACTTATTACATTTTTCAAACATAGGTAATATGACTCTGCCTTGTCACTGAACTTCTCTGTCAAAAGGATGGCAAAAACACTGAATTTTCCAGGACCAATAGTAATTTTTCCAACAACAAAAATCAAATCCACAATAACCAGTAAAGTAGGATTGGAGCAGGCACTTCTTAATGAAATTTTTGGAAGTGATATCCATTTTCCACATCATAATCAAATTTTGCTTCCGTTCAATTGCAACAACTAAAAAATGACCTTTAAGTAGAAATTTCTACAACTACAATACCCCAATACTAAACTGATCCCGCCCAAGAAATATTTTTTACCCCCTTCTCACACCTGCGTGTTCAGCTATTTGTTCTCACAACTCTAACGCTAGCTCTCAATTAAAGTTTTCTTGTTTCAATAAAATGGTAGTGTAAAAGGATTCCAATGTTAATTGTCATCCCAACTATGTTTGCACAACAATTGACAACAATCATATGTAGTACCCCAATCAATAAATAAAGGAGAGAAAAAAAAAAAGTGGGGGACTTTTCCTTTTTTTCTTTTAGATTGAGCATAGACTGAAATAGAAGGATGCCAAATCTAAAGGTGTAAAATTTACGCCAGAACAGAAATTAAACAAGATCTACCTGGTGTTTCTCTGCTGTTAACTTAGATCGACGAGAGTCTGACAAGCCTAGTGTAAAAGGAGCAATAAGTTTTGTGGGTGTGGGTGACTCCTGAATAAGAGCATATTAAAATAATTATGACTCTGGTTAGTGATTATATCTGAAAGAGGGAGGTGAGAAAGTAGGAGCTTACAAATATGGTCTTTCGATCAGTGCGAGAGGTAATTGCACTTGAGTATTTCTGTACCAGAAATAAAATAAGTAAATAAATTCTAAGACAGTTATTAAAGAAGATATTTACCGAAAAATTAAACATGGTCATAAGAAATGAATAACAAAAGTAAAAGACAAAACAAACTTACTTCTGACACTGACTTGGCAAAACCTGGACGGTTACTCTTAAGAGGGGTACTTAAGGCTTTCTGACGAAGCACATGATTTTCATTTTCTAAACTCTTTAACTTTTCCTCAAGCCTATATTGAATACAGTCAGAAAAATAATTATCAACTAGGATTACAGGAATACGTGTAATATCATGTATTAACTAAATCATATTGCAGAATCAAAAACAGGGAAAAGAAAAGGCACTTTTTTTCATTTTGCTCGAGTTGAGAACACTTATGTTCAAACTCCCTCAGTTTCTCCATGGTTTCATCCCGGCCTTTCTGAGCATTCATAAGCTCAAGCTCTAAAGTCCTGTACTTCCTTTCAAATGCATCCAATGAAACCTAGAAATCCAAGGAAGGGAAATGAATCATACTATATAACTAAATTTACAAGAGAAAATAAGCAAACGCACAAGTTCATGAAAGAAGATATTTCTCATTATTAAATATTGATTTTTTTCCGTATTATGTATACCTTCTTCCTTACAAATAACAATATAATGTGTACACAACACACAATTACAAGCAATCCTTTCAATATAGATAGAAGTTAAATTCCACAACAAGGATAAAGGGTGGGCCTTTGTATTGTCCATGTTTCATGCCCAAAGGGTTATTGGAATTAACGGGCATGTTAGATGAAAAACAAAAATTAAAAGTATTCACCAAACAGCTTAAGATATAAGGATAAGTTGTTCATAATGACCGCCATAATCATGGAAATGTTACTTTAAAAAAAAATAACAGACAAAAGGTAAGATTCTATTTTATATAATATTAGAAGAAAATCCTAAGAACCAAAAACACCCTCAACCCTCATCTACAAGCAAAAGCTTAGAATCTGGAGAAGGTACTTCTCTCATTTTTCTAACCTTAAACAAAAAATAAATTAATGGGAAATTTTAAATTACCCGTATCATTCTGTTTAACTTCGGAAACTCAACAAGAAAAATGAAAGTCTTACGCTATTCTACCATAGGTTAATCCCCCATCCAAAAACCAGTGTTCTATGCTTCTTACCATTTTCTTTTATAGTAATGATGATTAAACATCTTGCAAACTTGTCTCCATCTTTAACTCTTCTTTTGACATTTAAATCCAGATTTTCTAATACAGCCGTCAATAAACTTATCTCCAATTAGTAACCTTACTCATAACATTCACAGTTCATAATACGAACTTCCTTGATTTATCATAATACCTATCTCATAAACCATGTCAGTGGTCTATAAAATATAACATGCCTCAGTAAATAATAAAAAGATGGACAACTATATAACAAAAAACAATCAAGAATGTGAAACAAACTTGAATTTATCCCACAAAGAGAAGTTCCAAAATCCTGCCAAGGATTTATATGGTAAGAGTAACCAATATTTATTGTCCATCACAATCAAACAGAATTAATGGAACATATCATTCAGCATTAATGAAGAACCTTTAATAAAGCATTTTCCTTTCGCAATTCATCCACTGCTACTAGGTCCCGTTTCAAAGCAGACTTTTCCTTTACTGACAATTCTAATTGATTTTGCAGAACAGCATTCTTGTTGCACTCATTAATGTTTGCCAATTTAGCAGCATCTAATTCAAGATTCAAAGCTTCTAACATCTTTTGAAGTTTGGAAATCTCTATTTTTTTAGCCTCTTCATTAGAAACCTGCACAATGAAGCAGAATCTTGATAAGTTCAATAATTTTGTTTTCAAAGCCTCTGTGCCTGATAAACGACAGATCACAGATAGGACATCCAGTCCAAATTTCAGATAAAAGTCGAAAGGTAAAACAAAAGGAATAAACAGCAAAGAAACAAGCAAAAAAAAGATAACTAATGGTTTATTTATGGGGGAGAAAACACTAGCTAAAATTTTCAGCTTATAATAACCAAATAAATAAATACATATATATAGAATGTTGGCATCAACAACACATAAATATGTAACACAATGAAGTAGGAAAAAAACCTTCATATCAAAAAGACATATATCAAAAGGATTCGGTTAATAATATATAACAATTAAATACAATCATCAATTTCCAAAGCAAATACCCTTATTTTCTTTTCAAGATGCAAACGCCATGTGAGATCCTCCATTTGCTTCTCCAGTTTATTCTTTGCTAAACGAAGAGCACCAGCTTCATTTGCCTCCTGATAAAGACATTTAAAAACGACAATAAGAACAAGTTTTCTACTTTGAATGGGATTTTTCACGTACCCACTAAAGGTAAAAATGTTACTTGTTTAAGTCTCCGCAACTCTCTTTTTGCTTGTCTGCACCGCCAAAGGCATTGTATTGCAACAATTGAAGTTTGATATCGTAAGAAAGATGACCTAACCTTGGACATCCTCCAATAGGCCTACAATGTTATGTATGATCAACAAAGCAATATAACAAAAGAATGTCATCCAAAATTAACCAGACATAAAAAGCAAGCGTAGAAGTGAATGCAGCAACAATTGAAACCAAAGCAAATAAGTCATTCTGCCATTCCATTGTAAACTATTAGACTGAGAAAAGCTGGAAATCGTATGTTCTCCTATGGAGAATTCTCCACTAAATAGGAATGATACAATATTTTGCAAGAATGCTATCTGAGAAACAAAATGAACAAGAGAGAAACTTAACTTTATTGAATGCATTTCATTAACTTGTGAAATAAGATAGGCACAAGAGTAATTATAGCTAATCTCCGATAGAGGAGATAGGTATTAGCAGTACCGAACAGCTTCACTTAATTGATACAAGAGATATCTGTTAGCAGTAGCTTAACAGCACAAGGAAAAGATTTTTCAGAAGAAAAATTCTTTACATTGAGTTTGCCTATGAGAAGAAAAATTAGCGGAAGAAAGGGGGTTAGTCAACACATCTGCCCACTATCCAGAGCTGCAATGTGATGAGAAAAAAAAAAAAAAACTGTTTGACCAGAACCTTTTCCCACACAAGGAAAACGTTAATCTCTATTAGATATAACAGGCTTAAACTCATCTCTTTGTTTTTTTCTTATTTATAAATGCATAACCCTATGTGTAAAGAGATGGAATTTAAAATCAAACAGAATATTATCTTGGTTCACAACAAAGTACTACTCACCCTCGTCTCATAAATATAAGACATTTATATTTAATTCACACCTGTTAAGCAAGTTTAGTTAGTGATAAGAACTCGGGTGTTATGGGTTGCCTACTTAGCATCCCATAATAATCAAGTCCTTATCAATTAGAATCATTATATTTATAATTGTAATCAGTGTAGTAAGTATCGTACGATTCGTATGCGAATCGTACGATACGATACGATACAGCCCCTCCGCGATACGAATCGTTCGATGTATCGTTTTTACTCCCGAGTTGTAAACGTATCGTACGATACAAGTGCGAATCGTAAGAATCATGATTCGATTCACGATACAAAATTACCCCCAAATTAAAACCCTAATTTTTCCCCTACCAACTTACCCCCAATTTAAAACCCTAAATTTTCCCCCCTTTGTTTTCTTCACATTGAAACTCTCTCTCTTTGAAACATATTAACATTAACGAACTCGACCTCCCAACTTTCGTTCTCGACCTCAACTTTCGACTTTTGTTTGCACTGTGGTGGTCACGAGGTGGTGCTGTGGTGGTCGCACGGTGGTCGCGCGGTGGTCGCGTGGTGGTGGTTGCGTTTCGTCTCGCGAACGCCTCTTTTCGTCTTCTGTTCGTGTCTGCGGTGGTCGCGCGATGGTCGCACGATGGTTGCGCGGTGATCGTGTCGTCGTCGCGCGGTGGTGGTTGCGTTTCGTCTCGAGAACGCCTCTTTTCGTCTTCTGTTCGTGTCTGCGGTGGTTCTGTGGTGGTCGCGCAATGGTTCTGTGGTGGTCGCACGGTGGTTGCGCGATGGTCGTGCCGTCGTCGCGCGGTGGTGGTTGCGTTTCGTCTCGCGAACGCCTCTTTTCGTCTTCTGTTTGTGTGTGCGGTGGTTCTGTGGTGGTCGTGCAGTGGTTCTGTGGTGGTCGCGCGGTGGTTCTGGTGGTCGCGCGGTGGTTGCGTTTTTGTCTCGCGAACTACTCTGTTCATCTTCTGTTCGTGTGTGCGGTGATTCTGTGGTGGTTGCGCAGTGGTTCTGTGGTGGTGCGGTGGTTCTGGGCAGGGAGGTTGTTTTCACATTTCTGGGTAGGGGATTTTTCATCTGTGCAGCTGCTGAACTTCAAACATGAGTAAGTCGAAAAGGGAGGTCGACATTACTTGGAATTACTGTGACAGTGTTCCACCAAATAGGCTACAGGTTAAATGCAAGTTTTGTTCTCACACTTGTTGGGGTGGTATAGCAAGAATGAAACAACACCTTGCT
>Ga0214542_1008305_pt1 | contig 17291 bp, 6 predicted proteins | sample CNSS1metaG_FD_160096 | JGI IMG/M metagenome (GOLD analysis project Ga0214542, IMG submission 160096) | Root nodule microbial communities from cowpea collected in UCLA plant growth center, Los Angeles, California, USA - CNSS1 | ecosystem: Host-associated > Plants > Roots > Nodule | place: USA... | reverse complement strand
CATTGAAACCCTATTAACCCAATCTTCTTATTGCAACTCTTCATCTCTATCTCTCCTTCTCACTTGTTGCTTTAGAATTTGTGGCAGAAAGAGAAATTATGTCAACAATGGTAGAACTTTCACTCTCAGAAGTACATGATGATGATATCTCCAAATAAAAACTCTCGCCTCTCGTTTCATATTCTACACGCACAACCCTTTGATTTGGCGAGATAATCTTTATAACACTTTGAACAAAGGTTATTGCTAGCAGCATAACCATAAAAGCCAAAACCATTAGCACAAGTGATGTAACCATGTTGTTTGCTTTAAGAAAAATACTTTGAAGATATATTGATATCACCACACAAATATGAAGTCAAGAGAATGAAAAAAAGTGTGCAACAATATGGAGAAACTTGAATGGTATTTATAACTCAAGAATGGTGACAACTTTATCAATAAATCTTATCTGAATCATCATATCTTAATCAAATATAACTTTTAGTAAATCAAATATTTTATTAACAACTTCGTAAGATTTATTTATTTTTTAATTGTTTTTAATATTTAATAAGATTCAATTTTTAATTTACTAAAAGTAGTATCTGGTATATTTAATTAAATTTAATAATTTATTAAATTTAATATTTAATTCAGAAGGTTAAATATCTAATCGAAAATTGTTAATTGTTATTTTATCAACTAAGAAGTGTAAACATTTATTATGTAACTAAACATAACAAACCTTGCATAAATATAATAAAAATATTAACAATATAGAATAGATTGAAAATAAAAATTGTTCTTACACTATAGAGATAATACTTCGTAAAGGTTTTAGGACTTATAAGGAATTTCTCATTTGAAGATAGTAGTCATCTTATGAGTTCTCATCCTACTTAAGGTGAAAAATGAGGATGTACTTGTAAAAGATACTTCAATGCTCAAGTTAACGTAGGGTTTTTCTTCAATAGCCAAATCTGTAGAATTAGCAATTAAGTAAAAAGTGAGTGAATTACCTAGGTCCAAATGTATTTATACTAATATTCTAATGATTATTACTTGGCATCTCGTGTGGTTTTGACCTTATCGTGGGTTTGAACCAAGTTATGGGCTTTCTGGACCTGATTCTTAAAGACCCAATTGTTAGGTGATCTTATTGAGTTTTAAACTTACTTTTACTAAGTTTTGTTTACAATATGAGGCCGAATACTTTTCAGTCTATCGGTAAGTACCCTGCCACAAGATATTCTATTACCCTAGGTTTATCCTAACGGAGTAGGTATGCACTTTTTTTAGGATTTTGTAGAGAACTAACTAGCAATAGACCTTGAGGGTATGTCAAAAAGACCTTCTTGTATGAATATTTTGTTGCAGTCTTGGGATTTACTTTGCTTGAAAGGGGTTGATAGGTACTCGGCCTAAAGTCCTGCTAGGGGTGATCATGGATTGGATTTTTAATGATCCAATACATATCCATTTTGGCCAAATATGGCCACATTTGGGCAAGGCCCTAATCAGTCAAATTTTGGTCAAGGTTGACTCCACTAAATTCGTAAGTCGGGACTGACTCGGCTAAATATGACTAATTTTCGATCACAGCCAACTTAGTTGAATACAATCAAATTTTGTTCGGCACTTACTCGACTGAATATGGCAAAATTTGGGCTAGGACTGACTCGACCAAATTTTGGTCATGGCCAACTCGACTGAATTCGACAAAATTTAGGTCGGGATTGACTCGCCTAAATACGACCAAATTTCGGTCGCGAACGACTCTGCGATTACGACCAAATTCAGGCCAGAACCAACTCGGCCAAATTTCAGTCGAGGCCAACACGACCGAATTTTGACCGGAGCCAACTCGACTGAATTCAGCCGAATTTCGATCGTGGACGACTCAGTTGAATATGGCCAAATTTTTATTGTGAATGACTCATTTGAATACGGCCAAATTTCATCCTATGCCGTCTCAACCGAATACGATCAAATTTGGGCCAGGGCCGACTCGGCCAATTCTCAATTAGGGCCAACTCGATTGAATTCGATCGAGTTTTTATCAAAGCCAACTAGGCTAAATACTGCTAAATTTTGGTTGTGGTCATCTCGGTCGAATACAGTCAATTTTTTTCCTGGTCAAGTCAGCCCAATGTAGTCAAATTTGGGTCGGGGTCAACTCGACCGAATACTTCCAAATTTTATCCACAACCAGCTGGGCCAAATTTTGATCTGGACCGACTTGACTAAATTCGACCGAATTCAGCCAAATTTTGTATAGGGTCACATCAACTCAGTCAAATACGACTAAATTTGGACTAACTTGTCTCGACCTTTAGCCTAACCTAACCAAAAATATAAAATGAAAATTTGGATTGAATATTTTAGATTATCCATTTTGAAAATCTAGATTTAGAGAATGCATATCCAATCCATAAAATATATAAAATGTAGATCAAATTGAAATCTAAATCTAATAAAATGGATTTTAAATAGATTGAATTTTTAATAAAATAGATATTAAATGGATTGATCAGAAAAAAGGTGAATTGGATCATGAAAATTGAATTTTTTGCCCACCCCTAAGTCTTGCCGAAGGCTAAGACCTAATCGAATACAAAAAATAAATTAATGTTTAGAAATATATTTAAAATTAGACATAAAGTTAGTTAAATAGTATAAGTCTATATAAAATAAAGTAAATTAGAGAATACTTTAGTATTTTGATTATTTATTATATAACTTTATATGTTTTTTATTATGATTTTCACGATTTGTTTGACATATTTAATTTGTACGATTTCACATGTGAAAAGTATAATATGTTTCTTTGATATAGGTATAAAAGTAAATAAAAAACATTGAAGGTAAATTATTGATACAACATCCTTTATATGGAAAAGGAATTCTTGAACTTGTTGAATTTATATTTAATAGTTTTGAGGAAAGAAAATTACATGTCCACGGAGAAAATGTTACAATAATCTCTATAAATTCAAAGTAGCCATATATACGAAAGCATCACCTTTGAGAAAAAAAATTATATTATATATAATCTCCACGAAGAATAACAGAGGAATATAATAAAAATGATAATAGACAAACTTCTAATTATGGGATTCATAATATGTCATATAATCTTGGAAATGCTGTTAAACAAAATTAAGAAAACAAGTTATTAGTCCACAAATAAAGTAAATGAAAAATAAAAACCAAATTTTATAATTTATTGGAGGATATTGAATAAAGAATATATTATGGTTGTGAAAATTTCAACTTATCATTTATTATTCAATTATTAAATATAAAATGTTTATTTAGTTTCAATGCAAAAATTCAATTCATACTTTATTAACAAAACATATGCACAAGGAAATGAAGTTCCTTGATCTTATTCTGAAACTTAATAAATTATTTGTGAACTAGACTTGATTAAACAAAACAAATGTTTGTATAAATGATTTGATTCTTTTTCGAGGTAATTATTTGAAATCAACATTATATATAACTTATTATATAGAACTTGTAATTTTTCTTGATATAAAGATATGCATAACAAGTTGTCCAAAGAAAGTTGTGTTATTCTTCTTTAGCTTAACAATTATATGTATAATCTAATATTGCCGAAGAAATGAGGTGACACAAATATAGGACTTTTGATGAAGATGAAAAAATGAGACATCTAGTTGATTTTACTGCCTCAAAGAATTTTGATTCGAAATATCTCACTTTTTTGTGGTAGATTCATGTAATGTTGGATTTGACCTAACAAGTGGCAATTTTAATCCATTTAGAAAAATGAGGAATTCAGGTAGTGTGTGACTAGTTGTTTTAAGTTGTTTCAACTTGTCACATTGGATGTGCGTGAAAGATCCTTACTTCATTTATTCTAGATCCTAAAGCTTTTGGAAATGTACAACCTTTGATTGATGAATTGAAAAAACTATGGGAGAACCATGTAGAAACATATGATGTGTTAATGGAAGAAACATTTATATTAAATGATCTATTTTGTGGACTATTATATGCATCTATAGGGATGGAGTACTAAACGAAATTTTGCTTGTTCTTGGTGTAATGAGGATACATAACCCTTAAGTTTATTGATACTAGTTTGAGTAAATTTTAAGATAATTTTGACTCTTATCTTGATTTAATTTTGGTAAGTTTCTGTGCAGCAGAATTAAGGCTGAGCCACAAAGAGCAAACCTCTTAGGAGAAGAAACCTCAAGATCTAAACTTGCACCTGAGATATAAAGACTCCTTTTCAAAGAAGTTATCTCAAGAGCTAAGCATAAGAGGATGAGCCTAAGCTTGAGCCATTAAAGCAAACCCACACATAGAAAGGAAACCTCTACACCTGAACCACATGTGCACTATTGAGTACAACCCTAGACAGTCTATAAAAATAGAGTTGAATCTCTGCTTTAGAGAGACATTGGGGAGAGAACTTTTAGAGAGATTTTTAGGAACACATTCTCTGTACTTCTTGAATAACTTTAGAGAGCATAAGAGAGATGGTTATTCAAAGCATTGTAATGTTTCCATCTATCATGAGGAGCTAAATCTCTCTTGTGTGGTGGTCATGATGTAACCCTTTGAAACTCTCATTAATTGGTATTATTGTATTTATTAAAGTAAGATTTTGTTTAGATGTTTGTAGATTAGTTTATACTCGTTGTTGGATGAAAAAATCACTCATCTTATTTCATCCACTTGGGATTGAGTAGGAATTGGTTCCAAGTTGTGGTCCAACTAATTCTCCTCATGCTTTTAGATGCTAGGAATATATCTAAGGCTCTAATTGGTTATAAAGTCCTAATCCTAATGCAAGTAACTCATTCATGCAGTCATAGAGGAATTATACTGAAGTTTGATGATCTTAGCCTATAGTTGGAATGGACCTAAAGTTACATTTAAGAGTACTCCCAAGATATGAATAATTGCATCTTTGTAAATAATATTGGATTGGTATAAGAGAAGGAAGGGGTGGTAAAATCTAATCTCAACACATCTTCATCGTATTGAAACCAATGCTTTTACTTAAATCTATCTCAACACATCTTTATTATCTCCATGAGTAGATAGTATCCATTAGACAGATATAGATTCAATCAAAATTTGTTTCTTCGGAGTACCAAAAGAAACAAAATATGTTGTAATATAAGAGAATTTATTCTCTTTCTTTGTCGGTTTTTAATTATCTTGGAGATTTCATAATGCTTACTCTAAAACTTTTTGTTTATAAGGTAGTAATCTTTTTCGTTTCTGTTTCATCTTCGGATTTGATTCTCTCTGAAATGTGTTTAGTCGCAACATTTGACTAGACATCTAGGGGTAAAACACTGTTTCAGTGTGGGCCGCAAGAGCAATACCAAATAGAGGCAAACTCTGAATACTTGATATGACCTTGCTACTTCGGGTCTTTTAACTGAAATGCATGAATCGTTAAAATTAGTGTCTGCTTTATAGTCCCATTGGTTAATGATACACGTAAGTACGGTGATATTGGGTTTAGATTGATTTCAGTAATAAAAAAATTAGATTTTGAATTTCTATCAAAAAATTAAAAATTAGTGTCATTATAATTACTGATCAATAAATATATCTATAAAAATCGAGGAGAAGGAAAAACTTGTATTTTTATGTTAAAAAAGTCAATTTATACCTGTTATTTCAAAAAAAAAAAGAATAAAAAATCGGGATTGTATTAACAATCGAAAAATGGTCAAAAGAAAGAAAAATCCCTATTTGACCCTATTTGGAATTGGATTTAGAATCTGAATTTTTTGAGTATTATTAAAGGATCTATGGAGAGAAATATACAAAGTTTCTTTCTAATCGACTCTTTTTCAAATACAAAAATATTAATATAAATTTTATATACAAGATAAGATTCAATTATGAATTTAGGATACTTACAATATATATTAGGATATTTACATTATATATTTAATAGATTCTAATAAAATTCTTTAAAATTATTTTATTTTGATGTTTAGATATTGAAATCACTTCTTTTTTTATACAAATCCATTTTGATGCACTTCTCACACAATACAAACACTTTTCCAAATCTCTATGGATATGGCACTTGTTGTTCTACATCTACCTAGTATACTTGTTGGAAAATTGATTGCCTCTAGGCATCAACAAGTTAAGAAAACTAGTGTTATAATTAGTTTGATTTCTATTTAGTGTTTGCTGCATGTTTTTATTACTTACCACTATTTGAAGTTGTTTTGTATGCAAAGAAGAAAACAAAAATAGGTTATGTTCTTTGATCTTGTAATTGAATGGACAACAAGGAAAAATAATAGCATGGATAAGAAGCACAACCAACTCGTGAAAAAATAGTGACAATAGCAAGAAGAAGTAGTTAACTCAAACTTAGATCTGCACTTTCTTACACCAGATCAAATGGCTATAGAAAACTATCAAATGAGGTTGCTAGGTGACTACACATAACAAAAGGGATCATGTTACTTCTCTTGTATTGTGAAACCTACTAAAGGTGTGGTGATGAAGCCAACGCTGTTATCTTTTTGAACTATGTGGAACTCTTGGAACTGATATTAACAATGAGAAAGCCATTTATCTTAAGTTATTCCCATTTTCACTCTTTGGGAAGGCTAAAACATGGTTATAATCTCACGTTAACCAAAGCTAATCAACTATGAAGATTTGGAGAAGAAGTTTTTATCTAGAGTTTTCCTGTAAGACCCGAGAAATTTAAATAATTAAATTAATAATTATTTAATAAATGCTGGTAGTGGAAGCCTTTATGACACTTAATGTTAATCATTGTGGTGTGGAAAAGTACTAGCTCAATTGGTTGAGAGTATTTTGATTGTGTGAGAGGACTTGGGTTCGAGTCCTATGTATGCCTTTGTGTGTTATTTCAATTTATGCATTATTTCGTTAGTATATTTGAAGGCTAGACGTGATAATATAATCCTAAAATTTTAGGAATTATCATAAATGTGAATTGGTTGAGCAATTGACTTGGTAATTGATGGGTTGTGGTTCAAACCTTGATGAGAACAAATTAATCTCTTCATTGTTGCTAATAATACTTATGGTCTGAATGTGAAAGGGTGGGAAAGCCCTAGAGGTAATGGGCAGCCAAGGGAGTTTGGAAAAATAGTCCATAATGGCTTATGAAAGGTAATAATAGACATTAAAAAGTCAATTTTCGTTTTATTTCTTTTTACCACAATTAAGAGCCATATAAAAAGGGAGGGTTAGGCAACTAGAAGGGTTTTGGAAGTCTGAAAAATTAGAGTGAGAAAGGATCACGAATTTTGAGTAAGAAAGCGAATTGGGATTGAGAGCAAAGCGATGGTGGTTGAGAGAGTAAAAAGGGAGGTTTCTTAGGTATTACAAAGCCAAGGTTAGGCAACCTTTTGAAGCAAAGATTCACAGGTTAGGGGAGCTCCTTTTCTATGCAATTATATGTTTATTGAGATGAATTTCGTGTATTGTGTAATGTGCAGCAATTATGTACCTTTGCCATGTAAATTGTTTGACAACAGGCTGTGAATTGGGGTGTGGGATTGTTTTGTTGTAATGTGATAAAACCCTTATGGGTTTGTATGGAAACTATGGAGCTATGTACTGATGATGTGTAAGGTCTGATTTCGTACTTTTGGGTGACTAATTGGTGTCCAAATCATGCACATAATGTTGTAACCTGAGATGATTTGTTTGGCATAGTAGAATGGGGTTTTAGGCATGTTGGGATAGGTTTCTGCATGCATTACAGGGGGGGTAAGTGCTATTCTCACTCAAGCTATCTAGGCTCGCCTAGGCGAGAATAGCAGGAAAGAAATTTTGGGTTGTGTTTGCACATCTCGCTCAGGCGAGGATTCGCGAAAAGGTGAGGTTGTGCTCGAGGGTCTCGCCCAGGCGAGGAAACCATGTTTTGAGCGACAGAGTCCCTCGCTCAGGCGAGAGGTACTCGCCTAAGCGAGAAATCGGGGTATATGCGTGTGCGTTCTGCTGTTTTGGCCGCCTAGGCGAGAGAGGTTGTGTTGAGCGAAGAGAGGCCTCGCCTAGGCGAGATGAGCTCGCCTAAGCGAGACTTAGTACGTAACGTTGGTAGCACGCTCGCTCAAGCGAGGAAGCTTAGCTTGAGCGAGACAGGCCTGGTCGCTTAAGTTAAGGCTTCTTGCCCAAGTGACTCTAGTGCAGTTTGTGTATATTGTTGTGTGCTTTGATGCGAATGTGGACCAGGAGATGCTGTGCCATGAGCGGGTAGGTTCATGGATGGAGGTTGACATGTGATGGTATGAGCGGGGAGGTTCATACTCTATTACTCTCCTGTGAAGATACGAGCGAGGTAGGTTTGTATGTTCCGTGCTCACAGTTGAGAGATGTTGCGTGCGGGGAGGTACGTAGCTGGAGGATCACATGTGTTGGACTACGGGCAGGCAGGTCCGTAGAGTAGGACTACGAGCGGGAAGGTCCGTAGAGGTAGGACCACGAGCGGGCAGGTTCGTGTGAGCATCATGAATCCTGAGTCCATGGTTAACTTTATTGATTAAATTGGAGGTTTAAAAGCCTTGAGGGTATTAAAGATGTGATTAGGGTCTAACTTTGAGAATATAATTATGTGTAATTGTATTATTTAACTGTTATGTTTCTCATATTTTGTTGAGCTCACCCTTTATGTTTGTGTGTGGTGATGATCGTGTAATTCTTTACACGGGAGCAGTTGATGATACAGGTGATGCTGCTAAGCCCTGAGACGGAGAGAGGGCTACTATGGGGATTATGATTTAGGAAAATTCTTAGGGTTTTCATTGTCTTGTCAGATTTTGGAAATTGTAATAAAAGTTCTATTTAATTTCTTTAAATTTATGGTGCTTTTATTATTGTGATAAATTTTCCCGCATTTTGGGAGTAGTGAAGTGCAACATTTGAACTCCTTTATTATTAATTATATATTGATTTATTTAAACCAAGTAATTTTCAGTAGGGATGTTACATTTCCCTCCAGGAAAATATATCAACATGAAATCTACAATTGCAACCTTCTCATAAGGAATTGATGAACCATTCTGTAAAGCATGTGAGAGGTATAAATCTAAGCTAAGAAAATGTTGCAATCATGGATTTGATGATATATCACAATTGAACATGTTTTACAGTGGATTGAGACCTCAAACCAGAATGTTATTAAATGCTTTTACAAGAGGAACTATAATTCTCAAAGATGCTAAGGAAGAAAACTATAATCATTAAATCATTGGCAACCAATACCAAACTCAACATGATAGGAGTCAACCATCTAAAACATGAATTTTGGAGCTGGGAACTTAAGATGCTATCTTTGCTTAAAATAAAATCATTTCACAACAAATGGAAGAGTTGAAAAAGTAGATGACAAAGTTGAAACTTGAGCCACGACCTCAAAGCTTAGCTCAACATGTGGCAAAATGTGATTTTTGTTCAGGTAATCATGAAAATGGTCACTACTTTATATCCAAAACTCAAAGAGAGAGAGGAGGAGGTGAACTATATGAATAACAACAAAAGGTCAGATAATTATTCCAACACTTGGAGAAAATCAACAACCAAATTGGAGACAAGAAGTTGGACCTTTAAATAGACAATATGCTTACAAAGGACAAAAAAATCACCAACATGACAACGTTTATAAAATTGAAGATGCCTTAGCTCAATTGATACATGTGTCAACTTCAAATTAGGATACCATAGAGGCATCCATGAAAAGCCTTGAGGTGCATATTGGCTAGATTACAAAGCAACTAGCAAACTAGTAGGAAACTCAAATATCAGCCAATACCAAAATTAATCAAAAGGAACAATGTAAGTCCATCATAACTAGACCAAGCACAATGATAGATAAGGGGATTGGTGATAATTTGAGAGAACAACCCCCTTTTGGGGAATAAAATTTCCTTTTTAGGGAACCTCCCCTTTCGGGAGAGAAAGAGAGAGAAAAATAATTCTTATAAGAAGAAAGACACTTGACCTAAAATTAGAGAAAGTAGATATACATTCTAAAGGTTGGAGGCATTCATATTTATTCTTTTTCTAGTGTTGAAAATGTTAAGCAGTAGCCAACTCCCTTATTCATGAGATTGGATGTAATGTATTCTTAACTCTTTGTGAATTCCACTATTCAATATAATTCTTTTCCATCATTCTTGTGTGCTATTCTTGGTTTAATTGCACGATAATTATTAATTGCATATTTGTGGGTATCTAATCATTGGACACGATATTAAAACCTAGACTAAAATAGACAACTAATTGATTGTGCATATAGACATAGAGTACATTAGGTTTTTTACTATTCAAGTTTAGACTTGTCCCTAGAACATTAGGGCTTGTTACATAAAGTGTGAATGTTAGAGTAGAAATTATAAGAATATTGTTTGGTGTTTTTTCTTTGAATTGGATCACGAAACTCAATCCTAGTGAAGTCTTTATCATATATTGTTGAACACCATATGTTTGATAAAAATACAAAAAGAGTTTTATTTTTGTTTTTGTGAAATTTGTTGTTTAATTGAGTTGTGAATTACAAGAGTTGTCAAGTGTTGCAAAAGTATATTTGAAAATGATATGTGGACTTATCCACTTTATTACTTGTGCGATTTGGTACATTTGCCAATTTCTTAACAAAGCACAACTACAAACTTGTAGCTTAACCACAAAGGAAGTTTTAAGGAAGGAAGTGATCAAATTGTTTAGGTAAGCCCCATGCAAGTGGTACCTAAGAAAGGTAGAATGGTTGTGATTTGCAGTGAAAATAATGAATTAATTTCTTCTAGAATTCTCACGAGTTGGAAAATGTGCATGGACTACAGAAAACTCAATCAAGCAATAAGAAAGGATCATTTTCCACTTCCATTTTCCTGGATCAAATGCAGAGAGATTAACTAGTCAAGCATTTTATTGTTTCCTTGATTGATACTTTGGCTATAATCAAATAGCTCTAGATCCTCAAGATTAAGAGAAGACAACATTCAATTGTCCTTTTTTTGGCTTATAGGAAGATTCCTTTTGGACTATGTAATGCACCAACAACCTTCCAAAGTTGTATGCTAGCCATCTTCTCAAGCCTAATTGAGAAGAGCATTGAGGTATTTATGAATGATTTTTCTGTCCATGGTGATTCTTTTGTTATGTGCCTAGAAAACCTCAATACTTAAAGAGATGTGTGATGACTAATTTAATGCTTAATTGGGAGAATTGACATTTCATGGTGAAGGAATTTATTGTGTTAGGCCACAAAATATATGAGAAGGGAATTGAAGTAGATCTAATAAAGGGGGAAGTATTTCCAAACTTCCTCAACCTACTAATGTGAAGGGGGTTAGAAGCTTTGTAGGTCACACTATTGCAAAAATCACTTTTTATAGCGACCTTTTGTACTAGTTATAATCCACCTGGTATAAAAATGGTGCGATGATGTGTAAATATTATAAGATTTTTTGTACCAGTTCTAGTTATAACCTATATAGAAAGTAGTTTCTTATTTTTTTTTTATTTGTAAACACACAAACAAAGGGCTCTCAAAGCGTATTCTTTAAGGTTTTTCTTTTTCTATACTTCACCCATGTGCGGGCCACCTAAACGAAGCACCCATGTCCATTTCCATCGTTTGTCCTTTGTGCCAAGGTCGTCACCACTATAACACCAATGGTCAAGACGGTTGTCAATGATATCGCCAACATCGGTAACACAAACGTTGATGGGAATCACGATGCTAATGGTGGTAGCATATTTCTTCATGGCATTCTGTTCCACGCCGTTGTTGTCGTCAATTTCGGCGTGTGCAGTCGGGCCGCTTCTGATTTTGGATAGAGTATTGATGATGAGGTCATGGTGGAGATGTATTCGGAGGACCTGAGGGAGGCAGAACCAACATTCGTGGTTTTAGGGTATGTGGTTCTTTGTGGTACCAATTTTATTATGTCCTAGTCATTGTTTCCATGTTTTGTGCCTTATATACGACTAAGTGCATTAAGCGCGAAGATGGAGGGCGAACATGAATGATGTAGATAGGAATGAAAATTTTTTATACTAGTTGTGGGCTTAATCAGTATAAAAAGTAGCACTTTTTGTACCAATTTTAGAACTGGTATAAAAAGTGAATTTTTTTTATATCGTCTGCATCTATACTTATTTTGGAACTAGTATAAAAAGCCACTAATATAAAAATGCTTTTGTGCACTAGTGTCATGCATTAATGTTTGTACAAGATTTCTTAAAGATTGGAAAGCCTTTGAGCAATTTACTGGTTAAGGATGTCAAATTCATGTTTCCAACTTGCTATTCTAAAAGAAGAGCTTAAGCTTCTTAAAGAAAAAGAAGAAAGGTTATAAGAAAGAATGAAACTAGGACTCCCTCTAGAAGCTTCAAGACTTCTACACTTGTCAACACTATGAGGAGGATAATAGATTAGTCGAAACATTCCCTCCTACTAGAATAGGGAGCTTATGGATAAGCTCCAAATACTTGATCAAAATAACATGAAAAGTTGAGAATATAGGCAAAAGATGGAGTTATACATATGAGATTTGGGATTAGGGAGCATGAGGATACCATAATTTCTAGGTTCCTTAATGGTCTAAGTCTTGAAATAAGAGATAGAGTGGAGTTGTTGCCCTACCAAGATCTAAATAACTTGTACAAATTTGTATAAAGGTAGAGCAACAAATTTTGAGAAAAAGTTTTAAAAAAATAACCACTCTAGTTCTTATAAGAAGAAGGACTATAAGGGGGAGAGGAAACAAGTTAAAGAAGAATATGAACCCTCTAGGTACCTAGGCAAAGAGAAAGAAAAACCATGGGAAGGGTCATCATCACACACTCATAGTAGTGGAATTAAGTGTTTTAAATGTCTTGATAGAGGTCACATTGAATCACAATGTCCCGCCAAAAAGATCATGATCTTAAGGGGCATTGACATTTATAGTAGCCGAGATGAAAAAATTCTAGTGAGAGTGAAGAATCATTTGAGGATACCAACCCTTGTGATGGAGAACTTCTTATGATTAGAATGATTCTCAATGATCAACCTAGTCAACAACAATTTTCCCAACGAGAGAACATCTTTCGTACAAGTGTAAAGTTCAAGAAAACACATGTTTTCTTATTATAGAGAATGGGTCTGGTTGCAACTGTTGTAGTACTAGGTTGGTTAACAAGTTGGAATTGACTATTATACCTCATCTCAAACCTTATAAACTTCATTAGCTTAAAAAAGATATGGATATGAGAGTTAACCAACAAGTGAAGGTCAAGTTCTCCATTGGGAAAAATGAAGATATTGTGTTTTGTGATATAGTCTCATTGGAAGCTTGTCATATTTTATTGGGGAGGCCTTGGAATATTAAAAAGAAATCCACGCATTGTGTAGGATTTTCATTTGGGCCATGTTTTGGGCTTGTGCCTAACAAGGTTGTTTAGGCCTAAAAGGAGATATGCCAATTGGGTCTTGAAGAAAGGTGCCTAAAATTAAGGTTTTTCTACTGTAGAATGTGCGAACTTGAAGAGCAGGGTAGCTTTAGACCTCTCTTTATGAGCACCATGGCAAGGAACATGTGACTTAATTAGGTGGCAAGTCACACCTTGAGCATGCTCTCTTCTGGCTCCAAAATTAAAATTTCTAGACTAGTTTGAATAGTTTTTGGCTCTCCTTTTTGGAGACCATTTTTTGGGTTTCTTGGCCAATAAATTACAGTTTTTACCATTGTAAAATTAAGCTTGAACTTTAGTAATGAAATTTTGCCCAATTGTGTGTACATGACTCTTGTTTGAAACCTTAGAGTAGAACCTCTCTAGACTACTTTAGTTTCATTCCCGAAGAGTTGGCCTCGCCTCTCTAAGGAAATCCTCACCAAAACACTTCTTTTTCTTCTCCATTTCATAGCTTCCATGTCACTACTCATCAATGGAGTCTCCATTCATCAAGCAAGTGTTCAAGGATCATAGAGGAAGGCCATCATAACACAATCTAAACATGAAGCCCATGCATAAAAGAGAGCAAAGGTTGTTGTCCCTTTTGTACTAAGTAAGGTTATTGTACAATAACAACAAGTACAAGAGATGTTGATGCTACATGCATTGGCCAATGTGAGCAATGTTCAACGTCCTCTTAAAACATTGTTGTCCAAAATTCTACCCATTATAACTCAATGTGGAGGTTTATGGTGTGATTATCTGTGCAAAACATATGAAATAACTTTAGGCTTCACATCTTGAGATAGTTTAGTGACTAGTACAAAACATACTCTTTAAGTTGGTTATTTTGATTTTTTTAAGTTTATTTCCGAACAAACTTAGATTTGGCATACTTAACAAACTTAAAATTGAAGTTTGTTGTTTCGCAACACAATTAAATTTCATATATTTTTTTAAAATTAATTTTGTTTTAGAACGAAACCAAAATCTTTAATATAGAAAATCTCCTAGAATAAAATATATAATTGAAATTATTCATTTCTAGTACATAATAAACAGTTCCAAAATCAAAATAAACAATTAGATTTCTAACTTAAAATTCATAGTCTAAAACTTAAAATAAGACCTAAACAAAACTTAATCAAAACCTAATTTGCATGTTGGATTAGATAATTTGCTCATTGATGTGTTCTTTAGGCAATGTCCTACTTTCATATAGGTGACAAATCATCGAACACCTAAAACAAACAATGTTATTATATAGTGGAGTACCTCAAACCGTAGAATTCATGCAGTAGCTATAAGTGTTTACCATTGTCCAATTTTCATACAACTTTTATACAAAAGTATTAATTTAAAAATTAAATATCTCACCTTAAGATATATAATTTAAACTTGTTTTTTTTTTCTTTGACACAAAATGTCTTTGCCACCCTCCTAGGTTCAAGGAGTCGAGTCCAAATTGGTCCAAGTTCTACAACATTTGCAGGAATGTTATCCTTCATCCAATCCAATCATTTTAGGTGAATTGATTCATGACTCCTAAATTAAATTATTTTGTACAGGGGGCTAGTGTACAAAGGAGTTGGTGTATAAAGGAGCTGGTGTACAGAGGAGCTAGCATATAGGGGCTGATATATAGAGGAGCTGGTGTACAGATGAGCTGGTACAGACGAGTTGATGTATAGAAGAATTGGGAGGCTGGGAATGTGGGAGCATAGGGGCCAAGTATATCTCGCCCCAGCTAGGCAAAGGAGAAAGTCGAGTATATCTCGGCCCAGGCAGGGGGGTGTGAGTGTCTTAGCGCAATGCAGGCAATGTATAGGCGTACTAGCAGTGATGGTTCCAAGTTGAGTGAGAAAATGTAACGAGGTGCTAGACACTATCGGCAGTTGTGATGCAACATTGATGAAGAGTTATTAGTGTTTATGAAAGGTAATAAAGTTAGGGTTAATGACAAGTAATATAAAGTAAGGGTCTGTGTTTACAATAGGAGACTTCACTACATGGTTAAACAAATTTAAAGCTACCATGTTAGATGCATTGAATGCATTAACTGAATTCAATTCTTCACAAGTAGTTTAGTTACATACTTCACTATTGTGAAGTTGGAAAGAATTCAATTTAATTAGCATATTCTATTTTTTAAGTAAAAATAAGCATAATTGTAATTTTAAACTTTTAAATGTAATTAAGTTTAAATCAATTTCATTCTCGTGTAATTTTTTATCTAGAGATTTGTGGAGTATAAATTTTAAGAATGCCTCTAATAGCTAGTCTCAAGTGTCTTTCTATATAAATAACCATTTCTACCTGATGTGCCAATGACAATAAAAATAATCCAAGTTAATTCTTAGATGCCTACATAGCTTAGTTGACCTTGCTTATGTACTTAATTATATTATGTTAGGCTATAGTCAAAGCTTTCCCCAAACCCTGTTTAATTTTAAACGTTAAACTCAACATCTATATGTAAGTCATATAATAATACGTAAGTCATAACAGATCTTCATTAATTTTGAGAAGTGAAAATAATATATTTAAAATTTATATATTTTATCATTATTACTTATACAACAAAAATAATATATAATTTAATAGAATTATAATTATAATAGAAATTTTATATATTTAGTAGATTTTTCTATGTATTCTTAAATTATTGAACCTTTAACCTATGATTAAGTCAAAACTAAAATTTTCAGTTATATTTTTTTTAATATAAATAATTATATTATATGCAAAACAATTATCTTCTATTTTATTTTACAATCTTATATTTCTTAGTCAAAAATTGATATAGTTCAAAAATGATTAATAGACTTTTCAAATTTCAATAATTAAGAATATTAACTATAAAATATTGTTGTTAAAATTTTAAATTGATTTTCTGTTCAGTATAACATTAACCATTTAGTAACAAAATCATTAACTAATAGTAAGTGAGTAAGTAAAATGATGATAAATAATTAAATTTTATCTATAATTACATTAAATTTTTTAAAAATTATAAATATATTCTAATAATAATAAAGAAAATTGCATTAACATTTAGCATGATATAATTTTCAAACAATTTAAATCTTAAAAGCTTTGATTAAAGTTTTAATTTAGATCATTTATTTACAATTTGTTAAAAGAATTTGCAAGAAAAGACTTTTTTCTTGCTATTTTTTCTAGAATTTTAATTGACAGGTAATTCCTTCATGGGTAATTATTTCCTACAAAATTATAAAATTCGCAAGTATTTTCTACAAAATTTGTTAAAAATAGTGTTTTATACAAAATATTTTGCAAAAAAAAAATGGCAGAAATTTCTTGCAAATTCTTTTTCATAACAAAATTTAAAGTTTTTCATAATGTATCCATACTTCCCTCCTTGAATCACAAAATCCAACGCAGTTACATTTTCTAATCCATATTACCAATTTAAAGGTTCCTTTCATAATTCTTGCTCTATTTATTTAGGAAGGTGAATTGAGCAACATATTCTTTTACAAATGATGAAGAGAATCTAGATGGAAAATTATTAATATAATGGTATGTACAGTTTTTATGGGTTCTTAATATTCTAATAAAGATATTTCATAAATGATAATAAAGTTCGCGTTTATCCGTTGTTGTCATTTAATATAATTACATATAGTGTTGATTCAATGTTTATTATATTTCCTGGTTCTATGTAATATCTCTTTCCGATGTTAAATTTTTATGCATGTTTTAGATTAATGCTAACAAATTCATATATGAATAATCAATTGATAGTTGTTTGGGCAAGGGTCAAAATGACACATCTCCAAACGATCACTTGATATGTACTATCTTTATCCTATGATACAAGATCTAATATATATATATATATATATATA
>Ga0214542_1008302_pt1 | contig 17300 bp, 10 predicted proteins | sample CNSS1metaG_FD_160096 | JGI IMG/M metagenome (GOLD analysis project Ga0214542, IMG submission 160096) | Root nodule microbial communities from cowpea collected in UCLA plant growth center, Los Angeles, California, USA - CNSS1 | ecosystem: Host-associated > Plants > Roots > Nodule | place: USA... | reverse complement strand
CAATTAATTTAGATGATTGAAGATGTATTAAGATGTATTAACATTTTGATGTTGTTTATGGGAGAACCTACTGGAGAACCTATGTATTAAGATGTATAAATATTTTGATTTTGGTGTATTGAAGTATGAGGCTTATTTCAAGTATTATTTCCTAAGCACTTTCAAATTATAAACTTTATATTATTATTGCGTATTACAATCATATGTAATTAGTGCAATTTGGTTCAAAATAATGTAATTCAGTTCAAAAACAGTGCAATTCAGTTCAAAAATAGTGCAATTCAGTTTAAAATTAATGCAATTCGGTTCAAAAATAGTACAATTCGGTTCAAAAAATAGTGAAATTTATTCAAAATCAGTGCAATTCGATTAAAAAACGGTTCAAAGATAGTGTAGTTAAGTTAATAATTAGTGCAGTTCAATTCAAGAATAGTGCAGTTCAGTAAAAAATCATGCAGTTCAGTTAAAAAATAGTGCAGTTCATAAAACAGTTTAGTTTATAACAGTTCAGTACAATTCATATTATAGTGCAGTGCAATTCAGTGCAGTTTATTTTTCAGAAAAACAGTTCAGTTCGTCTGAACTGTTTTTTAGCTCAGTGCAGTTCATACGAACTGTTTTTTAGTTCAGTGCAGTTTTTGGTAGTTCAGTACATTACAATTATTTTTGCCCAGCTCTACATATAGCTTCTTCAATAGACTTAGACTTATATATATTAGGAAGCTTAAAAGTTGCAAGAAATGGAAAACTTATTAGTTCAAAACCAATCAACAATTTCTGAAACTGTTTTTTTGATAACAAGCTTTCACTTCCATATGCTTATAAAACAACAAAACCATGATTGAAACCCCTAGACAATCCATTTTTCCTCCGATGTAGAGTTTGGTGCTTAGGTAAAATAGGCCTTAAAAGCAAACTAGGCTTTTCATACACAATTTTAATATATTTTTCATATGGTCCATCAATTTCTCTACACCCTTTGAATCTAATTATAGCTGCCAAGCTTGTACCTTTGCCCCAACAATTGTATGAAAGAACATCGCTTCCAAACTCAAGTTTTCTTCTTGGCAATAACACCTAATTACTGCCTTAACAACTTGGAAATTCAAAAATTGAAGGTAAAATCATTAACCCATTTCTTCTTCCTCTCTCTTTTTTTAAAAAAAAAAAGCCAATGGAGACTCGATGAGAAAGCCAACATTGCATTCATATTGATATTAGAACTAAACAATACTACAATGTGATCAACCCTTCCCATCAATCTCAATCATGTATAGTGTTTGCGCCACAAAGACAAACATAATGGATTCAAAATCTTGGAGAAGCTTCTATACAATACAGATAAAGGCCTAGGAATGACGCATAAACTACTGCATGGCACACAATTTATAAGCTCTACAATGGGTAAACTGGATATTTTAAGTTGTCTAAAGGTCCAACCAGAAAGGGAGTTCGAAAATGAAAAAATTACCAAATAACGAGACCCATGTCAAATGAAGATGAATGGGTAAAACCATAAATTTGATATTGAAAATGACAAAAATGCCAGGAAAATGGACAACAGTCAAAATATTAAGCATGGGCATGTTGGTATTTTCCATAGTACTTTATTTTATTAGTTATATAATTGATAATTGATGTAGTTGATATGCCAAACTACCACAAAAATACTCTTTTAATTCACTTTTATATCATATTTCACCATATTTTCCTTTTACCCTATTTTGGTTTCACCATATGTTGATTTTACCCTAATTAATTCAAAATTAAAATGAATACAAAGCAAATGGGTCCATATAATTAAATATTTTATATGTAAGTCAAATAGTGACACCTTAAACACTAATCCGTTAACGATTTAAATGAAATTATGAAAAAAAAGGATGAAATTGAACATAATTAACGAAAATTGGGACTACATTGAAAAAAAAATACCACATTAAAAAACTGAATGAAAATCAAGAGCAAAGTAGCATTTAAACCTAAAATAAAACACTAACAAGATATTGATATATGCAAATATTTAATGTGTTCAAAATGTAAAAAGTAAAAAAAATTAAAACACGTGAATAAATATTTGAATTTAATAAAATCATAATTTGTTGATATCATAAAAAACCAATAAATATTTCATTTTGCATAGCCATAATTGTTAGATCTGAAAAAAAATAATGTTTAAGACTTAAAAAATTTAGATTTTCATATGAATCTATAATAAATAATAAATAATAAAAAAATAGTTTGTAATAAAAAATAATAAATCACATTAAATAATAGTTAACAATTAACAATTAACAATTGATAATAATAAATATAAATAATAAATAAGTAATATAAATAAGAATACAAATAGTAAATAATATCAACGAGTTTTTTAAACGACTTCACAAGTCTAATCAAGAAAGTCTACTGGATAAATCCATTAGAAGAGATCACTAGACGAGTTTACTAGAAGAGTCTATAAGACAAGTTAGGCACACAAATTCAACAAATTAGGTCAACAAGCATGTTCATTAGACGGTTCTATCATATATTTAAAACAATTTTAAAATAAAATACATTTTATTTGAAAACATATATAAATAATAAAATATTATTAATTTTTTACAAAATAAAATACTTATATTATTAAAATAATAATTTTATTTTATTTTATTTTTAAAATCACGGTGCAAATGCTAGAAATAAAGCACTCATACTATATTAATATTTGAAAATATTTAATGTATTCCAAATTTTAAAAAAATAAAAGATTTGAAATATGTTAATAAATTTTTGGATTTAAATATCATATTTTTTTAATGTCATAAAAGCACAATAGATATTTCATTATATAATTGTGATTGAGAAGTCCGAATAAGTAATACTCCACCAAGTTTAAAAAAATGTGCTTTTTTATAATCCACAATAGATAGTAAATTACAATAAAATATTTTTTAATAAACAATAATCAATAATAATAAATCATAATAAATAACAATGGATGTAAATTGTAACATCCCATTTAAATAATAATATAATTAAATGAAATCTTATACCAGATAATATAAAGAGCCAAGTTGCAGAGTATAAAGTCACTCCTTACACTTATTCAAGGTACTTAAAAGGAAATACTAAAGCTCACTACCATGCCTATAACCCAAAAGGAGTAAAAGATAACCAATATTTGAAATAAAGCCTTAGGGGCAATACAATACACGGGCTTTCACCCTAAAGAAAAGCCCAAAGAGACATGAAATCCAGCACGGGTAGGCTGTGCAGCGGAACCATCCTTTCTCTGTTGACCTCGAGTACCTCTCGCATCTGCTCTCATAAATAAATTGATGATCATCGCAACGGTAGAAGAACAACATACAAGGCAATCAAACAAGCAGAAGGGTAAGCTAGAGCCAAAAAGATTTTATCATGCAATCATATATACTTTCACAGTCCAATATACATACGTCATCCAAGCATGTTATGACCTCCCAATCAATACATTGGGACTCGACTCGACTCATCCGGATACATATAATCTGGTCGAATTTAGCGGATGCTCGCACTTGTGGTGGATACCTCTGCTCACCCCCGAGCTGCTCACCCCCGAGCTGTTCACCCCCGAGCTATGTGTTACAAGTGTTACAATGAATCAATTCCCTCACACACAAGGTTAACCCTTAATGAATATTAGGTCTCCTGCTACTCTCACCACAGGAGTCAGTATGCTCTAAGTGAGACTAACTGACTCCTTAGAGTGTCAGGATGTAATCCTTACCTTGAATCCTTACCAAATTATATAGATGGGGCACCACCATGGACACCCACTAACAGGGGCCATGGAATTACGTCTCGACCACTGAAGCACGACCCTGAAATCCCACCTAGAGATTTCAAAGAATTACGCACTGACCACAGACCAATCATGTTCAATCAATCAAGTAATGTTTACCATACACAATATCTCATGCCAACCTTTACAACCCATTCTCATTCATAACCAAATGTTGAATCCATACCAACTCATCATTCCCAAATAGTGAATATATATTTGTATTTCATATCAATACCATGTCTCCTTGATACCAACCATCTCATTTAAATCACATGCCAAGTTCATACCAAACCCATCATCCACAATCCATGAATCACATCACTCATGCATAATCATTTATCACATGCTTTTAATATAACAATTAGATTCAAGCCAGTAATAACCATTCAAGATTAGAGAAACAACCAAACTACAACGATCTTGCGATAAAAACTGCTCTCACTATAGAGCTCTGATTCGAGACCGGACCGGTCAAAGTCAAGAATTATGTGTTAAGGATCAGCTGTTAAAATTTCAGCTCGATCCAACGGTTAACGTATTAGAAATCTTCATTTTACGAAAAGTGTGCAGTGTAGAAAAAGAGTAGCGCCACATCAATCAAACATACTTGCACACAATACATTTTTATCCGACCAACAACCTCATTCAAGCATCACAACCATACAACAGACCAAAAATGGGCAAAATAAATTTAAAAACATAAACCCTAGCTTCCCTTACCTGGAAAGGAGTTAGCAGAGGACTTCGACACCCGAACCGTGACGAATAGTAGCTCAAGCAATAGCCTTGAGGGCTGGAAAATAGTGGAATGAGCTTAAAACGAGTTCATTAAGACAACCCTAGTTGGAACTACGAAGAATGAACAGAATGGAGCAAGAGCATGAGTTGGAAGCTGACTTACGAAGAGTAGAGAACTGATATGAGTTCACTTGATGAGAAACAATGGCTGAATCCTAGCAGAACTTCACAACTGCTCAAAGGGGAAGTAAGGGAGAACTATTTTTCTGAAATGATACGAATGAGTGGGTTAGGGCAGGTCTTGGGTCATTTAGCTCCCTATGGGCCAACCCTTAGGCCCATTAGACCTTGGGGTAGCCCTTAAAGATTGGGCTGAAATAAGAGGGTTTTACATAAATCTTAATAAACATAAACAACAATATATAATAAATAACTCATAATTAATAATATAAATAATAAATAATAAATAATAAACAATACAAATAATTAATTATTAAATAAACAATATTAAGTTATAAAATAAAGCACTAACATGATATATATGCAAATATTAATGTATTGAAAATTTAAAAAATTAAAAGATTTGAAATATTTAATAAATATTTGAATTTAGTAAAATCATTTTTTAGTGTCATAAAACTCAATAAATATTTCAAGTAAAACTTAAAAAATGTATGAAACTACAGTAAAGATAAATGATAAAATAATACTTTATAATAAAATTCAATAAATTATAATAAATATAAATAATATAAATATAAAAAATAAATAAGTAAATAATGTAAATAAGAATACATTAATAATAAATAATATAAATGTGTTCTTCACTTAGGTTGTATTCCTTTGCATGAATTTACTATTCAAAGAGAATAGCAAGCGCCGCTTTGCAAGATTCTTTGTGTTCCTTTGTAGTAATTGTGAGTTGATGGAAAGAGAAGAATTGCAAGATTAGGGTTGTTTTTGAATCTCGCTTGAATGAGGAGATTTGAGAGTGATTACAATAATTTTACTTAAATAACCTCGCTTTAAGGCAAAGTGATGAGTGTGCCACCATATAGATGGTTGATGGTGAAGAATCCATAACAGAGTTGGGTTATGGTTCAGTCTTCATGCAACTTGACGAATGGGATGATGCAGGCTGCCATGCACATGGTGTGGGAACAAATTTGTGCTTCAAGGAGGAAATGGAACCGATTATGGGTTTCTTGGATCTGATTCCAAAGTGCTAGCTTTGTGTGTGGAACCTAGGGATGACAAATAAACCTATCCTTGTGGGAATTGCCCGAACATGTTCCCGTTTTGATGGAGAATCCCCATATTGACTGGTAATGGGAAATCTCCGACTTTTTCAATTGGGGATGAGGATGAGTATCAAGATGTACATATTTGCCTCATCCCGTTCCCATACCTGCCATAATACCCGTTTCTGCCATATCCCGTCTTTGTTTAAATTATTAAAATATTCATAGTCAATTAATATTTTTCTTTCACATGAGAATGTTTAACATTCTCAATTTAAGTGTTCAATAACATAAACCTTTTATTTACTAGGTAATATAAAAAAAATTATCTTCTTTACTTTATTATTATTAATTTTTGTTTCATTTGAGGAACTATTTTATTTCGCTAAAATAATTTTCGTTGTTTTTCAACCATTGACTCTGTTGATATTTGAAAAATTTTCTTAGATCTCTAAAGTATTTTTCATTTTATCATACATTTAATTATACATTTATTCTTTTGTGCGACTTCATTCAATAGACTCTTAAATTGTTTTTGAGACATACATTTGATAATTTTTTAATATTTTTATTTGTTGTTTATATGTATAATACTATTTTTATATATTTTATATAATTTTTTTATATTTTAACTCATTATGATATTGTGATTTTGTCACTATAATTGTATTAATAAATTTTATTTACTATAATATAAAAATTTAATGTAATTGTCATGAATATCTTTTATCACCATGCAATGTATATTGATGTTCAAAAGATACAATATTTATGTTAACATTTTATTATTATTAGTTTAATCTTTGTTATTTGCATGATTTGGATTAAGTGATGTATTATAACTTTTACTAATGTGTAAATAAGAGATTTGTTAACATTTAAAAAATTGAATTAAACAAACTTTTAAAATATATTTTAATTTGAATATTTGTTTTCCTTTTGTATTTTTTTAAAATATTTTTAAATTTTATCAACTAGCTTTCATTAATGTTTGTAAATTTAATAAATATTTTAATTCTCATGAAATTTTATTTGGTATTCTAATGTGAAATATTTAATTATAATTTCTTTCTAAATATTTGATATCAAAAAAATAATCATCCACTTAATATTAAATATTTGATAATATTATGTTATTTACCATAATTCTTTTTATTTTATAAAAATTAATTAATCAATATTAAAAGTAAGAAATATATATATCCGTTGAGTTTGGGTATAAGAATCGGGATGAGCCAAATATATTTAATTTTCTTAAAATCCCGTACATTACACATATATCATTATATTTTAGTATATTTTTAAACTCTTGGTGCGTCAAAGAGTGATCGCAAAAGACGCTGTAAGAATAATCATATCGATATGTTTTCAAATATTAAAAGAATTGGATTCTCTATTTTATTTTTAGTTAGTGCAGCAAATTAAATTTAAATAAATAATTATGAAAAAGACCATTAAACCTTGCTTTTTCATTTTAATACTTTCTTCTATCTTAATTAAGGGTTTTCTGACTTGAAAATGAAGTTAAAACGGTTCTCAGCGTTCTTTGTACATCTATGCCAGTGAGAGAAACTCTCTCTTCCTCTCTTTAGAAACCCTATTGCACGCTTTTCAATCCAGCTCCACAATGGCCAACAGCAATCTCCCTCGAAGAATCATCAAGGTTCGCATCCATTTCCTCATTCATATCCCAATTTTAATTTCAGTTTCATTTCTAATCGATTGGCTCGGTTGCTGATAAAACGGAAGAAAGTCGAATTTCCATCTTGGATTTTTTGCTTCTTCCCTGCCCTGTGTTATCGCGTGTGAATTTCTGAATATTGCCCTCTTGCTTAAATTCAGTGGCGACGAGAATGAAAAAAAAAATGAAAAACGCATGAAATTTGAAACGTCTGAGGAGCTAAACATTAGGGATTCAACTACCCTTTTGCTTTTAATATTCGTTGGAAATGAACCGTATTTCTGGGTTTTTGAATTTTTATATTTGAATTTCGATCTTTGTAAATGTTTTAAACGTATTTTTTTCTTCTTTATTTCAACAGGAAACGCAGCGTTTGCTCAGTGAGCCAGGTAACTGATCATTCCAAACTTTACCTTTGTTTATTTATATTAAAGTTTTGTTCTCAGTTTATTGTAGTGCTATAGAAGCTCATCCTTAGTTGAATTAGTAGCACTTATGTATATATTTAGCTTAATTTAGTGTCGTCTTAGATATATGGAATAATATTACCCTGGTAATTTAATGATCTAGATAAAGATTCAAGTCAAGGGTCGCGATGTTTCATGCTTTTTGTTTTCATTCTGCTGATTACTTGTTTTTATCAGTTTCTGATAGTATGATGATCTTCTGATGCAGCACCTGGAATTAGTGCGTCCCCATCTGAAGACAATATGAGATATTTCAATGTGATGATCCTGGGACCGACCCAGTCACCTTACGAAGGTAGTTTTGGTCTGACAGCATTATTTTCTACGTTCTAATAGTTTAAATATATCTTGTTGTTTTAAAATATACTTGCAAGCAATGTGGGAATAAAATTCCTCTAGATTAGGGCAAGTGTTTTTTTTGGAATTAAAAGTATCTGGAAAATTCATGTAAGCAATTGTGTTCTACAGTTTCTGGGAATGACATTTTGCCATGGAAATTTCGTCCTTTTACTTTTAATTTTTCAGTTCACGGTCTTTGCCTTAGTATGCGTTTGGGTGAGTGTTTGCAAGGTTTTTTTTAGATGATTTTATAAAAATGATTTGGTTGAAAAGAATATGAAGCGAAGTGATCTGAAAAAAGTGAATATAATATATAGAATTGATGTTGTTCTCTATATTACTCGAAATCCCCAATGTTCTTGTTGATTCTCTTCAACATTCATGACCTAACTTGTCTCAGATTAAAAGTTATCCAATTATGGTTTGAAACATTCAATCATGTACAGAGATGGGTTTTGGTTTGGAAAATGCAAAATTTAACTAGCTAAAGCATAGCAAACTATTACTCTAGTTATGGCCTATTTGCCAAGTCAGACAGTTTACTGTTAATCAACTTGTGGCCTACTTGCCAAACCAACCTACCAAACTATTCCTGTGGTTTTGACCTGTTTGCCTATCAAAACAAACTATTATTCTACCCGTGGTGTTCTTGCAAAACCAAACAAACTATTACTCCATTTATGGGCTACTTTTAGGTCTTTTGTGTGTACTGTTTGTGATATGTTACGAAGCATGAAATTACAAGGTCTCTGAACAGCATCTTTCTTAGAGTCCGCTTTCTCTGCTGACACTGTTTTGGTACTTTAAAGATAATTTTAATATATTTGAAAATTTTAAAATTAATGACCATCAGTGTATTTTGAAAGCACAACAGAGGAACAACAGAGAAAAACCAGTAGAGAATCCAAACTCTCTTTCTTATTACCTTTAATGCACCTTGAATTGGTTTCACGTATCCCTTATTTATATGATACTGATACTCCAAGATACTTCATTGTGATGAAGTATCCAAACCTATGGAGCACAAATACTTGTATGATGACAATAATTTATTATTTTTTACTTTGGCAATGTTTAAGAAATGTGATTTTAATTTGGATTCGCACAAATTACATTTATGTATTTATTATGCTTTAAGAGCTATTACATTGGTCACACATTGTATCCGCTTATTTTAGAAGCTTATTGTCGAAGATACACATTGTATCTGTGTATCATAGCTTATTACATTTTATTTAATATCCCACCCCTTCTCTCTCCGCAGCCTTCAACAAACATACGAGTCTGACTGGTTTAAATGAAATTTAATGCCTTAGGGCAACATTATTGGTTTTTCTTGCTAGATCCACATTAACTTTTTTGAATGTTGATGTTATTTTTCTACCCAACATATTGATAAATTTAGTATGGTGTTTTTCTCATGCATAAAGAAGCTGCTATTTAGTTCATCTTTAGTGTAGGTTTATAAGCAGTACATTAAATAGAAAAGCCAAGTTTTTCTTTACTAGAACATGTTTTGATAACCAAACTTTATCAATGCTGTTCATGCCTACAAAATGCAGCGCCTGCTATCAATTCTGCTGAACAGTTTTAACTAAATATTAAACAATTCGATGAACTTCTTTCTCCATAATTTTTTCTAGATAATTTGTTCTTTTTGAACGCAATGCTTGCCATTGATGGTTGAAATATTTATAATACTTGATCAGAAGGGAATAAAAAAGATGTACAAAATATTTGATAGGCATACTCTTTACTTATCTTTTGTTCCTCATTGAATACATATTTTGATTCCCACTATGGAGAGTTGGGAGAGGTTTTGATTATGCACTCATACCTGAAAGACATGGTTTTGGAATTATTAATTCTACTCTTTTGATTGCTTGCCTTTTAGCTATCCTATTATGAGGTAGTTTTTGGCCCAGTTTATTTTGAAGTGGAAGGTGCTTGGTTTTTCTGGCTCAAGTTTTGAAAGAAAAATATATCATCCCTGCTTATTGGTTCTTTTCATGGAGGACTTATGTATTATATTTTAATACTTAACTTATTATTATTATTACTTATTATTATTAATATTATTATTATAATTATTATTTTTATCATTTATATATTATTTTTAATAATACATCTGTTTATAAATATAATTTTTGTTTATGAATATAAGTTTTTCTAATTCATAACTTTTTGAGTTGAGTTACGATCTTTTTGTCTTTCTGATCCCCTCAGGATCCTCAAGTTTAACAACACTGCTTGTTTTGCCCTTAGCTGAATTTGATTAACTTTCAGACATATTAGACTATAAGATGGTACTGACTATGTAGGAATTGCAGAATTAAGAAATAGGACGTATAAAAAGTAAATATATAGAATATAAATTTTAATCTATGTTCAACCGTGCCAGGAGAAAGTACCATTTGAGTAGAGATATCAAAATGGGTTTCAACTCGTGAGCTGACCCAACTCACCATAGGCTAGAGCTGGGGTGGACTGGAAAAAATTTAGGTTTTTAAATGTGGGTCAAATTTAACCCAACTCACTTAACCTGTGGGTTAAATTGGTTTGAGCGGGTTGAAGGTGGGTTGACTTGTATCCACCAACGACAGTCCTCTATTAGTTTTTTTACAATTTTTTCGTAAGTTTTTTATTATAATTATTTACTACTTCTAATTGTGTAGGTTGACAATATAATTTTTTTAAATAATATTGTTCAATAATGTTTGAATAGCTTAGATGTTTGATTTATTTGTTTGTCAAGTTGCCTAGGTTGACACTAGTTTTCAACTACTATCTTTATAATAATGTTTGGTGAAATAGGTGAACACTTTGATTGTAGTATTATAAAATAATGAATCAAGTCATTTCACTTTGATTGTACTGCAATAAATATATAAAGTAAATTGAAAGAACAAAACATCCTTAAATTAGTCAATCCACTAACCCATCAACTTGTGGTGGGTTGAGCCGGGTTACAAAATTTCCGGTTCACCAAAAAGTAAGCTTGGTTGAACTTGACTCATTTTTAGTTCAACCCATGGTGAGCCAACCTATGTGAGCCAGGTTGGCTCACTTTGACACCCCTAAATTTCTGCAATAGTGCAAATTTCAGTTCAAAGGCCAGAAAGTTTAGGCCAGAATGCCTACTGTAAACTGAAAGTTGGTGGTGATTCAAATGGTGCAAAGAAAATAGAAGAATGAATAGTGAGAATGGCCAAAAGTACAAGGAGGAGAAGATCATGCTTGTGCAATTGCTCAACTTCTGCACAGTGGAAAAGAATAGATAGCTGAGAGTCTTGATGGCAACCTTCTGCCTTGCAGACTCTTGTTCAAACCTTTGAAGTGCCATTGTGAACATAGAAAGAGAAAAGAAAAGAGAAACTTTCCAAACAGAAGAACCCTAATAACTTTTCATTCTTTCTCCGCAATGTATTGTGTAACTTAAAAACAAAGAATAAACAAACTCAAACTCTATTGTGAAGTTACAAGTTTGGCTGAGTTACATGAGTCCACCATGATTCCACTGAGTATGCTAAAAGAACAAGTCCGTCGCTGAGTTAACTTGAAATGAGGTGCTGAGATCATAAACTCATGCAACTTTACAAGCTGGGTTTTAGGAAAGGGTCTCTACTCCTATGTACTATTGTGATTTGTTTTCAATTTGGAATATGTACTTGCATTCCTGTTAAATTTGTTAGTAGAGATTTAAACACAATAGAATACCAGTTGAGGAATTGTTTCTGTATACTTGCAAGTTGTATCTCTTTATTAATTGAATTTCTTTCTGTGGTTATCTAGCAACAACTTTTAGAACCTTTGACTTTTAAGGGTATAATCACTTATTCATATTTATTCTTGTTTGTTCCATGTTATTATGCTTGATTGTATTCACAGGATCTTGAATTTTGAAGCGTTCCCTGCCAAAATAGTATAATGTAAATAGGAAAGTAGGAATTGTAGTATACCTGTGACTCTGTGAGGATGGGTGGTTTTCTTTGAATTGTGTATATTCTGATTATGGTTATATTTGCAACCAATGCTGTCAAGATTGCAATCTAAATCGTGACCTTGCACAATCTTACAATCTTGCTACCCTTGACCTAGCTGAGTCGCCCTTAAGATTACTCCTGGGTGGGATTATAGTAGGACTGAAGTGTGATCAAATCAGGATTGTGGAATCATGTGATTCGGGTCTTCTAGTAGTCTCACAATCTCTCTGCCCTCTCCAACCTCTTTTATTGCTTCAATCAAAAACCTTTATCACAGCCCCTAGCTGAGTCGCCCTTAAGATTACTCCTGGGTGGGATTATAGTAGGACTGAAGTGTGATCAAATCAGGATTGTGGAATCATGTGATTCGGGTCTTCTAGTAGTCTCACAATCTCTCTGCCCTCTCCAACCTCTTTTATTGCTTCAATCAAAAACCTTTATCACAGCCCTGCAGTTTCCAACTTCAACTTGGGGCTCTACCTTCCTCCTCTTCTTTCATTGCAGTTTGCCCAAAACCCTTTCTATTATTTTGCACATCTGTTTTGGGATCAAGGGTGATTTTACCTCTATTCTGTTTTTAACAAACCACGGCATCTTTGTTATGTTCTGTTTAGCCAAGGCCTCTCTCTATCCTCTTTCTTTCCTTTGAGATATCTTTTCTGCTTTCTTTTATTGTATTCTTTGATTTCTATGTTATATTCACTGTATTTTGCCCTCCTCTGCCAATCCCAAGTAGGATGTCAATTCGGACCACAATGTTTAGTAAAGCAGTAGTTTTCTTTTTGGTGGATCAGATGCTAGTTTCTTCTTTCTCGATCCTGCGTTTGGGAATGATGGATGATTATTACCTTATTTTTTTTGTAATACCTCTCTGATGGCTATGGTATTTATAATTCCATTGTTTTCTTAAATATGTTCTTCATGCTCATACTGACTAACATGTATTATTGTTTGTATTACTAGGAGGAGTATTTAAGCTAGAACTATTTTTGCCAGAAGAATATCCAATGGCTGCACCGAAGGTATTTATTTAAATATTATTCTTTTCAATTGTATCTTCATATTCCTTTGCTGTTATGTTTCTGCTGAATTCCTGTACACCAAAATGAACGAAACTAAATTATGAAGTGTTAGCTGCCAGTTGATTATAATTTAAGATGTTTGGTTTATTGTGATAAGATTCATAATGAGAATGGGAGAACCAGACCATAAAAGATAACCATAGTAGTTGTAGAGCCCGAATATCCACACATTAATTAATAACAATGTCCTTTTTCTTTCCTTTTGAAATCTTTCCTTTTTAAGTTTTGGTGTCATATTTTTGGAGCTTTCTTTTGTGGTCTGAGGTACTGTTGTATTCTAAGTTTCACAATAGGAAGAGGTACACCTACAACTCTTTTGTTTATTTGTTTCATGGTGATTCTCTTGAGCAAGAATCTGAAAGGCATGTGTGGTTGTCCAGTGTCCTCTTATTTTATTGCTTTTGATACCATTATGGTTTTAAATGTGCATTGCTTTTCACAGGTTCGGTTTTTAACAAAAATATATCATCCGAACATTGATAAGGTGCATTTTACTCTCCCTAAATTCTCATTTTTTTACTGTAGTTATTTTCTCACATATTCTTGTTAACTTAGCTTGGCAGAATATGTCTTGACATTCTGAAAGACAAGTGGAGTCCTGCTCTTCAGATTCGTACTGTTCTATTAAGGTATTATTATCTTTTAGGCTATTAGATGGTAGTTTATTCTGAAGTGGTATAGGCCTAATACTTGTTGGTTTTAAAAAACTTTAATTTTTTCTCCTAAAACATGTGATCATGCATATACAGAAGAATACTGATGCATACTAATTTGCAAACCTGGAAAACTTATAATAAATCACTCTGCTGGTATGGAAGAATAATTTTTCGTTTTTATTTTCGTAAGACTTTTGTTGTGAAGGAATGTTTTCTATTTTTATTTATTTTGGTAAGACTTTTCGTTTATATTAAATCACTCATACTATGACTCATTTTTTTTGAATCTGAAGGAATGTTTTCTATTTTTATTTTATTCTGTTTTCAAAAGTTTGTATAAGAACAATAAAAATGAACTTTTATTTTTTAATTTTTCCCGTATGAAAAATATTTAGGAGACAGGAAACAGTAGAATTAGTAAATGTTGTGGGTGGTTAGCTCTTGTCATGGCAAACTAGAATGCCACACAGCAAGCGGAATGTTGTGGGGCAAGTCATTGGAAACTATTTTATTAATCTGCTATCAGTTGGAAAGAGTAATAAAATAATGAGGTTGTTGGCATTTTTTAGTATTCAAGCTCTATTGAGTGCACCAAACCCAGATGATCCACTTTCTGAAAACATTGCCAAGCATTGGAAATCTAATGAGGCTGAGGCTGTTGAAACAGGTATATTTTTGTGATTTATAAAAGAATTTGCTGATAATGATGGCATCAATTCTTACTACTTTCATGTTCTCATTAAAATGTGGCATTGAAATCTGCAGCGAAGGAATGGACCCGATTATATGCTAGTGACGCCTGATGATAAGGTTCAAAGTATGGCTCCATAATAACAATTGTAACCATCATTTTATACTGGAATTCTAGCAGATCTATGATATCGGAGTTAATATCCCTGGCAGCTTCCAGTTACCTGTTAATTTCTTCTCCTGGGAGCTGCCATACCTTGAAACATGTATGAATAGACGTGTTTTTGTCTTTTACATATCTAACAATTTAGAACATGCTTCAATCATCGGCTGTGAAGTTATTTGTTGTTCTCAACTCAACGTCAAAGGCCAAAATTTGCGAATTATTTTATGTTCTCTTTATCTTAATGAACCATGCATGATTTGTTGAGTTAGTAACCAATAGCAGTGGTTCTGATAGTTGAGTTTGTGTCCGTAGTGTGAATTGGTATCATTCTATCATTCTTTACAAAAACAATAAGAAAGATTTGAATTGATATCATTGTTACACCTAAAGCACATAATTGTTAGATACTTGAGTTTAAGTATATTGTTAGGGAGGGTGCTTGATTTTCTAAATAGAAAAAATGACTTTTCAGGAGAAATCAAGAGATACAATTACAATTCATTTGTGATCTCTTGCTTCATAAGAAATGAGTCTCGCAAGTGGAAGGGTATATTAGGATAAATTTCTACACATAAACGTAGTTTAGATATGGATTTAGAGTTAAAAATTGGGATAATTTATACGAAATTTTATACGTGAGTTTGAGAATAATTTTTTTATACATTTCTTAATTATAAAGAAATTTATATGAACAGGTTTATAGATTTCCGAAAGCAGAAAGTGGATTGGGAATAGGCTTAGTAGATAACACTTTCACAAATAAGCATTGTGCGAATAAGATCTTCCAAACATGGGTTATAATGGGTGTGTACTTGTTTTGTTAGGTCTTTTCACTTACCATGGACTAAGCATGTACTTTTACTGACACCTTTATCTGCATCTCTCAGTCTCATGAATGGCAACATAAAAAGCAACATGCAAGCTTTGGAAGACAATAATTGGTGTGGTCCAAAGAAATAGATGATGTAAGACAAGACAATAATCATTCACATTAATTTTTAATTAGGCTACATTTTTCTACAAAACAACGCACATTCACAATAAAATTTCCAGAATGTATATAATGTCTTTCAAAATTAGTTTTTTTACATAAAATGTGTTCTAGAAAGGGCTTTCTGAAAGTTGCATTTTTCTTTTCTTTCATTGCAGTGTTTCTGTCCCTTTTGTTGATGGAAGCAGCGATAATGATAGTGAAGGGTGTTTGAGTCTTTTCTGATTACTAGAAAGTGCAATTAGTAATTTTAGGGGTACAGTAAGCAATAACCTCTAATAGTTATGCTAAAGTTATTCACTCTTATCGAATGCTCTCTCACTTCCTTCGTCAACAATGGGAAGAGAAAAGGGTAAAAAAATTATTGTACAATCTAAACTATAATGTGATGATTGCCAAAGAACAACCACATAATGTTAGGTAGAAGAACAAGAATTTGTAACCAAGTTATTAATTTAGCTCTTCTTTATTTTATATGTTAATAACTCAACTTTGTTATTTTCACTTAGTGTGCGAGTCTCAAGCTTGAATTTCTAATAAAATCATGATCTGTTTTATTATATTTTTGGATGGTTTGATTGAATTTAGAAAACAAAAAATATTTTTTGCAGTTGTTCATTGTGTTTACTACATCAGCTTTTAGTTAATTAGGTTGATTTTTTGTTTCCTAATTACATGTAATTTTTTAAGAATTAACACCATCAACCAACTTGTTGATGTTCTGATTGAGTTCAGAATACCATTATTATTTTTTTTTTAAATTCGAGTTTTATATGTAAAAAATTAATCGAAAGGAGAAACATAAATATAACTAATCAAATTTTCTTACAAAAGATTAATTATAAGCAAATAAAAATTTCTTCCTACTATGATGATTGCATTGTGGGAAGAAACTTACTTAAATGGTTTGTGATTTTATTTTATTTTTAATCTATACATAAGCTGATTTAGTTTAGAAATATTTTTTCTCTCTCTTAAAGTGTCTAAAGAGAAGTTTGCTCAAATACATTGGCAATTGATAAAAGAAATCTTAATAAAGATTGTCAATTAGATTTTTGAAAAAAGTTAATTATTAGTCAATATCTTGATAACAAACAATATAATACATATAGAAAACACCATTATAGAATGAGAAATAATATGCTATAAACATATAAAAATTTCGTTGTCTCGGGCAATAAAAAATGGCGAAGTCATAATTCTATTTATTTTTATAACAACTAATTGAAAGTCTTCTTAACCTAATTTGTTGTTGATTGCGTATAATATACAATAATGGGGTTAAGTATGTTTTTAGTCCCTGAAATTTGACTCAAAATTGAAATTCATCCCTGGTCGAAACTTTGATAAATTTTGGTCCCTAAACTTTAAAAACGAATGAATATAGTCCTTTTAACCCAATTTTGTTAACTTTTTTTTAGGTTTCGAACGCATTTCAGAGTGAATATTAAGCCG
>Ga0214542_1008300_pt1 | contig 17304 bp, 9 predicted proteins | sample CNSS1metaG_FD_160096 | JGI IMG/M metagenome (GOLD analysis project Ga0214542, IMG submission 160096) | Root nodule microbial communities from cowpea collected in UCLA plant growth center, Los Angeles, California, USA - CNSS1 | ecosystem: Host-associated > Plants > Roots > Nodule | place: USA... | reverse complement strand
TTTTTCTGCCATAAAGCAATGAGCCCAAAAGTCGGAGAACTAACGGAATTCCTTTTGCATATCTCAACACCTTTATTGATAGGTCCATGTAAGTACTTTCGTCTGAAGAATTTTGTTTAAAAGCATGTAAATTAAAGAGTTTTAGAGAATCATAAAAATTCAACTCCTTAAGTTCGTAGATATCATCAGCTCCAGCATTCTTAAGCACTTGTCTGTCTCTACTGGTCATAATGATTCTACTTCCCTGCCCAAAACTATCAAGCCCTTCCATTAATCTTCTAACTTGAGCTGAATCGGTAATATCATCAAGAATGAGGAAAACCTTTGTCCGTTTGAGCCTTTGATTGCAGTATAACAAACTAGGGGGTGGTTTTTCATTTAGAAGCTCAGACATATATTTTATTCTGATATTGTCTATTCCATCTCTTTGTAGTTTTTCTTGAACGTCTAACACAAGGCTGCTGGAATCAAACTGCAATGCCAATGCGTGATATATTTGCTTAGAAATTGTAGTTTTACCTATTCCTCCCATGCCACAAATTCCTATGATTCGAACATCTGATGACTCAAGATGCAACAAGGACTTAATTTCACTAATATGTTTTTCGGTGCCGACGATTCGTTGATCATTAATAATGGAATAACGATTCAGTTTTCTCAAAATATCTTCTACAATTTGTTCAACAAGTTTGTATTCTGGCCTGACATGATTTAGAAAATAAAATATTGGTATTCAAGCACAAACCAAACTAAAGTAAAGAAAAATTCAGAATGAAGAAGAGTGAACATCACTTCTAAGTACAAAACTTAAACTATTAGAAGTGATATGGTCAAATCCATGGCCGACTAAGAGAAATGAAAAATAAAAAATAAAAAACAGTTGATCTATGGTGAGATCAACACAATTTAGTAAATGAAAAGAGATTTTGATTATCTGAAAAAGTGCATGTAAGAAATATAATGACCTGGTGGCTTTTGAATCCCAACCGGAGAGTCCAGCAGCTTCGGTTAGAGCGTTCTTCCATCTCAGCACTTTGTCCATGTCGTCCTTAAACCGCTTTCCATGCTCTTCGAATGCTTCTTTGTATCTCTCTTCCTGCTTCCTCACAGTTGATGGATCCACCTTGAAGAAAACTGGTATCACATCCCTTTCATATCTCTTTTTGCAATCCAGTATCTTAGTGAGTTCATTCAAACACCACGTCGAAGATGCATAGTTTTGGGAGAAAACGAGGACATAGATCTTTGATTCTTCTATTGCAGTTTCCAGTGCAGGCGAAATTTCTTCGCCCCTTTGTAGTCTGTAATCAATATATGCTTCAATGTTCTTCCTCTGCAGCGCTGCATAAAGGTGACTGATGAAGTTGTCACGCGTGTCTTCCCCTCTGAAGCTCAGAAACACATCATGCCTAGTGTGAGAAGTGGACACAACGAATGATGAAGAACTCTCTGCCATTGGAATCAATTTTCTCTCCTTTCTCTTACTGCAGCGGAAGAAGAGTGAATTTATGAACAGAAAAATTGACTAGCTGTTAATGTTTGGAAAGGTTGAACGCTACAAGACAAAATTGGCACAGGAATTTCTTTGGCTAAATTCATAACGTAAGAACAAGAATAATGGTTTTATGAGAATCATTATCTTAACTCGAGGAGCAAAGATTCTATTTCCACACTTTTTATTTACAACAAGTCTACTTTGGAAAAACGATTCGATTCGATGTTCTCAAAACATCGTTCTTCTGGTCCAACACGTTGTCAAAAGAAAATAAAGCATGAGTCATCCACTACAGCAACTAGGCAAAAGAAAAATATTCGGTCAATTGAAGACTCAACAACTTACACAATAATTAAGGAATCTAAATTTATATCATTATACCCATGAAGCTTAGGGGTATGTTAGGTATCTACTTTTTTTATTATGATAATTAAAAATTATATATTATAATCATTTTTAAAATTTAAAAGTATTAATAAAAAATATATATAAGTTGCGGAAAAATTAATATAAAGAACATTCATAAAAGTAAATATTTTTATTAAATTATATACGATTAAATCTACGTATCTTTAAAATTAAGATACTAAATTGAACCAAATTTTTTTAAAAAAAATTAATTTTTGATACAAATTAAATACCAAAAATATATTTAATCTTTAAATTTTTTATTATTTATATCTTTGTTGATTTAACAAAGAATTCACCATCTGTCTGCAACATAATTGGTCTAAAGTTTATAAAGGGAAAAAAATATTGAACGCAATCATCCATATGTCCAAAAGTCTCTAAGATTACTTTTTTTAAAGGGAGAAGATTGATAACTTCGATCTACTTTACTTGAGAGCTCTTATTCTTCTAAACCTCTAAATATTTTGCTTATCATCCTTTAAATTTTTTGCACCATTTATTCTCTTTAAGAGCTTTTGTATTTTGGTTAAAAGTTTCTTTATTCTCTAAAATAATGTTTAAGTGATTTAAATAAACTAAATTGAAGATTTAACAGACTAAAATGTTCTCGCTTGCAAACTTAATTTGTTAAAGAATATTCTTGTGGACAATTTTTTGTAATCAACTAAAATGATTTAATATTTGAAGAGAAAAACAGATAGAAAACTAGCTAGAAGACAATAAAAAAGGATTATAATACATTGAAAGCAGAGAACGAGAACAAAAAATCCAAAACAGAGAAAAAAAATAGTTTAAGCAAAAAAAAATTAAGAAAAAAAAAAAAAAAAAAGAATGCTTAGCGAGTTAACAATAACAACCAAACGCTTGAGCGAAAACACGGATGGCTCAGCGCATTGTATCAGAACAAACAGAAAACTGATAGTTTTGTCGTCACCATGCACAAACCTAATACAATGAAACTAAGTATACGGGGCTCAATAGGATGGAGAAAAGTATCAAAAGGATTTAACAATTGCCCTTTCAAATACAGCTTCTCAAGATTTGTTAATGCCTTCACTGCAAATGCAAGCAAAATATGCCAAAGAAGTTAATCAAACAGATATATGAAGAAGAGTTTCAAGAAAATGCAACTCTGGGACAACAGAGCAATATAACTTGTGTAGACACATAAACATCAACCTATATATCCAACAATAACTTAGCAATCTTGTTAAATGAACCCACCCGTAAAACGATATTGAAAATTTAAATAAAACAAAACAAATTAAAAATTAGAAATTCATAATAGAAGTTTAACGTTTTGAAACTTGTAATTAAGAAGCATTGGTGATAAACCAGTTTAGACACTCACCAAAAGACTAATTACCAGAAGAGCAAGAGACTAGCTCACAAGGTAGCTTTCGGCGTTCCTCTTCCTATCTTCCTTTGTTTCCCTCGAAGACTGTGCAACATTGCTTCCACTGCTATAAAGAGGGCACATGCCGCATTCTTTTATTGTGACAACTGAGTCGTAAACTGAATTCAACCATTTAAAGTCATAATCATTCCGACTGATCTCAAAAGTGAAGCTACGAGCATCACAGAGCCTAAGGCTCATGCCGCTCCTTCTTAGGGACTCCAAGTTAAATTTCCACACGAATGTGTGATTTTGATCAAGAAGTCTGTCTTTATGAATCCATTCGAAATAGTTGTTTAACACACCATTATTTGGAATAATCTGTGTGCCATCGTCATCGGATTCAAATTTTAGACTGTAACGAAAAGAACCACGTCTACCTCCAATATCATTTGTATCTAACATTCCAAAAACCACACACAGAGCGAAACCAATGAGCCTATCATCGCTGCAAAATCTTAAATCATCATTTATAGTCACTGAAGCTCCCTGGTTGCGAAAAGGGAACCAATTAGGAACTTCACTCCCTGGAAAACAGAAGCACGAAGACGTACATGCATCGTCTGTCATCCTAAGCCTTGCATCCTCCTCAATGTTCTCACGAGCACCGGAATCCAGTTGTTGAGCATTGGTGAAATGAAATTGGAAGACACCCTCTTTGGAATCTGAGAGGTTTCGAACAAGAGAATTTGACATCACTCTTCTAATGGATGTGCAATCCAATGCTACCAGTTGGTTTAGACACGGTGGAATCTGAGGGATGCATTCAAGCTTTTTGCAATCGCTCAAATCAAACGATTTCAAGCTCGAAAGATGAGCAATGCTCTCAGGAAGGTTCACGATTCCGGTCTCACTCAGTGACAGTTCCATTAATGACGTCAATCGACCTATGTGTGTTGGGATTTCTGTTAATTTGGCACACCCCGAACAGTCAAGTTTACGGAGATCTAAGAGATTAACAATGGAGTTTGGAAGTGACTCGAGATCTGTGCATTTGTTGAGCTGCAGGGATCGAAGGTTCACCAAATTGCCAAATGAGGAAGGCAGTTCTTTGATAAGCGTTTGAGATAAGTTAATGTGAGCAAAAGTTTGTGTTGGCTCTGTGATCTCTGGGAAGGTCGTCAGCCTTAAGCAGCCACACAAATCAAGTTTCTTCAACTTCAATTTGAAAATACTGCTTGGAAAAGTTTGCAGTGATTCACAGTAGGCAAGCTCTAACTTGCATAGTCTGGTGAGGCTTCCAATGGAAGATGGAATAATCTTAAGATTCCAGCAACCGCGCAAACTCAGTTCTTGAAGGCCTGCCAAACGCCACAAGGATGAAGGTAGTGCCTGTATGGCTGTGTTGTCTAAGATGAGAACAGCTAAATCTTCCATAGTGTCCTCAATCTCGGGGAAAGTTTTCAATTTTGAGCAACCACCGAGACAAAGTTGCTTTAGGAATTTCATCTCAGAGAGGTTAAATGAAAATATTGTAAGGGAGGAACAGTTTGAGAGATCAATGAAGCAGAGTTTCTTGAGACTTGGAAAGTTTAAGGGCACACCTCTATTGAGATGTATCGGCATTTCATCATATACGTGTATATTATTATTAGTCACTTCTTTTTCTTCTTCCTCGTATCTCATGAAAATAATTGAGAAAATTGGTATAGAAAGGGATATTGTTGGGAAAAATTCCATTATCTGAAATGCTGGTGCTGCGGACTTGTAGTATTTTGAGAAAGTTTCATGTTCACGCTCCCGTTTCAAATTAGGAAAAATGGGTTGAATGGTTGAAAACATTTTAAGCTTGCCACACGAGGAAAGAAGAATCAATCCTGGTGATCTGGATAGAATATTGCTGGGAACAGTTACATACTTCAGATCATAACATTTATCCAAACGTAAACAACTGAGCTTGCTGAGAAATATGGAAGAGTGAACTTCAATCAACTTTGGACAATCACAAAGAATTATTTCTTCAATATTTGGTGACAGAGAAAGGTCTGGTATTCTAGTTAGTTTTCGAGAACAACTCAGGTTGAGCCTTTTCAACTTCGGTAAACTCTGCCACAAAAAGATCACACTCTGAACTCACCAAATTATGGTGGCTACAAATTTTATAGTTATTATAAAAATTCACAAAACTTAATATATTTTGTTCCTTACCTAAATTTACATCCTAATAATAGATGACAATGTGTATATTATGCATGTAGGACAATATGAGGAGATATCTATCATTAATAATATGGGTAATACAATCATGGGACATTGGACTATATGCACCAAACATATACAAACTCTTTGATTTATAATTTATGTTTAGAAGCATGCTAAATATGATTCTAATGATATATGTATAATTGTGTGGTTCTAATAAAAACAATATCAAAATGAATAATGTGAAGAAGGCACAAAGGAATTGTGAAAACTTGTAGGTGTACAATGTAGAAAACATGCTTGTAGATTTTATTTTTATCTTTAAAAGTCTAAAACGCAAAGGAACATAAATAACATGAAAAACCTGATCTCCTTCCCAAAGTTGTTTAAGATGGCAGCGTGGCATTTCGAGTCTCACTAAATTTTGTGGGCAAAATTTCGGTGGCAAAGATTTTTGTCGGAAACCAACCCAATAAAGAATCTTCAAAGTGTCGGGCAGACTTACTAGAGATGATTCAAGAAACACATTTGAATGCGATGACCGAGAATAAGAATAAAGCACAAGCATCCTAAGATTGTTCATCATTTTGAAAGCTTTTGCATGTACTTTAACTTTTTTCATTTTGTCTACATCTTGTAATATACATTGTATTGCATCTGACCCCTGAAAGTATCAATGCAATTAGAAAAAAAAAAAACGAAACATAAATGTTGTTATCAATTTATCATAACAATAAATCCATGTGCCTCTTTCAATTGAGTAACAATAGAACATACCTTGTTATTTCTTAAAATCTCATGAATTTCGTCAGCCTTGAACAATCGGCTGTGTTTTGCAGGATGCTGAGGACACTCTTTACGAACAATCTCTTGACCCATTTCTTGTATTAGATCGTGCATCACAATTCTACCATCCAAGATAGATATTAGGCACCTATCTTTGAGAATATTCATTCCAATCAAAGAAGAGAAACCACAATCATCTAGTATTTCTACTACCATACTCTCGTTGTGTCCTCTGTAAAAGCAAGCTATGTCAAGAAATATATTCTTCTGCTCCTCGTCAAGCCCATCATAACTTAATTTTAGTACTTTAAAAATTTCAACATCTTGGCCCCTTTCCAACTTCTGCAATTGACTTTCCCATGCTTCTCTTTTTCTGCCATAAAGCAATGAGCCCAAAAGTCGGAGAACTAACGGAATTCCTTTTGCATATCTCAACACCTTTATTGATAGGTCCATGTAAGTACTTTCGTCTGAAGAATTTTGTTTAAAAGCATGTAAATTAAAGAGTTTTAGAGAATCATAAAAATTCAACTCCTTAAGTTCGTAGATATCATCAGCTCCAGCATTCTTAAGCACTTGTCTGTCTCTACTGGTCATAATGATTCTACTTCCCTGCCCAAAACTATCAAGCCCTTCCATTAATCTTCTAACTTGAGCTGAATCGGTAATATCATCAAGAATGAGGAAAACCTTTGTCCGTTTGAGCCTTTGATTGCAGTATAACAAACTAGGGGGTGGTTTTTCATTTAGAAGCTCAGACATATATTTTATTCTGATATTGTCTATTCCATCTCTTTGTAGTTTTTCTTGAACGTCTAACACAAGGCTGCTGGAATCAAACTGCAATGCCAATGCGTGATATATTTGCTTAGAAATTGTAGTTTTACCTATTCCTCCCATGCCACAAATTCCTATGATTCGAACATCTGATGACTCAAGATGCAACAAGGACTTAATTTCACTAATATGTTTTTCGGTGCCGACGATTCGTTGATCATTAATAATGGAATAACGATTCAGTTTTCTCAAAATATCTTCTACAATTTGTTCAACAAGTTTGTATTCTGGCCTGACATGATTTAGAAAATAAAATATTGGTATTCAAGCACAAACCAAACTAAAGTAAAGAAAAATTCAGAATGAAGAAGAGTGAACATCACTTCTAAGTACAAAACTTAAACTATTAGAAGTGATATGGTCAAATCCATGGCCGACTAAGAGAAATGAAAAATAAAAAATAAAAAACAGTTGATCTATGGTGAGATCAACACAATTTAGTAAATGAAAAGAGATTTTGATTATCTGAAAAAGTGCATGTAAGAAATATAATGACCTGGTGGCTTTTGAATCCCAACCGGAGAGTCCAGCAGCTTCGGTTAGAGCGTTCTTCCATCTCAGCACTTTGTCCATGTCGTCCTTAAACCGCTTTCCATGCTCTTCGAATGCTTCTTTGTATCTCTCTTCCTGCTTCCTCACAGTTGATGGATCCACCTTGAAGAAAACTGGTATCACATCCCTTTCATATCTCTTTTTGCAATCCAGTATCTTAGTGAGTTCATTCAAACACCACGTCGAAGATGCATAGTTTTGGGAGAAAACGAGGACATAGATCTTTGATTCTTCTATTGCAGTTTCCAGTGCAGGCGAAATTTCTTCGCCCCTTTGTAGTCTGTAATCAATATATGCTTCAATGTTCTTCCTCTGCAGCGCTGCATAAAGGTGACTGATGAAGTTGTCACGCGTGTCTTCCCCTCTGAAGCTCAGAAACACATCATGCCTAGTGTGAGAAGTGGACACAACGAATGATGAAGAACTCTCTGCCATTGGAATCAATTTTCTCTCCTTTCTCTTACTGCAGCGGAAGAAGAGTGAATTTATGAACAGAAAAATTGACTAGCTGTTAATGTTTGGAAAGGTTGAACGCTACAAGACGAAATTGGCACAGGAATTTCCTCGGGTAAATTCATAAGATAAGAACAAGAATAATGGTTTTATGAGAATCATTATCTTAACTCGAGGAGCAAAGATTCTATTTCCACACTTTTTATTAACTGAAAACATCGTTCTTCTGGTCCGACACGTTGTCAAAAGAAAATAAAGCACGAGTCATCCACTACAACAACCAGACAAAAGGCACTCTCCAAAACTTCTTTCTACAAAATAAGTTTTACTAAAAAATAAAAAGTCACGTCTGAATTTAATAAAATTAATTTTAATTTAAAAGATAAAATTCATTTATGCATACCATCTCATGGAGTCAAATAAGGAGTCACGAGTCACTTTATCATTTTCAATATTCAGTCAATTGAAGACTTAACAACTTATACAACAATTAAGGAATCTAAATTTATATCATTAATACCCGTGAAGCTTAGGGGCATATGTTAGGTATCTACTTATTTTTATTAAAATTTAAAAGTATTAATAAAAAATATATACAAGTTGTGGAAAAATTAATATAAAGAACATTTATAAAATTAAATATTTTAATTAAATTATATACGATTAAATCTACGTATCTTTAAAATTGAAAGATTAAATTGAACCAATCCTTTAAAGAAAAATTAATTCTAATTTTTAAAACAAATTAAGGATTAAAAATATATTTAATCTTTAAATTTTTTAATATTTATATCTTTGTTGATTTAACAAAGAATTCACCATCTGTCTGAACCAATATAATTGGTCTAAAGTTTTTAAAGGGAAGGGAAAAAAATATTGAACGCAATCATCCATCTGTCCAAAAGTCTCTAAGATAACTTTTTTTAGAGGAAGAAGATTGTTAACTTCGGTATACTCTACTTGAAAGCTTTTTGATTTGATCAAAAAGACAAGGCTTCTCTACAATATTCTTCTTTATTATAAAAGTTTATTTTAACAAATCAATAAAATATTGAATTGATTAAATTTTTTATTAAAAAAGAATTTTATTATTATTATTATGAATTATTGAATTCATTTTATGAATTCTAAAATAAATGAATTGAACTTCATTTTACTAAAAATTCAATTTTGTAATATTTTTTTATGCATTACTATTTAAAAATAGATGTTCAAATTAACATTAACAATGAGATTTATTATCATTTTTCGCATGTCCTCGAAAATTTAAAATAAGTGAAAATTCTCCTAATTTATGACCTACCATACAATCTGTTATATAAATAGGTAAATGTTCTTTTCCATTATAGATCGCAATGGTATGACCAATCATTGTAGATAATGGTAGATGCTCTCGAACAAGTTAATATTATATCTTTTTCCGCTTTTGTGTTAAGTTTCTTTATTTTTCTTAACAAATGATTCACTATAAAAGGATTTTCTTTTAGTGGATGCTTCACAATTATTGATAGAGTGAATAGATCTAAATATTTTGCTTATCATCCAGTAAATTTTGTGCACCCTTTATTCTCTTTAAGAACTTTTTGGTTAAAAGTTTGCTTTATTCTCTAAAATAATGTTTAAGTGATTTAAATAAAATAAATTCTAGATTTAACAGACTAAAATTTTCTCGGTTGCAAACTTAATTTGTTAAAGAATATTCTTGTCGACAATTTTTTGTAATCAACTAAAATTATTTAATATTTGAAGAGAAAAACAGATACAAAACTGGCTAGAAGACAATAAAAAAGGATTATGATACATCAAAAGCAGAGAACGAGAACAAAAAATCCAAAACAGAGAAAAAAAATAGTATAAGAAAAAAAAAAAGGAGAGAATGCTTAGCGAGTTAACAATAACAACCAAACGCTTGAGAGAAAACACGGATGGCTCAGCGCATTGTATCAGAAAAAACAGAAAACCATGCACAAAACTAATACAATGATATGATATTCAAATAGAATTAATTGGCATAAACAAGTACCTTGTCGTAAAACTAAGTATAAGACTGTTCATAATGTCACCATCACAAGGTAGCTTCGGCCTTCCACTTCCTATCTTCCTATGTTTCCCTCGAAGACTGTGCAACATTGCTTCCACTGCTATAAAGAGGGCACATGCCGCATTCTTTTATTGTGACAACTGATTTGAACTCGTTCACAACTGAGTCGAAAACTGATTTCAACCTTTGAAAGTCATAATCATTCCGACTGATCTCAAAACTGAAGCTACGAGCATCACAGAGCCTAAGGCTCATGCCCCTCCTTCTTAGGGACTCCAAGTTAAATTTCCACACGAATGTGTGATTTTGATCAAGAAGTCTGTCTTTATGAATCCATTCGAAATAGTTGTTTAACAAATCATTATTTGGAATAATCTGTGTGCCATCGTCATCGGATTCAAATTTTAGACTGTAACGAAAAGAACCACGTCTACCTCCATTATCATTTGTATCTAACATTCCAAAAACCACACACAGAGCGAAACCAATGAGCCTATCATCGCTGCAAAAACTTAAATCTCCATTTATAGTCACTGAAGCTCCCTTGCCACGAAAAGGGAACCAACGAGGAACTGCACTCCCTGGAAAACAGAAGAACACAAACTTATATGCATTGTTGGTCATCCTAAGCCTTGCATCCTCCTCAATGTTCTCACGAGCACCGGAATCCAGTTGTTGAGCATTGGTGAAATGAAATTTGAAGACACCTTCTTTGGAATCTGAGAGGTTTGGGACAAGAGAATTTGGCATCACTCTTCTAATGGATGTGCAATCCAATGCCACCAGTTGTTTTAGACACGGTGGAATCTGAGGGATGCATTCAAGCTTTTTGCAATCGCTTAAATCAAGTGATTTCAAGCTCGAAAGATGAGCAATGCTCTCAGGAAGGCTCACGATGCCGCTCTCTCTCAGTGACAGTTCCATTAATGACGTCAACCGACCTATGAGTGTTGGGATTTCTGTTAATTTGGCACACCCCGAACAATCAAGTTTACAGAGACTCTTCAGATTAACAATGGAGTTTGGGAGTGATTCGAGATTGGTGCATTTGTTGAGCTGCAGGGATCGAAGATTAACCAAATTGTCAAACGAGGAAGGCAGTTCTTTGATAGCCGTTTGTTTTAGGTTAATGTGAGCAAAAGTTTGTGCCGACTCCGTGATCTCTGGGAAGGTCCTCAACTTAAAGCAACCACACAAATCAAGTTTCCTCAACTTCCATTTGAAAATGCTGCTTGGAAAAGTTTGAAGTGATTCGCAGTAGCGAAGGTCTAACTTGCATAGTCTGGTGAGGCTTCCAATGGAAGATGGAATAATCTCAAGATTACTGCATCTGCGCAAACTCAGTTCTTCAAGCCCTACCAAACGCCACAAGGATGAAGGTAGCGCCTGTATGGTCGTTTCGTCTAAGATGAGCACCGCTAGATCTTCCATCGTGTCCTCAATCTCGAGGAAAATTTCCAATTTTGAGCAACCACGAAGACAAAGTTGCTTTAAAAATTTCATCTCAGAAAGTTTAAATGGAAATATTGTAAGGGAAGAGTAAGAGAGATCTAAGCAACAGAGCTTCTTGAGACTTTGAAAGTTTAAGGGCACACCTTCTATGATCTTTCTCCGCACTTCACCACATCGTAAGTACACATCATTATTAGCCACTTCTTTTTCTTCTTCCTCATATCTGTCAAAAGTAATTGAGAAAATTTCACTCGGATCGGGTGTTCGAAAGGGTGCAAGATGTAAACGCTTTAATACATGTTTTTGGGGAAGAGTTTGAAACATTCCAAGCTTGTCAGCATGGGAGAGAAGAATCAATCCTGGTGAGCTGGATAGAATATTGCTGGGAATAGTTACACTCTTCAGATCATAGCAATTATCTAAACATAAACAACTGAGCTTGCTGAGGAATTTGGAAGAGTGAATTTGAATCAACTTTTCACAGCCACTGAGAATTATTTCTTCAATATTTGGTGACAGAGAAAGATCTGGTATTCTAGTAAGTTTCGGAGAACAACTCAGGTTGAGCCTTTTCAACTTCGGTAATTTCTGCCACAAAAAACAAAGTATCAGGTGACAGAGAAAAACTCAAATAAAGTTTTAAGCCAATTTATCTATTTTTCTGCGTTAGTTACATTATCTATTGAGTTTGTATTTTGCATAAATGCCTCTCTTCAAAAAAATCACATTATGAATTAACAAAAAAATCTAGTTCTCCGTACAAACCTTACTGCTGAAAGGAGGTCGGATTGTTTAAGTGAAGAAGGCTTCCTTTGGATGAGAAAGTGGAGTTACTCAAGCTAGATAAGCTTGTCCAAAGAATCTAACTCTGATAGTGAAATGTTGTTATGATTATTTATACAAGTGTTTTAGTATTTATGAGGGCGATGAGGATGAAGATAATAAAATGGATGAATATATATGCACGCGAGTGTATGGTATATTTGTTGTTATATATTGTATATGAACCTTGTGTGCATCTTTCCCTTTTATAAGAGTGTTTTCATCCTTTCAAAAACACAGTGTGACAAATTACTCTAAATAATTGAGATGGAGTTGAAGATTTTTGTATTCTTGAATATAAGTGAATCACCTTTAATCTTTATGGCAAGATATAGTATGAGATTATGAATATATTAGTTCATTTTTAGTGTGTAGATGTGTGAACTATATTATAATTACACTTAATATAAGTTCAGACGGTCAAAATGAACTAATCTAATTCGTATGAATTGACTCACTAATCTAATTCGTATGAATTGACTCACCATAAATTGAGATATGAATTGACTCACCATAAATTGAGGTAAAAATAAGTCAATTCAATCATTCTCTTTAAAAACAATAAATAATTATGATAAAAAAAATTGTAAAAACTACTAAAGAGACGTTGTTGGTGAATTATGAATCAACCTACCTTCAACTTCGATTGATCAACATTTAAAAAAAATAATTTTTTTCCGACATAATTTAGCTTGAATCCATAATAAATTAAATTGTTTCACGGATTACAGCTCATTTTCCCATCTCCAATAATGATAATGATATAAAACAGGACAAAAAAATTATATTAAATTCCTCAACCCGCACTTCTTTGTGATTTCGGGTGTTGTGGTGGAATGTTGGCATCATTCTATTTTTCCTCCCCAATTAGTCAAGGGATATTGGGGTTTCTAAACCCACTTTCTACCTATAGATAGATCATTCTACGTCATCCCAAAACACATCTCTCTTACTCTAATTTCATTTGCTCTTTTCTTCTGTTATCCTAAATTTAATACTTTTAAAGAGTTTATCTTGATAGATTTTGAGTTTCTTGAAAATATTTGACAAGTTTTTATTGTATCATAAGAGACTAGCACAATACACGACGTATAATAGGACAGTGATTATAACAATATGTGTAAATGTGTGGTGTGGTTTGTACAAAAGAAATATCAAAATGAATCATGTGGATAAGGCATAAAGGAATTGCCGATGAAAACCTATTATGTAAAATACAGAAAACATGGTTGTAGAATTTATTTTAATCCTTACAAGTCTAAAACACAAAGGAATAACTTGAAAAACCTGATCTACTTCCCAGAGTTGCTTAAGATGGCAGCCTGCCATTTCGAGTCTCACTATATTTTGTGGGCAAAAGGTCGGTGGCAAAGATCTTCGAGGGAAACCGTTCCAATAAAGAATCTTTAAAGTGTCTGGTAGACTTGCAAAATTTGATGCAGACACTTTTGATTTGAGTAGATGCCCAGAACAAGAATAGTAGAGCTTAAGCATCCTAAGATTTTCCATCCTTTTGAAAGTTTGTTCACATACTATAAATTTTGTTATTTTGCTCATATCTAGTAATATACATTGTATTCCATCTGAACCCTGAAAGTAAATCCATGTAATTAGAAAGAAAAAAAAAAAAAAAAAAAAAAAACATGAAACGTTGCATGTGACTCTTTCAATTAAGTAACAATAGAACATACCTTGTTCTTTGTTAAAATCTCATGAATTTCGTCAGCCTTGAACAATCGACTGCGTTTTCCAAGATGTTGAGGACACTCGTTACGAACAATTTCTTGACCCATTTCTTGTATTAGATCGTGCATCACAATTCTACCATCCAAGATAGATATTAGGCACCTATCTTGGAGAATATCCATTCCAATCTTAGAAGAGAAACCACAGTCATCTAGTATTTCTGCCACCACAATCTCCTCTTCTCCTCTATAAAAGCAAGCTATGTCGAGAAATATATTCTTTTCCTCCTCCTTGAGCCCATCATAACTTAATTTTAATACATTGAAAATTTCAACATCTTGGCCCTTTTCCAACTTTTGCAATTGACTTTCCCATGCTTCTTTTTTTCTGCCATAAAGCAATGAGCCCAAAAGTCGGAGAACTAACGGAATTCCTTTTGCATATCTCAACACCTTTATTGATAGGTCCATGTAAGTACTTTCGTCTGAAGAATTTTGTTTAAAAGCATGTAAATTAAAAAGTTTTAGAGAATCATAAAAATTCAACTCCTTAAGTTCGTAGATATCATCAGCTCCAGCATTCTTAAGCACTTGACTGTCTCTACTTGTCATAATGATTCTACTACCCTCCCCAAAGCTATCACGTACTCTCATTACTGCGTTATGTAGACCGGAATCGATCATATCATCAAGAATGAGAAGGGCCTTTGTCCGTTTGAGCCTTTTATTCAAAAATGATAAATGAGGGGATGGTGTTTCCTTTAGAAGCTCAGACTGATATTTTGTTATGATACTACTTATTCCATCTCTTTCTATTTTTTTTTGAACGTCTAAAACAAGGCTGCGGGAATCAAACTGCACTGCCAATGTGTGATATAATTGCTCAGAAATTGTAGATTTTCCTATTCCTCCCATGCCACAAATTCCTATGACCCGAATATCCGGTGACTCAAGATGCAACAAGGACCGAATTCCTTCAATATGTTTTTCAATGCCGATAATTCCTTGATCGTAACGGATGTCATAACGATTCAATTTTCTCAAAATATCTTCCACAATTTCTTCAACAAGTGCGTATTCTAGCCTGGAAGATGATTTAGATTAGTATTCAATCGCAAAAACTAAACTAAACTAAAAGAAAAAGTTCAGAGTCAAGAAGAGTGAACATCATTGAATAAATTCATCTATGGATTCAACGTAATTGTAGGCGTTATTTTCTTACATTAGTTTGGTTGATTTAGAAATTGCAAATCAAGGTCGCAATAAATTCTACACTAACTATTTGTGACTTTTTATACTAGGGAGCAGATCCATGACCGACTAAGGGAAATGGGAAAAGGAAACACTTAGATCTATGGTTAGATCAACACAACTTTAGTAAATGAAAAGAGATCCTGCATAAGTGCTTGTAACAAAATATAATGACCTGATAACGTTTGAATCCCAACCGGAGAGTCCAGCAGCTTCTGTTAGAGCATCCTTCCATCCTTGCACTTTCTCCATCTCCTCCTTAAACTGCACTTCATACTCTTCGAATGCTTCTTTGTATCTCTCTTTCTGCTTCCTCACAGTTGATGGATCCACCTTGTAGAAAACTGGTATCACATCCCTTCCATATCTCTTCTTGCAATCCAGTATCTTAGTGAGTTCATTCAAGCACCACGTCGAAGATGCATAGTTTTGGGAGAAAACGAGGACATAGATCTTTGATTCTTCTATTGCAGTTTCCAGTGCAGGCGAAATTTCTTCGCCCCTGAGCAGTCTGTAATCAATGTATGCTTCAACGTGCTTCCTCTTCAGCTCTGCATAAAGGTGACTAATGAAGTTGTCACGCGTGTCTTCTCCTCTGAAGTTGAGAAACACATCGTACCTGGTTAGAGAAGTGGACACGGCGAATGATGAAGAACTTCCTGACATTGGAATCAATTTTCTCTCCTTTCTCTGCAACTCTCAAGCTCTTGGATTCTAAGAATTTGTATACAATCAATTAGAAACGAAAATACATATTTGTACCATTGTTGCTCTGACACATAATAAAAAGCACACCAACTTTTGGAGAAGCTATTCAATTTCCTCAAAATATCTGTGGGAGCTGCTTGTTCTGGTCAGCCACCTAGTCAACACAAAATTAAGCATTAACTAAGATATTGAGTCAATTAAGGCTCAACAATTTACAGAATTATTATGGACTCTAAATTTATATCATTTAATACCCGTGGAATCTTAGGGACATATGTCCCAATGTTACAGTATCGAGTTTTGTTCTTTTTTTTATGACGATAAAGAAATATAATTAAAAATTACATATTATAGTAATCATTAAAAAAAAGTGTAATTAAAAATTACGTTTTTAATAAAAATTACTATTAAAAATTACAGAATATAATAATTATTAAATAAAATACTACTAAAAACTACATATTATAATCATTATTAAAATAAAAAATATTATTAGAAATTATATAAAAGTTGTAGAGAAGATTAATATAAAAAATAGTTATAAGACTAAATATTTTTATTAAATTTTATACTATTATACATCATCATTACAATAACAATAATGAAAATTATTATTATTCACTTTCACAAATATTCAAACTATGTCATCTTTTTCAAATTAGCATCTTTAAGTGGTTATTAACCACTACACTAACTTAACTAAATTCATACTAAATTTTATCATATTGGTATGGTGTAAGTAGGGATGGCAACGGGACGGGGCGGACACGGGTTTCACTATCCCATACCCATCCCCGTAAAAAAAATTCATCCCCATTCCCATACCCAAACCCAACGGGTATTAAACTTTTGTCCCATCCCCATCTCCACCGGGTAACGGGTATAATTTCGTACCCATACCCATACCCATTTTCTTACTACTTCAATATTAATTTTAATTATTTTTTATAAAATAATAAAAAATTATGATAAAGGAAACATAATATTATCAAATATTCAATGTTAGAAGAATGGTTGTTTCTTCGATATCAAATACTTTAAAATAAATTATAATTGTTTATATTTTATATTATAATACCAAATGAAATTTCATGAGAACCAAAACAATTATTAAATTTGTAAATATTAATGAAACATAGTTCATAAAATTTAAACATATTTTTTAAAACATATAAAAGAAAAACAAATATACAAATTAAAATATATTTTAAATGTTTGTTTACTTCAATATTTTTAATTCTAATAAATCTCTTTTTTATACACTAATAAAAGT